>WBZQ01000011.1_pt1 | contig 287262 bp, 260 predicted proteins | sample 5204251 | NCBI WGS metagenome assembly WBZQ01 (sample SAMN12412402, study PRJNA552823) | activated sludge metagenome | isolation source: activated sludge from nitrification reactor of wastewater treatment plant... | place: USA: Virginia | collected 2017-09 | reverse complement strand
GCCTTCGCGCACGGCCTGAACGAGCGGGTGCCGCTCTCCGCCATCGACGGCGCGCTCGTGCAGTGGCACGCGCTGCTCACGGAGCTCGCGAAGTAGCCGCCTGGCGGCAGGCCGGCGGGAAAAAAAGAGCCCCGCAGTGCGGGGCTCGAGGCATTGCGCGGAAACGGGGGTCGATGTTCCGCGGCTTTCGGGGAGGGGCCGGCGCGATGCGCCGACTCTCCCGTAACTTGCGTGGAGTGAGACTACTCCAACCGCATGAAAGTTCCTTTACGAGCAAATACGTAGGGGAAACCCATGAAAATCATCGAAATGCGTTCACTTCCATGTAGATGCCGTTGGGGTCGAACATCGACATGGTGCGCAGCTTGAAGACGCCCTGGCCGTCATTGCGCGGCACCTCCCAATCGACCGGCGCCGTCACGATCGTGGCCCCACGCGCCCTGGCGCGATCGTGGATGCCGTCGAGGTCCTGCGCCTCGATCACGAGGATCGCCTCACCCATGGAAACCCGTGTGCGGCCGGCGCGCACGCCGGTATCGAACGGCGGCTCGAGGTATTGCATGAGGCCGAGCATGCCGATCCTCGGGTCCTGTGCCTGGATCAATACGAGGTGCGCCCTGGCGCCGTCCGGAGCCGCCGGCGGAAAACGGCGGTCGACCGCGAGCGTCTGGTCGTACCAGCGCGTCCAGCCAAACACTTCGACGTAGAACTTCGCCGCGGCTTCGGCGTCCGGCACGAGGAAGGTCGTGCGCCTGAGGATGGCATCAGTCATCCCGGCAGAATACAGGGTGCCGGGTTTTCGGTTATTCGGTTGTTGAGTCAATGACCGAATTACCGAAAACCCGGCACCAAAAAAAAGCCCCGCGCGAGCGGGGCTTCAGGGGTTGCGCGGAAACGGGGGTCGTTGTTCCGCGGCTTTCGAAACGAATCGTTCTTACATGTCCATGCCGCCCATGCCGCCCGGAGCCGGGTGCACATGGTCAGCGTCGTCCTTCGGCGCTTCCGCGATCATGACTTCCGTCGTGAGCAGCAGGCCCGAGACCGAGGCGGCGTTCTGCAGCGCAAGGCGCGTCACCTTGGTCGGGTCGAGGATGCCCTCTTCGAGCATGTCGCCGTACTCGCCGGTGGCGGCGTTGTAGCCGTAGGCGCCCTTGCCCGCCTTGACGGCGTTCAGGATCACCGCGGCGTCCTCGCCCGCGTTGTCGACGATCTGGCGCAGCGGCTCCTCGATCGAACGGGCGAGGATGCGGATGCCGACCGTCTGGTCTTCATTCGCGCCCTCGAGGTCCTTGAGCGCCTTCAGTGCGCGGATCAGCGCCACGCCACCGCCCGGCACCACGCCCTCTTCCACCGCCGCACGCGTGGCGTGCAGGGCGTCCTCGACGCGTGCCTTCTTTTCCTTCATCTCGACTTCGGTGGCCGCGCCGACCTTGATCACGGCGACGCCGCCGGAGAGCTTCGCGACGCGCTCCTGCAGCTTCTCCTTGTCGTAGTCCGACGTGGCTTCTTCGGCCTGCTGGCGGATCGACTCGATGCGCGCCTTGATGTCCGACGCCTTGCCGGCGCCGTCGATGACCGTGGTGTTTTCCTTCTCGACCACGACCTTCTTCGCCTCGCCGAGGTCGTTCAGCGTGGCTTTCTCGAGCTGCAGGCCGACCTCGTCCGAGATCACCGTGCCGCCCGTCAGGACCGCGATGTCCTGCAGCATGGCCTTGCGGCGGTCGCCGAAGCCCGGGGCCTTGACGGCCGCGACCTTGAGGATGCCGCGGATGTTGTTCACGACGAGCGTGGCGAGCGCCTCGCCCTCGACGTCTTCCGCGATCACGAGCAGCGGACGGCCCGCCTTCGCGACGCCCTCGAGCACCGGCAGCATTTCGCGGATGTTCGAGATCTTCTTGTCGACGAGCAGGATCAGCGGCTTTTCGAGTTCCGCCGTCTGGTTCGCCTGGCTGTTGATGAAATACGGCGAGAGGTAGCCGCGGTCGAACTGCATGCCTTCGACGACGTCGAGTTCGTTCGCGAGGCCCGAGCCCTCCTCGACCGTGATCACGCCTTCCTTGCCGACCTTCTCCATCGCCTCGGCGATGGTCTTGCCGATCGATTCGTCGGAGTTGGCCGAGATCGTGCCGACCTGCGCGATGGCCTTGGTGTCCTTGCAGGGCTTCGAGAGCTTCTTCAGCTCCTCGGTGGCCGCAATGACCGCCTTGTCGATGCCGCGCTTGATGTCCATCGGGTTGCGGCCCGAGGCCACGGCCTTCAGGCCCTCGCGGATGATCGCCTGCGCGAGCACCGTGGCGGTGGTCGTGCCATCACCGGCCTCGTCGGAAGTGTTGGAAGCGACTTCCTTCACCATCTGCGCGCCCATGTTCTCGAACTTGTCCTTGAGCTCGATTTCCTTCGCGACCGACACGCCATCCTTCGTGATGGTGGGGGCGCCGAAGCTCTTCTCGAGCACCGCGTTGCGGCCCTTGGGGCCGAGCGTCGCCTTGACGGCGTTGGCGAGGACATTCACGCCCTTGAACATGCGGGAGCGCGCGTCGTCGCTGAAACGTACTTCTTTGGCTGCCATGTTATTTGCCCTCGATCACGGCCATGACGTCTTCTTCGCGCATGACGACGAGGTCTTCGCCGTCAACCTTGACTTCAGTGCCGCTGTACTTGCCGAAAAGGATCTTGTCGCCGACCTTGACGTCGAGCGCACGGACGGTGCCGTCTTCGAGAATCTTGCCCTTGCCGATCGCGACGACCTTGCCCTGGATGGGCTTCTCGGCCGCGCTGTCGGGGATCACGATGCCACCCGGGGAGGTACGTTCCTCCTCCAGGCGCTTCACGATGACGCGGTCATGAAGCGGACGAATCTTCATGGAGTTCGCTCCTGTGAGACTGATGTTGGATAGACTTTTGGAAACGCCAGGGCAGGAGTGTTAGCACTCTCCCCGATTGGCTGCTAATGATAGGGGCCGCTGGCCGGATTTCAAGGCCTTGACATCGATCGTATTGACATAATGCCGCCGAGAACCACTGATTCCGGCGCTACTCCAAGGAACGCGCCCCCCGACTTACCTAGGATGACCGGATGCCGACACGCTTTCGCTGCCTGCGCCTGATCGCAGTCCTCGCCCTGACTTCGGCCTGTGCCGCTCCGGCGCTGGCCGACGAGTTCCTGCCCCCCGAGGTCGCCTATCGCTACACGCTCGACAGCGATGGGCGGCACGTCGTGGTGCACTGGAACGTCGAGAAGGGCTACTACCTCTATCGCAAGCGCATGGGCGTCACGGGCGGCGCGCCGGGCGTGAAACTGGGCGAGCCCGTCTACCCGCAGGGCGAGATGCACACCGACGAATACTTCGGTGAGCAGGAAATCTTCCGCGGCCGTTTCGACGTCGCGATTCCCCTCGCGCTCGAAGCGGGCGCCGCAGCGCAGACCGTACCCCTCACCCTGAAGCTGCAAGGCTGCGCCGACGCCGGCCTCTGCTACCCGCCGATGTCCTGGGAGACGACAGTAAACGTCCCGGCGGCCGCGAGCGGCATCGATGCGGTGCTGGCCCAGTCCCGCAGTGGCGGCGCACTCGGCGCAAGCGGCGATGAGTTCCTCGACCCGGACGCGGCCTTCCGCCTCGCCGCGACCGCCGACGGCCCGGACCGCGTGCGCCTCGTGTGGGAAATTGCGCCGCAGTATTACCTTTACCGCAACCGCCTCGGGGTGAAGACCGCGGCGGGGCAGGCGACTCTCGGGACGCTCGCGCTGCCCAAGGGTGAAATCCACAGCGACGAGTACTTCGGCGAACAGGAGGTCTATCGCGACGAGCTCACCGCCTTGCTGCCGGTCGCCCGCGCAGGCGGCGGCGCCCTCGCACTGCCGTTATCCGTCACCTACCAGGGTTGCGCCGACGCGGGCCTCTGCTATCCGCCGATCACGAAGACGCTGACGGTCGATTTGCCCGCGGGCGGAACAATGGCAACGGACTCGGCCAGTTTCGTGTCCGAGCAGGACTGGATGGCGGGCTTCATCCGCTCGGGCAATCTCCTGCTCGTCATCGGGTTCTTCTTCGGGGCGGGGCTCCTGCTCGCCTTCACGCCCTGCGTGCTGCCCATGGTGCCGATCCTGTCGGGGATCATCGCCGGCCAGGGCGCGGGCGTCACCACGCGCCGGGCATTCTTCCTGTCGCTGAGCTACGTGCTCGGCATGGCCTTCACCTACACGCTCGCGGGGATCGCGGCGGCCGCGGCCGGCGCGCAGGTGCAGGCGGTGTTCCAGCAACCGTGGATCGTCACGGCGTTCGCGCTGCTCTTCATCGTGCTCGCACTGTCGATGTTCGGGCTTTTCACGATCCAGATGCCGGCTGCGATCCAGACCCGCCTCGCCGACGCGAGCAACCGGCAGCAGGCCGGCACCTTCGGCGGCGTCGCCGTGATGGGCGCGCTGTCGGCGCTGATCGTCACCACGTGCGTGGCTCCGGCGCTCGTCGCCACGCTTGCCGTGATCGGGCAAAGCGGCAACATGGTGCGCGGCGGCCTCGCCCTCTTTGCCATGAGCCTCGGCATGGGTGCCCCGCTGCTCGTCGTCGGCGCGTCGGCGGGCAAGCTGCTGCCACGCGCAGGCGCGTGGATGGATACCGTGAAACGCGCCTTCGGCGTGCTCTTCCTGCTCGTGGCGGCCTGGATGCTCGGGCGCATCCTCCCGGGACGGTTCGCGCTCCTGCCGTGGGCCGTGACGGCATTCGCGGCCGCATGGGTTTGCTGGAGTGCGGTGGCGCAATCCAGGCGCAAGTGGCTGCCGCGCGCCGCGGGCGCAGTAGCAGGGCTCTATGGCATCTCATTGCTCGCCGGCGCGGCCCTCGGCGGCAGCGATCCGCTCGCGCCGATCCCGCTGCTCGCCGGCCGCCACGCCGAGCTGCCCTTCAGGACCATCAAGTCGGTCGCCGACCTCGAGAAGGAAATCGCCGCCGCGCGCGCGGCTGGCCGCCCGGTGATGCTCGATTTCTACGCAGACTGGTGCGTGTCGTGCAAGGAAATGGAGAAGTACACGTTCTCCGAGCCCGCCGTCCAGGCGGCGCTGGCGAGGGCAGTACTGTTGCGCGCCGATGTCACGGCCAACGACGCCGCCGATCAGGCGCTGCTCAAGCACTTCGGGATCTACGGCCCGCCGACGATCGCCTTCTACGGCCCGGACGGCGCCGAACGGCGCAACTTCCGCGTGGTCGGCTACATGAAGGCCGCCGAGTTCGCGCCGCTCGCCGCGAAGGCGATGGAATAAGGCGCGGCGCCGGGTTTTCGGCTATTCGGTTATTGACTCCATAACCGAATAGCCGAAAACCCGGCACCAGCTCTTACCTCAGCACCCCCGACGCGTCAGGCTTCAGCAGCGGCGCGGCGATCGCGGCCGGCACCGTAACTTCGTACGCCCCCTCGGCCCAGGAACCCACGTCGTAGGGCGAATACAGGAACGCGATGCCGCCGCCCGATCCGTCGGCTGCGCGCGGCACGAGCTGGAAATTGCGCGCGAACTTCGCGAGATCGGCCGCAAAAGGCCCATCGGGGCCCATTCCGATGAACGTGTCCTTATGCGGATCGTAGGCCGGGTCGCGCGCGCGCTTGACGGCCACGAGCGCTTCGCGCGCAGCGCCCGCCAGCGTGGCCACCGCCGCCGAACCCGGTGAGGGATCGCGCAACAGGTCCGCCAATGCGAGCCGTCGCTGGCCGAGCCGGTCCCACACGAATGCCTCGATGGAAGTCATGGGATGCGCGCCGCCCGCATACGTCGAAACCTGCCCGCGCACGTCAAGATAGCGATCTCCCGCCGGGCGGCTTGTCCAGTCCGCCTGGAAGAAATAGCCCTCCGCCGACGCGACACCGCGCGCCTTGATGTCCATTTGTGCCCCGACCTGCGTCTCGGCCATCGAGCCGCGCATGCGCGGTTCGATGAGCTCGTGCAGGCGCGGCACGGCCACGATGCCGCCATCGATGTTGATCTCGCCCACGAAGCCGTTTGCGCTCACCGTCACCTTGGCCGGTTCCGGCGCCAGCGTGCGCGGCAGGTCCACTTCCGCGCGCTTGCACGAGGCGAGCAGGCACCACAACGGGATCGAGGCGAGGATGGGCCAGGTTTTCATGCCACGAGTTTACAGGCCCAACGGCGCGCGGCTGCCCGTGGCACACTGCCCGGCATGACGCCGCAACGGTTCCTCGCCCTGATCGCCGTCACCGGCATCGCCGCGGCGACCGGCTTCCTCGCCTATCGCGCGTTGGGCGAAGGGCGGGCGCCGGCTGCCGTGTCCGCCATCGCCGCCGGCCCCGCTGCCGCCGCGGCCGACGCCGGCACGCCCTCGGCGCCGCGTTCGATCCCGACGACCCTGCCCGCTTTCACGCTGCAGGATCGCGAGGGCGTGCCCCGCACGCTCGCGCACTGGTCGGGGCGCCCGTTGCTCGTGAATTTCTGGGCCACCTGGTGCGCCCCCTGCCGGCGCGAGATCCCGCTGCTGATGCGACTGCGCAAGGAGCACGCGGCCGACGGGCTCGAAGTGGTCGGCATCGCGGTCGATTTTCGCGAGGACGTGCTGAAATACGCGGCCGGGATGGGGATCGATTATCCGCTGCTGATCGGTGAACAGGACGGTCTCGATGCGGCTGCGGCCTTCGGGCTCGACCCGGTCCTTCCCTTCTCCGTGTTCGCGGACCGCGAAGGACGCATCGTGGCCGTGCGCGTCGGGGAGTTGCATGCGGACGAGGCCGCGTTCATCCTCGCGCGGGTCCGGGATGTCGACGCAAAACGCCTGGCCCTGCATATTGCACAGCAGCAAATCGCCGACAAGCTGCGGGAACTGGCTGCCAGCCGGGCCGTGAAGGCGGTTTAGACCGGCAAAATCGCCGGAAATTGCAGGCAAGTTTCGCGAACGCCGCAAATCCGGTAGATTTCGCGGTCCATGGCGCGCCTCCTGCTGCTGAACGGGCCCAACCTCAACCTGCTCGGGCAGCGGGAGCCGCAGACCTATGGCGCGGCGACGCTCGATCAATTGGTGGCCCGCGCCACCGCGGCGGCGCATGAAGCAGGCCACGAACTCGTCGCCTTCCAGAGCAATGCCGAACACGCGCTCGTCGAGCGCATCCACGCCGCGCGCACCGACGGCACGGCCTTCCTCATCGTGAACCCGGGCGCCTTCACCCACACGAGCATCGCGCTGCGCGATGCCCTGCTCGGCGTCGCGCTGCCATTCATCGAAGTGCACCTGTCGAACGTCTTCGCACGCGAATCGTTCCGGCACCATTCCTATTTCACCGACATCGCGGTCGGCGCCATCTTCGGCCTCGGCGGAGACGGCTATGAACTCGCGGTGCGCGCCGCGGCCCGGCAACTGGCCGCACGCCGCGCCCCCTAAACCATTTCCGCTACGGGATACACGGCATGGACATCCGCAAGGTCAAGAAACTGATCGAGCTGCTCGAGGAATCGGGCATCGCTGAAATCGAGATCAAGGAGGGCGAGGAGTCCGTCCGCATCAGCCGCATGTCCTCGGGCGCGACGACCCAGCACTTCATCGCCGCGCCGATGGCGGCGCCCGCGATGGCCGCGCCCTCGCCCGTTGCGGCGCCCGCCGCCGCGCCCCCGGCCGCGGCGACCCGCAAGTCGAACGAGTACGTCGTGACCGCACCGATGGTCGGCACTTTTTATGCCTCGTCCGCGCCCGGCGCGAAGCCCTTCGTGCAGATAGGCGACGAGGTGAAGGTCGGCCAGGTGCTCTGCATCATCGAGGCGATGAAGATGATGAACCAGATCGAGAGCGACAAGGCCGGGCGCGTCACCTCCGTGATGGCGCAGAACGGCGAGCCGGTGGAATTCGGCCAGCCGCTCTTCACCATCGAGTAGGCCATGCTCGAGAAAGTACTGATCGCGAACCGCGGCGAGATCGCGCTGCGCGTGCTGCGCGCCTGCCGCGAGCTCGACATCAAGACCGTCGCCGTGCACTCCACCGTCGATGCGAACCTGAAGCACGTGCTGCTGGCCGACGAGTCCGTCTGCATCGGCCCGCCGCCCTCGCCGCAAAGCTACCTCAGCATGCCGGCGATCATCAGCGCCGCGGAGGTCACCGATGCGGTGGCGATCCATCCCGGCTACGGCTTCCTGTCGGAGAACGCCGACTTCGCCGAGCGCGTCGAGAAGAGCGGCTTCACCTTCATCGGCCCCAAGGCTGAGGTCATCCGCTTGATGGGCGACAAGGTGTCGGCCATCAAGGTGATGAAGTCGCACGGCGTGCCCTGCGTGCCGGGGTCCGACGGCCCGCTCGGCACCGACAGCGACGAGAACCTGCGCGTTGCGCGCGGCATCGGCTACCCGGTGATCATCAAGGCGTCGGGCGGCGGCGGCGGCCGCGGCATGCGCGTCGTGCACAGCGAGGGCGCACTGCTCAACTCGATCGCGCTGACCCAGGCCGAGGCGCGCGCCGCCTTCGGCAACGACCAGGTCTACATGGAGAAATTCCTCGAGCGCCCGCGGCACATCGAGTTCCAAGTACTCGCGGACAACTACGGCAACGTGGTGCACCTCGGCGAGCGCGACTGCTCGATGCAGCGCCGCCACCAGAAGGTGATCGAGGAAGCCCCGGCGCCCGGCATCAGTGACCGCCAGCGCCACACGATGGGCGAGCGCGTGGTCGCCGCCTGCGCGGCCGTCGGCTACCGCAGCGCCGGCACTCTCGAGTTCCTCTACCAGGACGGCGAGTTCTATTTCATCGAAATGAACACCCGCATCCAGGTCGAGCACCCGGTCACCGAGATGATCACCGGCATCGACCTCGTCAAGGCCCAATTGCTGGTCGCCGCGGGAGAGAAACTGCCCTACGTGCAGAAGGACATCCAGTTCCGCGGCCACGCGATCGAGGCGCGCATCAACGCCGAGGACGCCAAGACCTTCATGCCCTCGCCCGGGCCGGTGAAACTCTGGCACGCCCCCGGCGGCCCGGGGATCCGCGTCGACAGCCATCTCTATTCGGGCTACAGCGTGCCGCCGAACTACGACTCCCTGATCGGCAAGATCATCGCCTACGGCGACTCGCGCGACACCGCCATTGCACGCATGAAAATGGCGCTCGCCGAAATGGTGGTCGAGGGAATCAAGACGAACGCGGCGCTGCACCGGGAGATTTTCAACCACGCCGCGTTCCGCGCAGGCGGCCTCGACATCCACTACCTCGAGCGGCGGCTCGGGCTGAAGTGAGCCACGGCGCAGCGCGCGGCCCTTCGGCCGCCCGCTGTCCGCCGGGCTTCGCGCGCAACCCGCCCCCATGCCCTTCCTCGCCATCCGCCTCGACCTCGCACGGCTGGACCCCGAGGCGGCCGAGTCCGCCTGTTTCGCCGCGGGCGCGCTGTCGGTCACGCTGACCGATCGGCGCGACGACGCGATCCTCGAGCCCGCGCCGGGCGAAATCCGCTTGTGGCCGGCGACGCGCCTCGAGGCGATCTTCGCGCAGGACGCGGCGTCGCCCACGACCATCGCGACGCTGGCCGTCGCGCTCGGGGTCCCGGCAACAAGCCTGCAGGTCGAAGCGGTGCCGGACCGCGCCTGGGAGCGCGAGTGGCTCGCGGATTTCCACGCCATGCGCTTCGGGCGCCGCCTATACGTCTGCCCGACGCACGAGCGGGTCGACGAGCCGGGTGCGGTCGTGGTTTCACTCGACCCGGGCCTCGCCTTCGGTACGGGGACGCATGCGACCACCGCGTTGTGCCTCGGGTGGCTCGACGCCCACCTGCAGCCGGGCGCCACCGTGATCGACTACGGTTGCGGATCCGGCATCCTCGGCATCGCCGCGGCGATGCTCGGGGCCACGCGGGCCGACGCGTTCGACATCGATCCGCAGGCGCTCACTGCGACCCGCGACAATGCGGCCGCCAATGGCATGGCCGGCCGCGTCGTCACCCACGCCGCGCCTGACACGCTGCCGCACACGGCCGACGTCGTGCTGGCCAACATCCTCTCCGGCCCGCTCATCGATCTCGCACCGCGACTCACGGCCCTCGTGAGGCCGGGTGGGGCGCTCGTCCTCGCCGGCCTGCTCGCCACGCAGGCCGGCGAGGTGGCGGCCGCGTATCGTCCCTGGTTTGACCTGCAAACCGGCGGCGAACGGGAAGGTTGGCGCCTGCTCGCCGGCGCACGGCGCTGAGCTATCATCCGCGCGTGTTCACGGTCTGCCCCAAATGCGCGCTGACCCTCGCGGTCACGGCCGCCGACCTGCGGGTCGGCCAGGGCTATGTGCGTTGCGGGCGCTGTGCGAGCGTATTCAATGCACTCGCAGGCCTGCATGACGAGCCCGCCGGCGGGACGGCACCGCCCGCAGAGCGCCGGCCCGCGACTCCCTCGGCACCGCCTCCGCCGCTGATGATGGAAGTGCCGGCGACCCCGGCCGCCGGGTCCGCCGCGGACGCGGCGAGCGAGCTCGCCGAATTCGCCCTCGACCTGCAGCCCGACTCCACCGTCGACGCACAGCCGCCGCAAGACACCATGGAGTTTGCGCTCGGCAGCGCTGATCTCGCGCAGATCTTCGTCGCACCCGAGATCGCAGGGAGCGACACCGCCTCCGGAACCTTCGAGTCGATCGTGCTCGAGGGCGAACTGCCGCAGGACATCGAGGCGGCGGATGCCGAGCTCGAGCGCATCGCGCAAGCGGCGCGCGAGGCGACCGCCGACCCGGGCTCGACGACCACGCAGTTCGAGGCGTTGCATTCGCCCGAGGCCACCGCCCCCCCGCCGCATCGGGACGCGTTCCAGGTGCGCGCCGAGGACGTCGACGCGTACGAAGAAGCCGAAGACCACTCACGCGCGAAGCGCGGGTACGCCATCGCCGCAGCCGCCCTCGGCGTGCTGCTACTCGCGCAGCTCGTGCACAGGAACCGCAACGAACTCGCCCTGAGCCCCATGCTGAACGGGCCGCTGACGCAACTCTACGCCGCGCTCGGCCAGCCGCTCGCACCGCGCTGGGACCCCGCGGCACTCGACGTGCGGCAGCTCGGCGCGATCGCACCGTCGGGGCCGTCCGGCGAACTCGTGGTGCGCGCGAGCATCCGCAACGAGGCCGCGCGCGCCCAGCCGATGCCCTGGCTGCGCCTCACGCTGCAGGACCGTTACGGCAAGCGGATCGCGAGCCGCGACCTCGGCCCGGCCGAGTATCTCGGCGCACGGGCCGGCAAGCGTGAGTTCCTGCCGGCGGGTCAACGCGTCGACGCCGAGGTCGCGGTGATCGACCCGGGCAACAGCGCCGTCGGCTTCGAAGTCGATGCCTGCCTGCCGAACGGCCGCGGCGGCGTCGCCTGCGCCGGCGACGCCCGGCCTACGCCTTGACCGCTCCACGGCAGGCCGTGCAAATCGGTTCTCACACCCTCGGCGCACCGACCGCGCTCGCACCGATGGCGGGCGTCACCGACCGGCCGTTCCGGGTCCTGTGCCGGCGGCTTGGCGCAGGGGTGGCGGCTTCGGAAATGCTGACCTCGGACACCCGCCTGTGGAGCAGCCGCAAGTCGCGGCGGCGCATGAACCACGAGGGCGAACCGTCGCCACGCATCGTGCAGCTCGCCGGCGCGGAACCCGCGGCCCTCGCCGAGGCCGCGCGCCTCAATGTCGACCTCGGGGCCGAGGTCATCGACATCAACATGGGCTGCCCGGCGAAGAAAGTGTTCAATCGGCATTGCGGATCGGCGCTGCTCGGCGACGAAACGCTCGTCGCGCGCATCCTCGAGGCGGTCGTGGGCGCCGTTGCCGTGCCGGTCACGCTCAAGATGCGCACGGGCGTGGACCCCGCGCACCGCAATGGCGTGAACATTGCCCGCATCGCCGCCGCGTGCGGCATCGCCGCGCTCGCGGTGCACGGCCGCACGCGCGCCGACCACTACGCAGGCGAGGCCGAATACGCAACGATCCGCGACATCAAGGCCGAGGTGGCGATCCCGGTGTTCGCAAACGGCGACATCGACAGCGGGCACAAGGCCCGTGCCGTGCTCGATTGCACCGGCGCCGACGGCATCATGATCGGCCGCGCCGCGCACGGCGCACCGTGGATATTCCGCGATGTCAACGGATTTTTGTCGAACGGCGCACGACCGCCCGCGCTCGCGCGCGAGCGCGTGCGTGATATCATCGCCTCGCACCTGACGGATCTGTACGACTTCTACGGCGAGGCCGACGGCGTCCGTTTCGCGCGCAAACACCTCGGCTGGTATTTCGAAGAGCTGCTCGGTACCCAGGACGATCGGCGCAAGTTGATGTCGCAGGAAAATACGGCCGGACAGTTCGCCTGCGTGAGTGCATGGCTCGACCGGTGGGTCGACGGGACCGCCGCGGCGGCCTGACCACAACAACTCGACTGGGCTTGCGGGGATCGACTGATGCCGGCGAAGAAAAACCTGCGGTCGCGCGCCGAACCCGCCGCGCGTTCGAACGGCAAGGCATTGCCGCTGCGCAACCATGCCGAACAGGCGCTGTCCGACTATTTCGCGAACCTGAACGGCCATCGGCCGGCGCGCCTCTACGATCTCGTGCTGCGCGAGGTCGAGGAGCCGCTGTTCCGCGTCGTGCTCGACTATGCCGAAGGCAACCAGAGCCGCGCCGCGGGCATCCTCGGCATCACCCGCGGCACGCTGCGCAAGAAGCTGCGCGAGTTCGGCCTGTCCGCCTGAGCTGAGGTTCGCCGTCCCATGCTGGTAGAGGTTCGCCGCGCCCTCCTTTCGGTTTCCGACAAGACCGGCCTCGTCGACCTCGCCACGGCGCTGTCGCGCCGCGACATCGAAATCCTGTCAACGGGCGGCACCGCACGATTGCTGCGCGAGCACGGCATCGCGGTCACCGAGGTTTCGGCTTACACGGGCTTTCCCGAGATCATGGACGGCCGGGTGAAGACGCTGCACCCGCGCATCCATGGCGGCCTGCTCGGCCGCCGCGGCGTCGACGACGCGGTCATGCAACTGCACGACATCCCGCCGATCGACCTGCTCGTGGTGAACCTCTATCCGTTCGCCGAAACCGTCGCGCGGCCCAATTGCACCTACGACGAGGCGATCGAGAACATCGACATCGGCGGGCCGGCCATGCTGCGCGCCGCGGCCAAGAACCATCATTCGGTCGCGGTTGCGGTCGACCCGGCGGACTACGCGCAGGTCCTCGGCGAGCTCGACGCCAACGACGGCTGCACGAGCATCGACACGCGGTCGCGCCTCGCCGCCAAGGCTTTCGCGCATACCGCTCGCTACGACACGATGGTGTCGGGCTACCTGCTGGCGCGCGAGAACGCTTCCGAACGCTTTCCGGCGACGCTGCCACTCGTCTTCGACAAGCTGCGCGACCTGCGCTACGGGGAGAACCCGCACCAGCCCGGCGCGTTCTACCGTGACGTCGCCGGGCGTGGCGCCTCGGTGGCCTCGGCGAGCTTCGTGCAAGGCAAGGAACTTTCCTACAACAACATCGCCGACGCCGACACGGCCATCGAGTGCGTGCGGCAGTTCACGGCGCCCGCCTGCGTGATCGTCAAGCACGCCAACCCCTGCGGCGTCGCGACCGCCGATGCGCCGCTCGCCGCGTACGAGAAGGCGTTTCGCACCGACCCGACCTCGGCCTTCGGCGGCATCATCGCCTTCAACCGCGAGCTCGACGCCGACGCCGCGGCGGCGATCATCGAGCGCCAGTTCGTCGAAGTGATCGCGGCACCCACGGTTTCAGCCGCCGCGCGCCGGGTGCTCGCCGCCAAGGCCAACGTGCGGGTGCTCGCAACCGGCGACCTCGGTCGCACGGCCGGCAGCGACCTCGAGTACCGCAGCGTCAACGGCGGCCTGCTCGTTCAGGGTCGCGACCAGGGCGCGGTGGGCGTGTCGGACCTCAAGGTGGTCACGAAGCGCCAGCCCACCGACGCGCAGGTCACCGACCTGCTGTTTGCCTGGACCGTCTGCAAGCACGTGAAGTCGAACGCGATCGTCTTCGCGCGGGACCACATGACGATCGGCGTGGGCGCGGGACAGATGAGCCGCGTCTACTCGACCCGCATCGCCGCCATGAAGGCGGCAGACGGGAAGCTGGAGGTGCGCGGCGCCGCGATGGCCTCCGATGCCTTCTTCCCGTTTCGCGACGGCCTCGACGTGGCCGCGGAATACGGCATCGCGGCCGTGATCCAGCCCGGCGGCTCCGTACGCGACAGCGAAGTGATCGCCGCCGCCGACGAGCACGGCATCGCGATGGTGTTCACCGGCATGCGCCACTTCCGGCATTGATGGCCGCAGGCTGCCCATGAAGATCCTGGTGGTCGGCGGCGGCGGTCGCGAACACGCGCTCGCCTGGAAATGCGCGCAGGAGGCGCGGGTCTCCGAGGTCATCGTCGCGCCCGGCAATGCGGGCACCGCGCTCGAGCCGAAGCTGCGCAATGCGCCGGTCGCCGCGGAAGACGTCGCTGGCCTCGTGCGGCTCGCGCGCGAGGAGCAGGTCGAGCTCACGATCATCGGTCCCGAGGCCCCGCTGGTCGCCGGCGTGGTCGACGCCTTCGAGGAGGCCGGCCTGCGCTGCTTCGGACCACGCCGCGCTCCCGCGCAGCTCGAGGGCTCCAAGGCCTTCACCAAGGAGTTCCTGCGCCGCCACGGCATTCCTACCGCGGCCTACGCGACCTTCACGCTGGCGAACTTCGACCCGGCCTGGGTGCGCGCGCAACGCATGCCGATCGTCGTCAAGGCAAGCGGCCTCGCCGCGGGCAAGGGCGTCGTGATCGCCGCGAGCGCCGACGAGGCGATCGCGACCGCGCAGGCCATGTTCGACGGCCGTTTCGGCGGCGCGGGCGATGAAGTCGTGATCGAGGAATTCCTCGCGGGCGAGGAAGCGAGCTTCATCGTGATGGCGGACGGCGAGCACATCCTGCCGCTCGCCACGTCGCAGGACCACAAGCGCCTCGGGGATGGCGACACCGGTCCCAACACCGGCGGCATGGGTGCCTATTCACCGGCGCCGGTCGTCACGCCGGCGATGCACGCGCGCATCCTGCGCGAAGTGATCGAGCCGACCATCCGCGGCCTCGCCGCCGACGGCATGCCGTTCACCGGCTTCCTCTACGCAGGGATCATGATCGCGCCCGACGGCACGCCGAACGTGCTCGAGTTCAATTGCCGCTTCGGCGATCCGGAAACGCAGCCGATCCTGATGCGGCTGCGCTCGGGCCTCGTCGCGCTGTGCAACGCGGCGCTCGACGGCCGCCTCGATGCGGTCACGGCAGACTGGGATCCGCGCGCCGCCGTCGGTGTCGTGCTCGCCGCGGGCGGCTATCCCGATGCGGTGCGCAAGGGCGACCCGATCGAGGGGCTCGCAAAGGCCGCGCGCCTGCCGGGCAAGGTGTTCCACGCCGGGACCGCGAACGATGGCCCCGCGGTCGTGACGAGTGGCGGGCGTGTGCTGTGCGCGGTGGGCCTCGGCGACTCGGTGGCCGCAGCCCAGCACGAAGCCTACGCGCTCGTCGATGCGATCCACTTCGGCGGCATGCAATTCCGGCGCGACATCGGCCATCGGGCGATCGCCCGGGAACGGGCGGCGCACTCGGCGCGGTAGACTGCCGCGCATGGACGCCCTCTATCCGCCGGGCAGCGGACTCGCCCCGCCCGAGCTGCTCGCCTCGCTCTCCGGGCTCGAGTTCATGCAGCGCCTGTGCAGCGGCGCCCTGCCGCCGCCACCCATTGCAGTCACGCTCCAGTTCGGGATCGCATCGGTCGAACGCGGCCATGTGGTCGTCACGAGCCGCGCGGGCGCGCACGCGTACAACCCGATGGGCACCCTGCATGGCGGCTATGCCGCTACGCTGCTGGACACCTGCATGGGCTGCGCGGTGATGACGACCCTCGAGCGCGGCTCGCTCTACACGACGCTCGAGCTCAAGGTGAACTACCTGCGCGCACTCACCCACGACAGCGGCGAGTTGCGAGCCGTCGGGCGAGTACTGCACGCCGGACGACGCACCGCGCTCGCGGAAGGCCGGCTATTCGATGCAGCGAACCGGCTGGTCGCGCACGGCACCACGACCTGCCTGGTCTACGCCGCATGACGACCCACGACATCGAACTCGACGTGCAGGCCGCCGACATCGACGCCTATGGCCACGTCAACAACGCCGTCTATCTCACCTGGCTCGATCGCGCCGCATGGAGCCACTCGGCGGCGCTCGGCGCACCGCTTGCGGCCTGCATCGCCCTGCGACGCGGCATGGCCGCGTTGCGCACCGAAATCGACTATGAGCGCGCCGCGCTGGCGGGCGACCGGGTGAACGTCGCGACCTGGATCGCGGCCTGCGACGGCAAGCTGCGTTGCACGCGCCGCTTCGTGCTCCGCCGCGTGGCCGACCGCTGCGTGCTCGCGCGCGCGCAGATCGAATACGTGTGCCTCAACCTCGACACGGGCCGCGCGACGCGCATGCCACCCGAATTCGTCGCGGCCTATACGCCTAGAAACTGACCCGCAGGAAGAACTCGGGGCCGTCGGTGTTCAGGCGAAAGAGCCCGGGGAAATCGTGGTCGCTGGCCGGGTCGACGTCGACATCGACATCGATCTTCGTGTAGCCGAGGCCCACGGCGAAATTGGGCTTCCAGCGATACTGCACGTCGAGGTGATACTCGCCGAGCGTGCCCGAGATGCCGTCGTAGGTGGCGCTGAAGTACTGCCCCCGCGCACTCACCGCCCAGCGGCGCGCGAACCGCCAGCTGCCGTCGAGCGCGAGCGTCGGCACCGGCGCTACGCCCGATTCCTCCTCGCGCTCGTTGCGGTCCACCGCCTCCGCGGAAGCCCTGGCGTCGAGCAGGTGCAGGCCGATGCCCGCGCCGAGCTCGAAGCGCTCGCGCCTGAGGAAGGAATAGAGGAACGTGAACGACAGCGAGCGGTAGTCGAGCGTGGACTCGATGTTCTCGCCGGTGAGGAAGGTGTCGTTGCCGAACACGACATCCTCGTCGAGGACGGTGGCGCCGAAACGATTCAGCTTGAAGTAATCGACGCGCATGCGCCCGCGCTCGCCGAAGCGGAAGTACAGCTCCACGCGGCCGAGGTCGATGGCGTCGTCGAGGCCGAGGAGCCCCTCCGCGTCGATCGTGGTGCCGGTGACGCCGGGGACGGCGCCGCCCGGGTCGAGGCGAATGCGCGTATCGGCGCCGCCCTGGAAATAGGTGGCGCGCAGCGCGAAACGATCGGTGGCCGGGCCCACGATCGGGGGGCGCTCCTTGACGAGCGTGTCGGAGGCGAGCTCCTTCCCGGCGGCGTGGGCGGCCGAAGCGGCGGCAACCAGGGACAGGAGGACGGCAGTTGTTCGACGCATGCTGCCGCGGATCATCGCGTATCGACACGGGCGCCGCCACCGTCGCCGGCCTGCGACGGCGGCCCCCGTGACGCGCGGCACACTATCGGGCGGACGCCCGGGTTCCACCCTTTGGCGCAGGGATGGGGAGGTTGCTGCGCGGCACGGCGAGCAAGTCGCCGTACCACATTCGCCCGGCCTCATAAGCGGCCAGGCGCTCGTGCACCGCGGCCGGGTTCCAGTGCAGTTGCTCCGCGGCCGCGAGTGCCCGCTTCTGCGGGGCGAGCGCGCCCTTGAAGTCCCCGGTCGCCGCACGCGCCGCAGCCAGCGCCTCGTGCATCTGCGGATCCGCGGAAAGGCTGTAATCCTTCACGAACAGGTGGGCCGTGGCACGCAGTGCCGCCGGCGGGTCGCGCAGCGCCTCGACGGGAGAGGCCGCAAGATGCGCGATCGCGTGCTTGACGGCCCAGGCATTCGTGCCGCCGATGGCCGCCGTGAAGAGCGCCTTCGCCTCGGCGATGCGGACCGCATCGGGTGTCCCCTCGAGCAGGCGCTCGGCGAGCGTGACGCGCGCCACGTCGTGCCCACCGGCGGCGGCGGCACGCAACCAGGGCAGCGACCGGTCAGGGCCGCAGCGGCGGCTTTCGTCGAGCAGCATCGCGATCCAGTACTGCGCATCGCGGTCGCCGTTCTGTGCGGCCTCGAGGATCATCGCGCCCGCCTCATCGCGCGTCTCGCCGAGGTCCGGATCGAGCCGGGAGATGAGCCCGTACAGGTAGAGCGATGCGAGGTCGCCGCCCGCCGCCCGGGCCTTGAGGCCCGCGAGGATGCCCCGGTCCCAGATGCTCGCTACCCCCGCAGACAGCTTGAAGCCGATGAAGGTCCAGTTGCGCGCCTCGACCGGCCGGCCACCGACCGATGCGGGGGCAAAGCGGGAATTCAGCAGGGCGTCGGCGGCCGGCGCACCGAATGCGGGATGCGGCATCGCCGAGATGACCTGCGGATCGCGCGCAAGGCCGTCCGTCCCCACGATGAAGCTGACGACGCCAACGCCGCTCTTGCCCACTGCGCGCGCGCCGTATGCATACGGTGTCGGTGCCTGGACCTCGATCCTGGGCGGCGAGTACTGCGCGCATGCGGGTAGCGGCGGCAGGACGCCCGAAGCCAGCGCGTCACGCCCGTAGTCCGCCACGATCTGCGCCGCACGTGCTTCATCGGCAGCCGAAAGTTCGGAGCGCAGTCCAGCCAGCTGCGGATCGCCCAGGTCGTGGTTGCCGTTTTCGCGGGCGGCCAGGAACCAGCCATACGCTTCGCCGCGATCCTCGGGCCCGCCCTGTCCATGGAGCGCCATCGCGCCGAGATTGTGTTGGGCGGAAGCGTTGCCGAGCGCAGCGAGCAGCGCGAACGTCTGCTTCGCCGCGGCGTACTGCCCGGCCTGGTACTGGCCGAGCGCCGCTGCGAAATCCGCCCGCGCGGAAGTGCAGCAGATCAGGAAAAGCAACGCGATGACCCCTCGAGCCCGCATGACCCCTCCAAATCCGGAATCCGGTGCCGGGCTTTCAGCTATTCGGTTGTTGCGCAGCAGTGCGGCGCGATGTCCGAATAACCGAAAACCCGGCACCGGTTCTCTTACCGCTTCATGGCTTCAAAGAACTCGCCGTTGGTCTTCGTATCCTTCATCTTGTCGATCAGGAACTCGATCGACGCGAGTTCATCCATCGGGTGCAGCAGCTTGCGCAGGATCCAGATCTTCGCGAGTTCGGCGGGATCCGTGATCAGCTCTTCCTTGCGGGTGCCCGAGCGATTGATGTTCACCGCCGGGAACACGCGCTTTTCCGCGATGCGCCGGTCGAGGTGGATCTCGCTGTTGCCCGTGCCCTTGAATTCCTCGTAGATGACGTCGTCCATCTTCGAGCCCGTGTCGATCAGCGCGGTGGCGAGGATGGTGAGCGAGCCGCCCTCCTCGATGTTGCGCGCGGCGCCGAAGAAGCGCTTCGGGCGCTGCAGCGCGTTCGCGTCGACGCCGCCCGTGAGCACCTTGCCGGAGCTCGGCACCACGGTGTTGTAGGCGCGCGCGAGGCGCGTGATCGAATCGAGCAGGATCACGACGTCCTTCTTGTGCTCGACGAGCCGCTTGGCCTTCTCGATCACCATCTCGGCGACCTGCACGTGGCGGGCCGCCGGCTCGTCGAAGGTCGACGACACCACCTCGCCCTTCACGGTGCGTTGCATCTCGGTGACTTCCTCGGGCCGCTCGTCGATGAGCAGCACGATCAGGTACACCTCGGGGTGGTTCCAGGTGATCGAGGTCGCGATGTTCTGCAGCAGCATCGTCTTGCCGGCCTTCGGCGGCGAGACGATCAGGCCGCGCTGGCCCTTGCCGATCGGCGCTACGAGGTCGATCACGCGCGCGGTGAGGTCCTCCGTCGAGCCGTTGCCGCGCTCGAGCTTCAGCCGCTTGGTCGGGTGCAGCGGCGTGAGGTTCTCGAACAGCACCTTGTTGCGCGAATTCTCGGGCGAATCGAAGTTGATCTCGCCGACCTTCAGCAGCGCGAAGTAGCGCTCGCCGTCCTTTGGCGGGCGGATCAGGCCCGAGATCGTATCGCCGGTGCGCAGGTTGAAGCGGCGGATCTGGCTCGGGCTGATGTAGATGTCGTCGGGGCCGGCGAGGTAGGAACCGTCGGCGGAGCGCAGGAAGCCGAAACCGTCCTGCAGGATCTCGAGCACGCCGTCGCCGTGGATGTTCTCGCCGTTGCGCGCATGCGCCTTCAGGATCGAGAAGATGATGTCCTGCTTGCGCGAGCGGGCGATGCTCTCGAGGCCGACAGCCTCGGCCACCTTGACGAGCTCGTGGATCGGCTTCGCCTTGAGCTCGGTGAGGCTCATGGAAGCCTTGGACTGGTTCAGCTCCTCGGGGCTGATGATCTCCGACTCGTCGATCTCGAACGGCTCGTCATGCATCTCGTCCTGGCGGCCGTTGCTGCGATTGCCGTCGCGGTTGCCGTGACCGCCATGCCGTCCTCCCCCGCCACCCTGGCCCTTGCCCTGGCGGTTGCGGCCCTGGTTCCCGAGATAGCCTCTCACAGGTTGCTGTCCAGGAAAGCGGCGAGCTGGGTCTTCGACACCGCGCCCACTTTCTGCGCCTCGACCGCGCCGTTCTTGAAGAGGATCAGCGTCGGGATGCCGCGAATGCCGAACTTGGGCGGAGTCTGCGGGTTCTCGTCGATGTTCAGTTTCGCGATCCGCACCTTGTCCTTGTACTCGGCGGCGAGCTCATCGAGGATCGGCGCGATCATCTTGCAGGGCCCGCACCATTCGGCCCAGAAATCGAGTAGCACGGGTTTGTCGGACTTCAGCACGTCCTGGCTGAACGTCGAGTCCGAGGTATGGACGATATGCGGACTGCTCACGCGGCGGATCCTCCGGGAATGGAGCGGATTATTGACGGCACGGGCGAAATGCCGTGCCACGGAGTGGCATCAAACGGTTACACTAACGAACTTAAGAAGGAGCTGGGTTGCCGGGACGGCGCGGAATAGGGTTCCGCTGTATCTGGCCCAAATTTTTGCGCCTTCCGCGCCAATTTGCAAGGGCCCCGCAATTATAGGCCCAGACATGAGTCCAGAAAACGTGAAATGACCGATCAACATCTTTCCGAGATCCGCTTCACGGACCTCGCCCTCGCGCCTCCCGTCCTGCAGGGCATCCAGGATGCCGGCTTCGAGCGCTGTACCCCGATCCAGGGTGAAACACTGCCCATCGCGCTGGCGGGCCGCGACGTGGCCGGCCAGGCCCAGACCGGCACAGGCAAGACCGCGGCCTTCCTGGTCGCGATTTTCCAGCGGCTGCTGACACACCCGCCCGCGGCCAATCGCGGCCCCACCTCGATCCGCGCCATCGTCGTCGCCCCGACCCGCGAGCTCGCGGTCCAGATCCACAACGATGCGCTCGTCCTCGGCAAGCACACCGGGCTCAAGCTCGCGGTGGTCTTCGGCGGCGTCGATTACGACAAGCAGAGGAAGCAGCTCGCCGACGGCGTCGATGTCCTCATCGGCACGCCCGGCCGCATCATCGACTACTTCAAGCAGCACGTGTACGACCTGCGCTGCGTGCAGGTCGCGGTGCTCGACGAAGCCGACCGCATGTTCGACCTCGGCTTCATCGCGGACATCCGCTTCATCCTGCGCCGGCTGCCGAAACCCGAGCATCGCCAGTCGATGCTCTTCTCCGCCACGCTCTCGCACCGCGTGCTCGAACTCGCCTACGAGCACATGAACGAGCCCGAGCTCGTGCGCATCGAGCCCGACAAGGTGACGGCGGACCGGGTGCGCCAGACCATCTACTTCCCGTCGATGGAGGAGAAGATCCCGCTGCTGGTCGGCCTGCTGCGCCAGACCGACGCGCGGCGCACGATGGTGTTCGTCAACATGAAGCGCACCGCGGAGCGGCTCGAGGCGGCGCTCATCGCCAACGGCTTCTCGGCGCAGGCGATCTCGGGCGACGTGCCCCAGAAGAAGCGCCTCGCCTTCCTGCGCGACTTCCACAATGGCGACCTCGCCGTGCTGATCGCGACCGACGTCGCCTCGCGCGGCCTGCACGTACCCGACGTGAGCCACGTCTTCAACTACGACCTGCCGCAGGACGCCGCCGACTACGTGCACCGCATCGGCCGCACCGCGCGCGCGGGCGCCGAGGGCGACGCGATCAGCTTCGGCTGCGAGGAATACGCGGTCGGACTGCCCGACATCGAGGCCTACATCGGCCGCAAGATACCGGTCGAGGCGATCGCCCCCGGCCAGTTGCCCGAGGTGACGCTGCCGCCGCACAGCGCGTGGCGTACCCATGGCCCGCGCCGGCCCGGCGATGGACGCCGTGGTGGCGGCCGGCCCGGTGGCGGGCGGCCCGGGAGCGGGGGTCGTTCCGGTGGTGGCGGCCGCACGGGTGGCGGCGGGCGTGCCCGCGGACACTCGGGCCCGCCGCGTCATGCCGAACGCCCCCAGGGCGCCGACGGCGGCAATGAAACCGCCCCAAGGACGTCGCATCCGGCTTCGCATGCGGCACCGGAGTCCGTGCCTCAGGGTGGCGAGCCACGTCGCCGCGGCCGTCGCCGCGGCGGTCGCGGCCGCGGCGGTGGCCCCGGCGGGCCCGGCGCAGGCGGCGGAGGTTCCGGGGACGGTGGCCCGGGTGGGACACCCGGTGGTGGCGCCCCCGCACCCTGACCGCGCTGACGCACGCGGCTCAGTGGGTTGCGGGCAGCAGCTCCGCAATGTGATCGACGGCTGGAAACCCGTGGTGCGCGCGCAGCGCGCGCGTGGTGTCCGGCCGGCGGACGGCGATCACGTTGGCAATTCCCGCCTCCCGCGCCGCCTGCAACACCGGTGGGCTGTCATCGACAAAGAGCGAGCGGGCCGCATCGAAGGGCTCCACTGCACGCACGCCCTGCCAGAACCGCGGGTCCTCCTTGGGCGCGCCGAAGCTGCGCGAACTCCAGGCGGCATCGAAATAGCCCCGGACAGCGGTGAATTCGTCCTTGATGCCGAGCGTCACCGGATGTGCATTCGTCAGCAGCACGAGTCGCTTGCCGAGCGCGCGCAGGTTCGACAGGAGCTGCCGCGCGCCCGGCAACCAGGCGATGCGCGCGTGCTCTTCGCGGTGCACGGCCGCGATGTCGATGCCGAGCTCGCGCGACCAATACTCGATGTCGTACCAGTCGAGGGTACCTTCCACGGCCTTGAAACGCGGTGCGAGGGCCTGCAGCGCCGCCTCATGCGTGACGGCGCGCAGGCGCGCCCATTCGCGCGGGATGCGCTCGAGCCAGATGTAGTTGTCGTAGGCGAGATCGAGCAGGGTGCCATCGAGATCGAGCAGCACCGTATCGATTCGCGAAAGATCGCAGCAGGAGGCAGGCATGGGCCGGCATGATAGCGGACAGCCTGCGGCCCCCTTGCATCGGCCGGAGGCGTATCCTGCCCGTCGCCCGCCACCCGTCGCCCCCATGCCCGAACTCATCGACCTGCACACGCACAGCAGCCGCTCCGACGGCGTGTTGTCGCCCGCCGACCTGGTCGCGCGCGCCGCCGCGCGCAACGTGGGGCTGCTCGCGCTCACCGACCACGACACCGTCGAGGGTTGCGACGAGGCGCGATCGGCCTGCCAGGCGGCCGGCATCCGTTTCATCGCCGGCATCGAGGTCTCGACACAGTGGCGCGGACAGGCGATCCACGTTGTCGGGCTCGGCGTGGACACGGCTTCGCCGGCGCTCACCGCACAGATCGACAACATCGCGGCGCGCCGGCGCGAGCGGGTGCTCGCGATCGGCGAGCGGCTCGCGACACGCGGGCGCATCGCGGGACATGAAGTCGCCGCGACGGCCCTCGAGGGCGGCGGCGTCCCGACACGCATGCACCTCGCGCGCGCGCTGGTGGCCCTCGGCTACGCGGATGGCGCCCAGCAGGCCTTCGACAAATGGCTCAACCGCGGCCGTCCCGGCCATGTGCCGGTCGAATGGCCGGAGCTCAACGATGCCGTTCCGCGCCTCGCGGGCGCCTGCCGGGCCGCGGTGCTCGCCCATCCGCACCGGTACCGCCTCTCCGGCGGCGCACTGCGGCAGCTTGCAGCGGAGTTCGCGGCGGCGGGTGGCGTGGCAATCGAGGTCAACATGGCCGGCATGGGCCCGGGCGACCAGGACCGGATCGCCGCGCTCGCGCGACGCCAGGGGCTCGCGGGCTCCGCAGGGTCCGATTTCCACGATCCCGCGGTGCCATGGAATCCGCCGGGTCGCTTCGCTAAGCTTGCCGAGGGCATCAGCCCGGTAGCAGAACGCTTCGATGACGCGCAATGATCGAAATCGAAGATAACGTCGATCGCGAACTGTTCCGCAACATCGAGAAGTTGCGGCAGCTGCGCATCGAGCACCGCGACCTCGACCAGGTGATCGAGCGCCTGTCGATGGACATCCATGTCGATGAGCTGCAGCTGAAGCGCCTCAAGAAACGCAAACTCGGCCTCAAGGACCAGATCACGCGCCTCGAGAGCGAATTGATACCCGATCTCAATGCCTAATTCCGGAACCGCCATGGGCGACTTCTTCGCCCGCCTCACCGACCCCCCGGTTCTCGCCCAGCTGTTCGCGGTGCTGATCGCGGTGCTGGTCGCGATCGCCGCCGCGGGCGCGTTGCGCGCCTGGCACCGCAGGCGTCGCGGCCCCGCGCCGGGTGCCGGCTTCGCCGGCCAGGTCGTCGAGGTGGCCTACCTCCTGATGCCGATCCTCATCGCGCTCGCGCTGCTCGCCGGCGTGCGGGTCGCGTTCGACGCCCTCGACATGGCGAACCTGATCGTCGATCGCGCGCTGCAGCTGGCCGCCGCGCTGGTGCTGGTGCGCCTCGGCGTGTATGTCCTGCGGCAGCTCCTCGGCGAGAACTCGTGGCTCAAGGGCTGGCAGAACCAGCTCACCATCGTCATCTGGGTTGCCGTCGCCTTCGAGCTGCTCGGCTGGTTCGAGCGCGTCGAGCGCGCGCTCAACGGCATCGACCTGCTGCCCGGCAAGGCCTCGTTCACGGTGTGGGAGCTGATCAAGGCGCTGGTGATCGTCACCATCGTCGTGATCGTCACCTCGCTGATCGCGCGCACGATCGAGCAGCGCGTGATGAAGGCGAGCGCGCTCGCGCTGTCCACCCGCATCGGCATTTCGAAGTTCTCGTACTTCTTCCTGATCAGCCTCGGGCTGCTGCTCGGCATCAATGCCGCGGGTGTCGACCTGACGGCGCTCACGCTGCTCACCGGCGCGATCGGCGTGGGCCTTGGTTTCGGCCTGCAGGCGATCGCGAGCAACTTCGTGTCCGGTTTCGTCCTGTTGATGGACAAGTCCATCAAGCCGGGCGACGTGATCAGTTTCACGGGCGTCACGCCCGGCGGCTCGGGCGGCGTCACGACCGACAACTTCGGCTGGGTGCAGGAATTGCGCGGCCGCTACATCGTGGTGCGCGACCGCGACGGCGTGGAAACCCTCGTGCCGAACCAGTACCTGATCAACAACTCGGTGATCAACTGGAGCTATTCGGACGCGCGCGTGCGGCTGCGCCTGCCGGTCATGGTCAGCTACCAGGACGACCCGGAGAAGGCGCTGGCGCTGCTGCTGCATGCCGCCATGGATCACCCGCGCATCCTGAAGGAGCCGGGTCCCGCCACGCGCCTGATGTCCTTCGAGGACTACGGCATGCGACTCGAGCTGCGCTTCTGGATCGCCGACCCGATGAACGGCGTCAACAACGTCCGTTCGGACGTCAACCGCGCCGTGTTCCGCCTCTTCCGCGAGGCGGGCATCACGATCCCGGTGGCGCAGCGCGAACTGCGCATGCTGCCCCCTGCCACCCATGCCGATCCGCGTTTCGAGCCAGGTCGAGATAGCTGACGCCGATCTTGCGGTGACGTTCATCCGCGCGTCGGGACCCGGCGGGCAGAACGTCAACAAGGTCGCCTCGGCCGTGCAGTTGCGGTTCGACCTCGCGGGCACCACCCGGCTTGCGGGGCGCGTGAAGGCGCGCCTGCGGGCGCTCGCCGGGCAGCGGCTCGCGAACGACGGCGCGATCCTGATCCAGGCGCGCGCGCACCGCAGCCAGGCGGACAACCGGCGCGACGCCGAGGAGCGCCTCGCGGCGCTCATCCGGCTGGCGCTCGTCGAGCCGAAAGTGCGCCGCGCGACGAAGCCCACGCGCGCCTCGAAGGAACGCCGCCTCGCCGCCAAGGCGCGCGACCAGCGCACCAAGCGCCTGCGCGGCCGCGTCGGCCGCGACGACTAGGGCCGGTCAGCCGGGCGGCGCATCGCCCGTGAATGCCACAGGCGTCGCGCCGGTGACCTTGCCGATGGTGGCGCGATCGCTCACGTAAAGCTTCACCTCGCGCTCGAACTCGAGCGGGCCCTGCACGACGGCGCGGGGCCCGATGACCACCACGGGCACGGTCTTCGACAGGGACAGCGAGAAGCCCTGCGACTTGCGCACTGCGATCCCGCCGTCGACGCGCGAATCCGCGCCGATGTCGATGTCGCCGTTGACCGTCTCGATGCCGCCGCCGACATGCGCGGCCTGCAGGCTGAAGCGCCCGTTCACGTTCTCGAGGTGGCCCGCGACCTCGGCGCCCTGGCGCAGCGTGATCGCGCCGTTGACCGTCTCGACGTCGCCGCCGACCCGCGCACCGGGCCCGATCGTGATGGCGCCGTTGACGGTCTCGGCCGAATCGGCCGTCGCGCGCTCGCCGAGCTCGATCGAGCCGTTGACGGTCTCGACGCCCTTCGCCACCGCGTCGGCCGCGAGGTCGATCGCGCCATTCACGGTCGAGGCGTCGGCAGCCGGCTCTCCCGCCGCAACCGACACGGCGCCGTTGACGTGCTCGCCGCCATCGAACTTGATGCAGCCGCAAAGCGCGAGCACGGGCGCCAGCAGGAGCGCATGCCTCGTCATCGCCATTCCTCCCCCGGCCAGTTCCCGCGTAGTCTACCCGCGCGCTGGCCGGTCCGGTGGTACCGCGCTGCCGGGGAACAGCGGGTCGGTGCGCGACGCGCGCTCGCCCAAGCGCTCGGCCTCCGACTTGTCGAAGCCGGACAGCGAGGTGGGCGGCCGCTCGAGGTAGCGGTGGACGAGCGGCGGCGCGTCGCCGCGGTGCAGGCGCCGCACGCGTTCCTCGATCGCCTGGTCGGCCCGCGTGAGCCGCAGGCGGCGACGCTGGTGCGCGAGCCACGTCGGGCTGTGGTAGCGCTCGATCCAGGTTTCCGGATGGTCCATGTCGTGCAGCAGCGTCCAGCCGCGCGCCCCGTCGCGCTGGCGAACGCGGCGCAGCTCCTGCATCGCCGCCGCGAAGGCGACCCGGTCCTCGGTGGCGACGCGGTACTCGATGTTGATCACCACCGGCCCGCTCTGCGGGACGATGTCGATCCTTGGCGCAAGCGCCGCGGTACCCTTGCGCATCGACTCGAGGTCGAGGTTCTCGGCCTGCGGCACGCGCATCCATCGACCGAGGACGACGGACACCAGCAGCCCGGCACCGGAGGCGATCAGGCTCGTGCGCAGCGACAGGGCGTGCGCCACTTCGCCCCACATCCAGCTGCCGAGCGCGAGGCCGCCGAAGGTCATCATCTGGTAGATCGCCACGGTGCGCCCGACGACCCAGCGCGGCGAGGACACCTGCACCGAGGCATTGAAGGTGGACAGGCTCATGACCCAGGCGGCGCCCGCGCCGACCAGCGCCAGCATCGTGGTCGCAAGCCATGGGCTCAGCGCCGCCGCAATCGAGGCGAGCCCGAAGGTGATGCTCGCCGCCGTCACGAGCCATTCGTTCGACACGCGCTGGCGCAATTGCGCGACCGTGAGCGCCCCGACCATGGCGCCCGTGCCGAAGGCCCCCAGCAGCACGCCGTAGATGATCGCGCCGCCCTTGACGAGGTCGCGGGCGATGAGCGGCATGAGCGCCCAGACCGCGCTCGCCATGAGGCCGAAGATCGTCGCGCGCACGAACAGTGCGACGAGGACCGGCGAGAGGCGCGCGTAGCGCAGGCCCGCGAGCATCGCGACGCCGAGGCTCTCGGGTGGCAGCGCGCGCTCGCGCGGCGGATAACGCCAGGCGGCGAGCACGGCGATCAGGCCGACGTACGAGACGGCATTGAGCGTGAAGGCCGCTTGCGCGCCGAACCCCGCCACGATCGCGCCGCCGATCGCGGGCCCCACCGTGCGCGCGATGTTGAAGCCGAGGCTGTTGAGCGCCACCGCGCTCGGCACGAGCTCGCGCGGCACCTGCTCACCGACCGACGATTGCCACGCCGGCCCGTAGAGCGCGGCGCCGCAACCGAGCACGAAGGTAAAGGCCAGCAGCGACCACGGCGTGATCTGCCCACGCCAGGCAACGAACGCGAGTGCCGCCGAGACGGCGAGCATGAGCGCCTGCGCGATCAGCATCAGGCGGCGGCGGTCCCAGATGTCCGCGATCGCCCCCGCGACCAGCGAGAGCAGCATGATCGGCAGGGTGATCGAGGTCTGCACGAGCGCGACCATGTCGGCCGAGGGCGCGATCGAGATCATCAGCCACGACGCGCCCACGCCCTGGATCAGGCTGCCGAAGGTGGAGACGAGCGTCGCGATCCAGATCGCCGCGAAGATGCGCACCTCGAACGGCCCGAGGGTCGCCGCGCGCCAGCGTTCGAAGCCGGTGCTCATGCCCGCGGCGCCTTCAGGGTGTCGAGCCAGGCCTGGAACATCAGCACGTTCCACAGGTGCGTGTGCCACTTGCGCGCGCCGCCCTGGAAGCGGGCCCACAGACCGCGCACGATTTCCGCGTCGAAATAGCCTTCCTCCACGAGGCGCCGTTCGGCTAGCAGCGCCTCTGCCCATTCCCGCAGCGGGCCGCGCAGCCAGTCGCCGACCGGCGCGCCGAAACCCTGCTTCGCGCGATCGACGATTGTCGGGGGAACGTGGCTCGCGAGCAATCGCCGCAGCAGCCACTTGGTCGTTCCGCCCCGCAACTTCATGTCGGGCGGCAGCGACCACGCGAACTCGGCGACCCGATAGTCAAGCAGGGGCGCACGCGCCTCGAGCCCCACCGCCATCGTCGACCGGTCGACTTTCACGAGAATGTCGTCGGGCAGGTAAGTCACGAAATCGAGGAACATGAAACGATCGCCCACCGTGCCGTGCGCGAGGCGGCGCGCGGGATCGGTGTACGCCGTCGGCGGTTCGATGCCACCGCGCACGACCCGGTCGGGATGCCGCCAGCGCGACATGCGGTTCAGGTAGATATCCTCGGCGGTACCGGCAGCCAGTTCCGCCGCGAGCTGGCGCAGGGCATGGCCGCGCGCCTCCTGCCCGGACCAGGGCCGCAACAGCCCGCGCAGCAGTCCCCGAACGCCGGGCGGCAGGCCGGCATGCATCCGGGCCAGGCGCCGTGCACGCAGGTAGCGGTTGTAGCCGCCGAACAACTCGTCGCCTCCGTCGCCCGACAGGACGACGGTGACCTCGCGCCGCGCAAGGCGCGAAACGAGCATCGTGGGGATCTGCGAAGAGTCGGCGAAGGGCTCATCGAAGGCGCGCGCGAGGTCGGGCACGGTGGCGAGGGCGTCCGCGCCCGTTGCGTAGAATTCCGTATGCGCCGTGCCGAGGTGGTGCGCGACCGCGCGTGCCACGGGCGCTTCATCGCGCCGCGGGTCCTGGAAGCCGATGCTGAAGCTGCGCACCGCCGCGCCCGCCTCCTGCTGCATCAACGCGGTAACGAGCGACGAGTCGATGCCGCCCGAGAGGAATGCGCCGAGCGGCACGTCGGACTCGAGCCGCAGGCGCACGGCGTCCCGCAGCAACGCGTCGAGTTGCGCCAGGGCCCCGTCCACGCCACCCTTGAATGGCCGTGCGAGCGCCTGTTCCGCGCTCGCGAGCGGACGCCACCAGGGACGCGCCGCCGCGAGCGGGTCGTGGGAGCCCGGGCCCGCCGCGACGGCATTTGCATCGAACTCGACGACCGTGCCCGGGGGTACCTTGAAGATCCCCTGGAGGATCGACCACGGCGAGGGCACATAGTTGAAGCGCAACATCGACTGCAGCGCCCCGCGCTCGACCTGCGGCTGGAACCCGGGGACCGCGAGGAGCGCCTTCAGCTCCGAGCCGAAGGCCAGCGCGCGACCGCACCAGCCGTAATAGAGGGGCTTCTTGCCGACCCGGTCGCGCGCCAGCGCGAGCCGGCGTTCACGCGAATCCCAGAGCGCAAACGCGAACATGCCGTTTGACTCGCCGAGCGCTGCGTCGAGGCCCCAGGCTTCGATCGCCGCGAGTAGCACCTCGGTGTCCGAGTGGCCGCGAAACACCGCGCCCTCGCGTTCGAGGCGCGCGCGCAGCGCGCGGAAATTGTAGATCTCGCCGTTGAAGACGATCCGCCAGCGGCCCGAGGCCGAAACCATCGGCTGGTGGCCGGCCGCCGACAGGTCGATGATCGACAGCCGCCGGTGCGCGAGCGCGATCCCCGCTTCGGCATCCGCCCAGACACCGGCATCGTCGGGCCCGCGGTGCGCGATCGTATCGGCCATGCGCCGCGCCACGCCCTGCAATTCGTCCGCGCCTTGCCCGAAGGAATGGCCGTGATGGATGCCCGCGATGCCGCACATGAACGCATAGTGGCGGCTCGCGGCGGAATCGGCAATTTCACTTGTTATGATGCGCCGGCATGCGCCGCTACCTGTTGTTCGTCTCGCAACTCTATGCCTACGCGATCCTGCGGCCACTCGCCGCGGCCGCGGCGGCGCGCGGCGATGACGTGGCCTGGTTCTTCGAGCACGCTGCCGATGCGCGCTTCCTGCGCGCGGGCGAGCGCCGCCTTGCCTCCGTGGCGGAGGTGCGCACGTGGCGGCCGGATGCGGTTTTCGTTCCCGGCAACTGGGTGCCGCACTTCTTCCCCGGACTCAAGGTGGAGGTTTTCCACGGCTTCAGCGTCGGCAAGCGCAGCGAGTCGCGCGGACACTTCCGCATCCGTGGCAGCTTCGACCTCTATTGCACGCATGGCCCCGACACGACAGCGCCTTTCGAGGCGTTGGCACGCGAGCACGGCCACTTCCGGGTGGTCGAGACCGGCTGGCCGAAGCTCGATCCGCTATTTGCGGGACAGTACCGGCCGGCCGCACGCGCGCGCCCGATCGTACTCTTCGCCTCGACCTTCACCGAATCGATCACGGCCGCGCGCCTGCTGCGCGAGACGATCGCGCGGCTCGGCGCAAGCGGCGAATGGGAGTGGCTGCTGACGCTGCACCCGAAGATGGCGCCGGACATCGTCGCGGCCTACCGCGCGCTTGAAGGGCCGCATGTGCGCTTCGTCGAGACCGACGACATCCTCGCGCTCTATGCGCAGGCCGACGTGTTGCTGTCGGACACCTCGTCGGTGGTGCCGGAATTCCTCGTGCAGGGCAAGCCGGTCGTCACGCTGCGCAATCGCAAGCCCGGGCCGCAGCTCCTCGACGTGCAGCAGCCCGGAGAGGTCGAAGCCGCGCTGCGCACCGCGCTCGCGCGCCCCGCCGCGCTGATGCAGGCGATCCAGGCCTACGCCGATCAGGTCCACCCGGCCCGCGATGGCCGCGCGAGCGAACGCGTGCTCGATGCGACCGAGGCGGCCATCGAGGCAGGGCGCGCCGGCCTGCGCCGCCGCCCGCTCAACCTGTGGCGCCGCCTGCAGGCGCGCAAGCGGCTCGGCTATTGGTCGATCGGTTGACCCGACGTGCTCAGGCGAAGCGCGAGTCGATCGCCACGCCCTTCAGCAGCGTCTTCGTGACCGGCGTCTTGCCGGCGATCTCGAGGAGGCGTGCGCGCTGCTCGTCGGTGAGCGGCGAAGAAACCGAGATCTCGCGGGCGATCGTCTCGGCACCCGCCTCGTCGCGGGCCAGCGAAAGCGCGATGCGCACCGTGCCCAGCTCCCAGCCCTTGCGCTCGGCGTACATGCGCAGCGTGATCGACGTGCAGGCACCGAGCGAGGCGAGCAGGATCTGGTACGGCGCGGGCCCGCTGTCGGCGCCGCCGAGCCGCTCCGGCTCGTCCGCCTTCATCGCATGGCGGCCCATCGCGACGTCCTGTGCATATTTCGCCGCACTCGCCACTTCCACCTTCGCAAGCATCATGCCGCCCTCCCCTCCGCAATTTGTTGCATCAGGCGCCAGAGCGCCTCGACGTGTTCGCGCTCCGTCATCTCGACCCCGAACGAGACCCGCACCATCCATCGCCCGTCGAGCTGCGAGGGCGTGAGATACGCCTTGCCGGAGGCATTGATGCGGCCCACCCAGTCGAGGGTATGCGCATCGAGCGCCTCGCCGACAAGCCCCGGCGGCTCGTGGCGCACGCACACGGTTTGCAGCGGCACGGGCGCGAGCCGTACCCAGTGCTCCGCGGCATCGACCCGCGAGGCGAACCAGCGCGCGTGCGTGAGGTCGCGCCGCAGGCGCGCCTGCAGGCCCGCGACGCCCTGCTCGCGGATCAGGAACCAGAGCTTGAGCGCACGCATGCGCCGCCCGAGCGGAATGCCCCAGTCGCGGTAGTTGACCGCCGCGCCGTCGGCACCGGTCTGCAGGTAGCTCGGGTTGGTCGACATCACGCGCACGAGGTGCTGCGGGTCGCGCACGAAGTACACCGAACAGTCCATCGAGACGCCGAGCCACTTGTGCGGGTTCACCACGAGCGAGTCTGCGCGCTCGATGCCGGCCCACAGCGGACGGCACTCGGGCAGGATCATCGCCGAACCGCCCATCGCGCCGTCCACATGCAGCCAGAGGCCGTGTGCCTGCGCGACCTGCCCAATGGCGTCGATGGGATCGATCGCGGTCGTGCCCGTGGTGCCGGTCGTCGCGACCACCGCGCAGGGCTGCGCGCCGCGTGCGAGATCCTCGCGAATTGTGGCCTCGAGCGCGTCGGCCCGCATCGCGAACGCCTCGTCGGTCGCGACGAGGCGCAACTGATCGCGCCCGAAACCCGCGAGCAGCGCCGCCTTGTCGACCGAACTGTGCGCGTGCGCCGACACGTAGATGACGAGTGGCTTGCTGGCCGACTGCAGGCCGCCGCGTGCCGCGGCATACGCGGTCGCACGCTCGCGCGCGCAGATGAGCGCGACGAGCGTTGCCTCGGAGGCCGTGCCCTGGATCACGCCGCGAAAGGCTTCCGGAAGACCGAGCATCTGGCGCAGCCAGTCGGTCGTGACCTCCTCGAGCTCGGTGAGCGCGGGGCTCGACTGCCAGTTGAGGCCGAGCTGCGCGAGGCCCGTGCTCGCGAGGTCCCCGAGCACCGCCGCGAGCGCGCTGTTCGAGGGGAAGTAGCCGAAGAAGCCCGGGCTCTGCCAGTGCGTGCAGCCGGGGAGGATGATCGCATCGAGGTCGCGCATCACCGCATCGAACGGCTCGGGTGCCTCGGGCGGCGCACCAGGCAGCGCGGCGCGCAGCTCGCCGGGCCTGTTCGGCGAGAGGACCGGGAGCTCGCCGCGGTAGACCTTCGCACGGTAGTCGGCGATCCAGTCGACGAGGGTGTGGGCCGCGGCGCGGAATTCCTCGGGGGTCATGCTCAGGGTGGGTGATGCGCGAAGACCGAAGTCGTGCCGTCCGCGGCGACGAGCTCGACGTCGTAGGGCTGCACGGTGCCGTCGGGCACTTCCATGCCTGGCGAGCCCGCGGGCATGCCGGGCACGGTGAGGCCCTTCGCCTGCGGCCGCTCGGCGAGCAGGCGCTTCACGTCGGCGGCGGGCACATGGCCTTCGACGAAATAGCCGTCAACTTCCGCCGTATGGCAGGAGCCCTTCGCGTAGGGCACGCCGACCTTCGTCTTGATGGCGTCGAGGTTGTCGACGTTCTTCACTTCGACGGGGAAGCCCGCCGATTTCATGTGCGTGACCCAGGCCTCGCAGCAGCCGCAGGTGGGACTCTTGTGCACGACCACGAGCGGCAGGCTCGCGTCGGCCCTGGCTTGCGTCGCCACCGCAGTGGTCGACTGGCCGCAGGCCGCAAGCGCGGCGGCACACAGCAGCGCCACGATGGCCGATCGCGTGCCGAAGTGCGTCATCATGTGGTCATTCCTCCCAGCCGACCTCGATACCGTCGGAATCCCCCACGGCACTGCGCAGCAGCGCCACGAGCGCCGTGGACGCACCGAGGCCGACCAGCTGGTCGATGGTCGTCGTGTTGATGAAATAGTCGGTGTCCGTCCCGTGCTCTTCTTCCAGGTGATCGATGAGCACGTTCAGGTCGTCATCCGATATCGACCCGAGGTAGACACCGTCGCTCTTTCGATGCAGGCGTGGCATGGGGGCGCTCCGGTCGCGGTCCAGCCACTATTATGGCCCGAATGCACCGTCAGGCGCGCGCGTCGAACGCCGCATGATAGGTGACGACCCCGCCCGGCAGGGTTGCGCCGAACGAGAGCGCCTGGAAATACTCCGGCGGCACGCCCGGCAGCACGATACCCGGCTCCGTGCGAAAGCCGAAGCGACCATAGAACATTGGATCGCCGAGCAACACGCAGCCCGCCGCCCCACGCGCGCGCAGCGCGCCCAGGGCTGCATGCATGAGGCGCGAGCCGATGCCCTGCCCCTGCCGCGCCGGCAACACCGAAATCGGCCCCAAGCCGTACCAGCCGACCGCGCCGTCCGAGATGGCTACGGGCGACACCGCGACATGGCCGATCACCGCGCCCTCCTCCACCGCCACGAGCGACACGGTGAGTGCTCCCGCGCGTCGCAGCGCCGCGACGATGAACTGCTCAGTGTGGCTTGTGTGTAGAGCGCCGAGGAAGGCCGCCACCGTCAGGGTCTCGATCGCCGCGACATCGGACGGCGCCTCGGGCCGCATCTCAATCGTCACGGCCGCTCATCGCCCAGAGGAATGTCCTGCCCAGCGTACTCGGCGAAGATCGCCGCCCAGGATCTCTCCAGCTCGCCGAGCAGCGAACTGAACGCGCCGCGCTCGGCGCGCAGGCGCGCCGCCTCGAGCGCCTCCCGCGTGCTCCACAGGTCGGAGCGCTGCGCCTCCTTCGCGGTCGCTTCTGCAACGCCGTACAGGTAGCCCGTGCGCACGTCGATGAACGCGGCCGAACACGTCGAGGTCACGACCGCCTTCTTGTTGGGAAAAAAGCCGAGCGACACGAGCTGCAGCGGGCCGATCCGCGTCGTGTCCGTGCGAAATGACGTATCGAAGGTGTAGAGCAGCAGGATGTCGCCATGCAGCTGCGCGGCGCCCGCGCGCAGGTCCATCGCCGAGGTCAGATTGCCGGGCAGCAGCAGGCGATTGAGCGCGCCGATGGCCGCCACGCCCGGCATCTTGCCGAGACGCGCGATGTCCGCCTCGGTCTCGACATCGCGGGTCGTGACCACGCTGTAGCGACCGGTGCCCACCCCGCGATTCGAGTACGACTCATATCCCGACGCCTGCACGCGCGTGACGATCAGCCGCACCGGAAACGTGGCGGCCGGCTTGCGCGCCAGCGCCTCGGCGATGCCGCTGTCGGTGATCCCGGGAATCGAAACGGGCCCGCCGGGAGTCCGGTAGGTCGCGCAGCCGGCGAGAAGAATGGGAACGACGAGCGCGAAAAATCGCTGGATGCTGGACACGATTGGACTCCTTCGGCTCATCAAGCGGACTTGCTTACCACGAAATACGTTGGGCGAGGCGGAAACCCCTTGCATCTGGCAGGGCGCGTGCTACATACTGAACCACATGGTTCAGTATACGCAGACCCGCTTCAACGCCTCCTTCGCCGCGCTCTCGGACGCCACCCGACGCGGCGTCCTCGAGCAGCTCGCGCGTTCGGACGCGTCGATCACGAACCTCGCCGACAGATTCGGCATGACCCTCACCGGCATGAAGAAGCACGTCGGTGTCCTGGAACAGGCGGGTCTCGTGACCACGGAGAAGATTGGGCGGGTACGGACCTGCAAGATCGGTTCATGCCGGCTCGAAGAAGAAGCGGCCTGGATCGAGCGGTACCGCCAGCTCTGGGCCGCTCGATTCGACGAGTTGGACAAAGTGGTCGAGGAACTGAAACGGAAGGAGAAGTTCGATGGACGCAACGCGCACGAGCGTGGAACGAAAGTCCGACCGTGAGCTCGTCGTCACGCGCACCTTCAATGCCCCGGCGCACCTCGTGTTCGAGGCATGGACCCGGCCCGAGCTGTTCAAGCAGTGGTGGATCCCGAAGTCGATGGGCATGACCCTGGTTTCCTGCGAGATGGATGTTCGCACCGGGGGCAAGTACCGCCTCGGCTTCGGCGATGGCATGGACTTCTTCGGCCGGTACCTCGAAGTCACGCCGCACTCACGTCTCGTCTGGACCAATGAGGAGAGTGGTGACGCGGGGTCCGTCACCACGGTGACCTTCGAGGAAAAGGCTGGCAGGACGCTGTTGGTCCTGAGCGACCTCTATCCCTCGAAGGAAGCCCTCGACGCGGCTGGCACCGGAGCTGCAGATGCGATGGGCGAGACGTTCCAGCAACTGGATGGGTTGCTGGCCACCCTGGGGGCGAGTGAGTGAGATGACCGGGCGCTCAGGTCAGGCCGCCACTTCCACATAGTCGACGTGGCTCGAGGGCGGCGGAATCGGCGCCCCATCCTCACGCATCCCCTCGAGGTGAAGCGCAATCGCCTCACGTATGGCGCGTTCGGTATCTGCGAGCGTTTCACCGGTTGCGACGCAACCCGGAAGATCCGGTACGTAGGCAGAAAAGTTTGCTCCTGCCTGCTCGATCACTATCGCGTAACGCATGGACTCACTTCCGTTTCTTCAGGCCCGACTGCTTCAGGATACTGTTGAGGGTCCCCGGAGCCAAATCATCACTAAGCTTTCCGGGAACGGTAACACGACCGGCCTTCACCCGATGTTTGTACTGCCGGTGACTCCCGCGCGTGATTGCAAGATACCAACCATCCTCGCGAAGCAGGCGCAGAACTTCCGACACTTTCATGAACGGAGTCTGCGATCTTGGTATCGCAGTTCGACACGCGAATATCGGTGGTCATTGCACGCAATTACGAGTCCACGGCCTGACGGCCGCACGAGGCGGTAGCGAGGTTACCTACGGTTCCTGCGCCGGACGCGCCGCTGTCTTCGGCGACCCGGGTGATCTTTCATGATTTGAATCGATGCTCGTTGTGCCAACGCAGGAAATCCCTGGCGGGTTGCAAGAACTGCTCGACTGGCAGATGCGTCAGCTTCTTGCCATGCCACGCGTAGTACTCGCGCCCGTTGCTCCAGTCCTCGCGCAACTTGCTGCTGACTTCCATGTCGAATTCCGGCGTCACCGTGACATACCCGAGATCGAACAGCTTGTGAAGATCGGACCGAAGCAGGAGCCCGTTCTGGACGCGGTGCGGTCCCTCGCACGCGTAGGGTTTGATGTGCGCCGCCTCCAGCACCGGCAAAGTCTTCTCTCCGGTTACCGCGCAGCGCCGCTGATAGGCATCGGTGACGAGCACGCGAAAGGCGCCCTGACCCAAGCGTGCCCGCGTCAGAAACTCCGCGCCAAATCGTGGACCGTCCTCCTCCGGCAGCATTGTCGGAGATTCGACTCGATCGCCCAGCCTCGTGGCTTCGACGACGGCTTGCCACAGCGCCGCGCCATCGCCATGCGATTCGTAGCCGCGGCCCTGTACGATGTTTGGCGCCCAACCCGCGGGCACGGGAATCCAGAGACTGCGCGGCAGGAAGAAAGGTTCGGCCAGAACGTTGCAGCCGATGATCGGGTCCAGGGCATCGTCCGCGCGCCGGTACTTACGGACTCGCTTCAGCAAATCCTCGAAGCTCTCCACTCCGTTCTTACGCGCGAATGCATCCCACGCGAGGGAAGCCGGAAGAGCCGAGTAGCGCACGAAGAAACCGCCGCCCACGATGAAGTTGTCCGGGCTGTGCAGCTTGAAGAGGAAGGGCTCGCCCGGCTGCAGCACCTTGAAAGTGCGTGCGCCGCTTGGCTGCCAGAAGTTGACCTCATCCGGGCGCTGCAGCGCGAGGTATTCGTACCAGTCCTTGTCTGTGACGCCCACCCACAGTTTCATTGCCGGGAATTCTATGCCGCCGCCCCTCCGCCGACATCAACAACGTCTCGATGGGACGACTCACTCAATCCTCGTCGTCCGCGTCCGCTTCGTCGTCATCCTCATTGCCGTCCTCATCCAGCGAGTCGGCAACGGGCGCCGGCCGGCCAGCACGCGCAGAAGCGGAAAGGGATCCGGGGCGTGCTGGACTTCGTCAATGACGATGAGACCCGTGAGGGATTCGAGGGCGGTCATCGCCTCCTCGAACAAAGCGGGGGCGCGAGTCGATCGCGGCTGCAATTCACCATGAAAATCAAAACCATGATATTTGTTTTTCAAGGTAAACGCCTCGCAAATGCGCGATTCGGGGCGATGGAGGCGGCCAAGCTTTGACCCACTCCGCCGGCGCGATGCGAGGAACCAGTGGTCGGTGGACAACTGAATGCAGATCCAGACTGCGGCTGAACGCCAGTGTGCACGCCGGCAACTTTGTCGCCCACTCAGCTCCATTTCGCATTAGGGGCTCCCGGATTCAGCGCTCTCGATCAAGGGGTCACCAGCAATACCGGGGCATTCGCAGCTTGCACATCACTGCTCCTTGACTGGCGGCATGGCCAAGAAAATGCGAGCGCCCTGAGCTCTTTGAATTGTCGTCTGGAGTTGGCGTCAAGAATGACAACGGACTTTTCGAGTGCATCGAGTTTGCGGGCGAACTGGGCGTTGGTCATGAACGCCATGCGCAACTCGACGAAAGCGCGCACTACGTAGACACTCATTTCAACGGCGCGCGGACTATTGAGAATGGTGGCGGCCATCACTGCACCATGCTCCGTAAAGGCCAGCGGCGGATATTTTCGATGCTGGCCGCGACCGCCCTTTAAGATCGCATATTGCGATCTTAAAGCTGCAAGCTCATGATTCGTAACGACTCGCGTTCCGCCGTACCTGCTCGTTCAACCTGTGTGTCTTCACACCGTAAACAGCTGCCAAGTCGGAGTCGAGCAGCACCCGCCGCCCGCGCACGATGTGGATTCTTGCGGCGATATCCGTGGCCATTGCAGCAGTTTGCGCTGACGCAGGCGGCTTGCGCATGTCGAATTTGCGGTGATTTCGCGTAGAATCGTTGGTTACACGGCCCACTCCGCCGACAGCAGCGCCGCCTGCTCGAGCACCGTCTCGGTGGCCTTCTCCTGCTTGCCCGGCGGATAGCCGTACTTGCGCAGGATGCGCTTGACCGGCACGGGCAACTGTGCGCGGGCGTTCTCGCGGCCAGCGCGCAGAACAGCCAAGAGATCCGGTCATCGCTGCGCTTCGTCGAGAATGATGAGTCCCGTGAGCAGCCCCAAGGCCAGTTCTGGGATGGCAAGTCGGGTGAGGTCGCCGGACGACTCGAGATCGAAAAAGTGCGCCGGGCCGGTTGCACGCGCGGCAAAGCGCGCCCCGACGAGCGACTTGAGGGGGTTGTCGCGAAAGCGCTCGCAGATGGCGCGGAGGCAGCCGATGCGAGGGATTGAGCGGTCTTCTTCGCAATTCTGAATTCACTTGTTAGGAATGCAAGGATAATTTGGGGCGAGGTGGCCGATGTACTCGGCCTAGTACTGAGACGGTGCGCTCCCAAGGTTGCATTCAAAGGCACCAATCCCACAGACGCTTGGCGAGAGTGGCCGTCTCCCTTGAACGGCAGACAGCTGCTCCACGGAATTGACCCCAAGCTCGCGCACCGACTTGTCGATGCGTTTCAAGGAAGGGCGGGGTGCATCGACGCCAGTTGGCCACACACGCTGTGAACGATCACGAGTTCAAGAACGTAAAGTTGTGCGTAGCCCTCGCAAACGAGTCAACGCACCGCTGGACTACTCGGACTCATTCGGCATTCCCTCGGTCAGGAGTGCCGACCTGACCCGATTCGGAATTGATCACACTTCTCCTGAAGTGCTCGCGCGTCTCGGCATCGGTGCAGTACACGAAGCACCCTTTCATCCCCCGCGTCATCAGCGTTCGATAGGTGTTCCGGACAATTCGATCAGCCTTCTCGCGCGCCGCATCCGGTGAAGTCGCGAGCATCCTTCGGTAGCCTCGAATCGAATGGTCCTGCGTCGATCGCTTCTCCGGTCGCGTGATCACGCGGCCGTCTCGCACAATGAGGTCAGGGCCGACAATCACGCCAATCCAGTCCACTTCGAGACCCTGGCACGTGTGTATGCAGCCAATCTGGGCGACAGACTCAGGTGAAATGATCCACAGTCCGCCATCGTCGGTCAGATTCCATTGCATTCCGAATTGGTGCTCCGGAATGACGACGTCCATGACGCTGGGATCCTTCTTGCTCTTCCAATCCCAGCAATAGCCCGCCACCATTCGAGCACGATTGGCTACAGTATTGCGCTGGACTATTTCCCTTCGCAACGCTTCCGGGGAGTCAAAGACGCGAAAATCGAATGACCCTGATTCTAGATCTTGATTTGCGGTGGGCCGGATTCCGAGTGCGTTGTCCAGCCATGCCAGGTATCCGTCGGACCCGCCGCAGCGAAACTGTGAGGCCAGTTGCAGATGCGTCACCCGGGCGCCGGCTCGTCGGGCGCGCTGCTCGATGTCCGCCTTGGAACCGATGTCCTTCCAGGTGACGCGCTGATCTTCGTCGATAAAGAAGACCGCACACTTGGATGAGCCAATAATCTCCTCAATCTGGTGCGTGCCTTGATTTCCGTACAAGCCGGACTTCTCGTTGACCCGGTGCGCCTCATCGACGACCAGCGCGTCGAACACGTTGGCGGTTGTGTTCACGAAGGCGCCTGAGCCGGAAAAGAGATTGCTGATGCGGCTGCGACGGAAGCTGCCGGACAGTTTTGCCTCAAAGACGGCCCGCGGCGCGGCGTTCTTCGTAACGTACTTCGTTACAAGGCGGTTCGACGTCAATGCCGCCAGCGCATTGATTGCGACGACCGATTTTCCGGTCCCCGGTCCACCTTCGACAATGACGACTTCCTTGGTGGCGGAGGTGGCGCCACGCGCGAGTTCGACAATGGTCTCGAAGGCAACCTTCTGGTCATCGATCAATACGAACTCGTCCTTGCCTTTCAACATCCCCTCGAGACTGTCGACGAGTCCTTTTGACGGCCGGACTTTCCCATTCTCGATCCGATAGAGCAGGCGATTCCGGTCGCCTGTGCGCACATGCCGGCAGACGAACTCTCGTAGACGTGCCCGTTCGGCCTCGCCGCGAAGGAACACTGGCGCCTTGCAGATCCAGCCCTGGTAGAAGGGATCTGTTACAGCGCCATCGTCTCCGTAGTTGTGTAGGTATGCGCATGGGCGGAGCTGCACCTCGTCGCGGTCCACCGCATCGTTGAAATCCTGAAGCAGCGACGCATATGACCACGCCTGATAGGACGGGTGGCTGACATCGGCCATGCCATGCGCGAAGCGCGTGCGGACTACGCCGTCCTTGCGAGTTCGCTCCGCTTGCTCCCATTGTTTGAGTTCTATTATTACCAGCTCATCGCGCCCATCTGACCCAATCCCCGAGAGCAGGAAGTCGATCCTCTTCGCCGTTTGGGGTATTCCGTACTCGATCGCGACGCCGCAGTCGGCCGGAATCACGTCGTCGCTTATCACCTTCGCTAAAGCGAGCAGAGACTCCTTCCAAGAGCGAACTTCTCCCCGAGAGACCGAGCGGCCTGTGCGTCGACGGTAGGCCTCGAGCACGACCTCTTCGATGTCTCGCGAGAAGGTGTCGCGGAGAAATCCGTCCTTGCTCTCTTGGTAGACAATCACTCGTCTAACATCCCTTCTAGATACCGTGCCTGCACCTTCGAGCCCGGCCAACGCGCCTCGGCCGGCACCCAGTAGATGCTCTGGGCACGGTACTCATCCGGGACTTCCGGGTCGGCGCCGCTCGCCTTCTCCGCGATCAATTGCGCGTGCTCTTCCTCGAAGGCGTCGGAGATGTGCTTCAGGAAGAGCAGGCCGAGGCAGACATGCTTGTACTCGGCGGCGTCCATGCTGCCGCGCAGGGCGTCGGCCATCTGCCAGAGCTGGGCTTCATGGCCGAGGGGAGCGGAGGAAGCCTTGTCATTCTTTCGCGATCGGGCCATTCGACTGCCTGTGTGGGCGGAAACGCTTCGGGCTTGGGCGCCCCTGTAATTCTATAGGTCGGGGCGAGTCGGACTGTGCGCGAGTTCGCCCATTGGATCAAGGGGTTGCAGTGAATGTGACCCACCCGGCAGCATGACCCCAGGACACGCGGGTATATCGACGCATGGCCATTTTCCTGAGCGCCCCGGGCGGTAGCGGCACCGCCGCCACGCCCGGCGAGCGCCGCTTCGCCGATCGGCTCGCCGCGCTGCTCGAGGACGACTATCTGTGCTGGTACGACGTTCCCGTCGGCCCGAAGCACCAGCATCCCGACTTCCTGCTGCTCCATCCCGCCCGCGGCTTGCTGGTGCTGGAAGTGAAGGACTGGAAACTGGACAGCATCCATCAGATCGACAGGCTGAGTGTCACGCTAGCCGTGGGCTCGGGCCTCAAGACGAAGGCCAATCCGCTGGAACAGGCGCGTCAGTACGCGCACGCCGTCAAGCAGGTACTGGAACGCGACCCGCGGCTGGTGAATCCGCCGGGCGACAAGTACGCGGGTGGACTGCGCTTTCCCTACGGCTACGGTGTGGCGCTGACGAATATCACGCGCCTGCAGTTCGAGCGCTCGGGTCTGGCGGAGGTCATGTCGCCCCACCAGGTGATCTGCCGCGACGAGATGACCGAGTCCGCGGATGCCGAAGCCTTCCAGAAGCGGCTGTGGGACATGTTCTCGGTGCGCTTCCAGAGCCAGCTCACCCTGCCCGAGGTCGAGCGGATCCGCTGGCTGCTGTTCCCGGAGATCCGCATTCATCAGCAGGGCCTGCTGCTGGAAGATGCAAGTGAGAGTGACGCGCAGTTGCCCGATTCGCTCGAGGTGATGGATCTCGCGCAGGAAGCCATCGCGCGCGGGCTCGGCGAAGGGCACCGCGTGATCCACGGTGTGGCGGGATCGGGCAAGACGCTGATCCTCGCCTATCGATGCCAGTACCTGGCCGCGACGCTCGCCAAGCCCATCCTCGTGCTGGTGTACAACAAGACCCTGGCGGCGTGGTTGCAGCACCAGATGGCGCAGAAGGGATTGGCCGACCGGGTCACGGTGCGCAATTTCCACGGCTGGTGCCATGACATGCTGCGGCTGTATCACGTCCCGAAGCCCGCCGACGGCAGTGACTTCTACGCGGCGCTCGTTGAGGCGGTGATCCGGGCGGTCGATCGCGGGCAGATTCCGCGCGCGCAATACGGCGCGCTGCTGATCGACGAGGGGCACGACTTCGAACCGGAGTGGCTGCGCCTCGCCGTGCAGATGCTGGATCCGGAGAGCAACCAGTTGCTGCTGCTCTACGACGACGCGCAGTCGATCTATGGCGCGCAGCGCAAAGGCTTCACGTTCCGCAGCGTCGGCGTATCGGCCGTCGGCAGGACGAAGATCCTGAAGCGCAACTATCGCAATACCAACGAGATCCTGGCCTGCGCGGCCGCCTTCGCACGGGAACTGTTGCAAGAGGTCGATGCGGACGAGGATGGCGTGCCGCTGGTCTCTCCGGAATCCGGGGGTCGCAGCGGGCCCGCGCCGGTGCTCTACGAAGCGCATTCGCTCGAACGGGAGGCGGCCTGCATCGCGCGCGAATTGCAACTGCGACATACGCACGGCGATGCGTGGCGCGAGATGGGCGTGTTCTATTCAGCAAAGTTCGTCGCCGAGAAGGTCGCACAGGCTCTGACGAGCGCCGGGATCCCCTGCGACTGGCTGCAGACTGGTAACTCGAGAAACTGGGAACCCGAGAAGGACAGCGTGAAACTGATGACGATCCACAGCAGCAAGGGCCTGCAGTACCGGATCGGAATCATTGCGGGCGCAGGGTTCCTGCCCTATCCACCCGGCTCCGAGCCGGAGTGCGCCAAGTTGATGTATGTCGCCATGACCCGCGCGACGCACGAGTTGCTGATTACCAGTAGCAAGCGCAGCGTGTTCAGCGATCGCTTGCGGACGATCTGCACGTTGCTGGCAGCCTGAGGTGGTCGAGGTGACCCAGCCCCTCCCCGCCGCGCGGCCCTGGGCGCTGCACGTCCGGCGACGAGCGTGGAGAGCGCCGAGGCGCGGCGAGCTGCGCTCGGCGTTCGCGACATCTCAGACTCTGACTTCATCATGCGCCGAGCGCCGCCGAGCCGAGGGGACACCTTCGCAGAAGGTGCGCTCGACCCGTGAGGAACCGGACGTGCAGCGCCCCTGGGCCGCGCACGCGCGAGGGACTACGCCCGCCTCGCCCCCCTGATGAGCCACGCCCCGAGCGCCGGCAACAGCAGGATCGCCCCGAGCATGTTCACGAGGAACATGAAGGTGAGCATCACGCCGATGTCGGCCTGGAACTTGAGCGGCGAGAACACCCAGGTGGCGACACCGATCGCGAGCGTGATGCCGGTGAAGATGATGCTCGCGCCGGTCACCCGCATCGTGCGCTCGTAGGCCTCGCGCACGCCGAGCCCCTGGTGCAGGAATTCCTGCATGCGGCTGTAGAGATAGATGCCGTAGTCGACGCCGATGCCCGCGCCGAGCGCCACCATCGGCAGCGTCGTCACCTTGAGGCCGATGCCGACGATCGCCATCACCGCGTAGACGAGGATCGAGACCAGCGCGAGCGGCAGCACAACGAGGATGGTGCCGAGGAGCGAGCGGAAGGTCAGGAGGCACATGATGCTGACCGCCGCGAACACGCCGGCGAGGATCGGAAACTCCTTCGCCTTCACTTCTTCGTTGGTCGCCGCCATCACGCCGACGTTGCCCGCCGCGAGGCGGAACTGCAGGCCCTCGACCGGGTTCGCCTCGCGCCAGGCCTTCACGGCCGCGACGAGGCGTTCGATCGTCTGCGCCTTGTGGTCCTCGAGGAAGATGTACACGGGCACGATCGTGCAGTCGGCATTCAGCAGCCCCGTGCTGGTCTCGATGTAGCGCGTGGACTGCGCGAGCGTGTCGGGGTTGCGCGGGATGCTGCGCCAAGCGAGGCTGCCCTCGTTCCAGCCCGCGATCGCGATCTTCGCGACATAGGGCAGCGTGACGACTTCCTGCACCCCGACGACGTTCTGCATGCGCCAGGCGAAGCGGTCGACCGCCGTCATGGCGTCGTAGCTCGTGCACACCGGGTCCTTCGCCTCGACGATAACGGTCAGGACATCGACGCCGATGGAGAACTTCGCCGTGATGAGTTCGCTGTCGCGGTTGTAGCGTGAATCGGGACGCAGCTCGGGCACGCCGGCCTGCGTGTCGCCGATGGGCGTCTCGCGACCCTTCCACGCGCCCGCGATGGCGAGCAGGATCGCGATCGCGATGATGACCGCCGCGGGTCCGCGGCGGGTGATGCCGGAGAGGCCCGCCCAGGCGCGCGCGAGCAGCGCCTGGCGCCGCTGCACGCGGCCGCGATAACCCGGCCCGTACTTCACGTACGACACGAGCACCGGCAGCAGCACGAGGTCGGTGAGGATCACGATCGCGACGCCGATGCTCGCGGTGACCGCCATCTCGCGGATCACCTGCACCGGGATCATCAGGATCGTGACGAAGCCGACGAGGTCGGCGAGCAGCGCCACGATGGCCGGCGTGAACAGCTGGTGGAAGGTGCGCCGCGCCGCGTCCACGCTGCCGAGCCCTTCGAGCACGGCGTCGGAAACCGCACTGATCTTCTGCACGCCGTGGCTCACGCCGATGGCGAAAATCAGGAAGGGCACGAGCAGGCCGAGCGGATCGATGCCATAGCCGAGCACGACGAGGGTGCCGAGCTGCCAGATCACCGCGATCATCGAGCAGACGACCGGCACCAGCGCGACGCGCAGGGACTGGCAGTAGACCCAGACGGAAGCGAGCGTGAGGAGGATCGTGGCGATGGCGAATATGATCACCGACAGCGCACCGTCGGCGATGTCGCCCACGACCTTGGCGAAACCGATGATGTGCACGTCGACGCCGCTGCCCGCAAGCGGGGCGCGCACCCGCTGCTCGAGCAAGTGCGCCACGGCGATCGGGTCGACAGGACGGCCGCTGGCATCCTGCTCGAGCACGATCGCCGACACGAGCGCGCCGGAGAAGTCGTTCGCGACGAGCCGCCCGACGATGCCGGCCTTGAGGATGTTCTCGCGCACCTGCGCCATCGCCTGCGGGGTGGGCTGGAAATCGGCGGGCACCACGTTGCCCGCCTCGATGCCGTCCTCGACGACTTCGAGGTAGCGCACGTTCGGCGTGAACAGCGACTGCACGCGGCCGCGGTCGATGCCGTCCATGACGATGATTTCGTCGGTCGCGCGCTTCAGCGCGCTGAAGAACGCCGGCGTGAACATGTTGCCGTCGCGCGCCACGAGCGCCACCAGCACCCGGTTCGCACCGCGGAATTCCTCGACCTTCGGGTCGAGGTAGGTCTGCATGTACTCGTGTTCGATCGGCAGCTGCTTGGTGAACGACGCATCGATGCGCAGGCCCCTGATGCAGACGGCCGTGAACACGATCGTCAGCAGCGCAAAGACAATGATGATCGTGCGGCGGTGGTCGAATATCGGATGCTCGAGGCGGTCGGCGAGGCTCATCGCAGCGCCACCCTTTCGATGCCCGCCTCGCCGACCACGAGCAGCGCATCATCGCCGGCCGCGACCGCGGCCGCGAGGCCCTTGCGGTCGGCGCGCTGCTCAAGCGTGAAGCTGCGGCCGTCGTCGCGGCTCACGAGCACCGCGCCCGCGAGCCCCACGATGGCGAGGGTTGCGGCGTCGAGCCGCACGCCCGCCGTCAGCATCGCGACCGTGCCGGTCGGCAGGTCGACCCAGCTCCCGCCCGCGTCGTCGCTGCGAAACAGGTTGCCGCGCAGGCCGAACACGAGCAGCGAATCGCCCTCGAGCGGCAGGAGGCCGTACATCGATCCATCGTACGGCAGCGGCAGCGCGCGCCAGCTTGCGCCCATGTCGTCCGAGCGATAGACATGGCCCGCCTCCGCGGCGATGAAGAGCCGCCCGCCGGCCTGCGCGATGTGGTTCAGGTGATACTCGATCGGGATGCCGTCCTCGTCGGCGCCATCGATCGGCTTCGCCTGCCCGGGAACGGCGAGGTCGGCGAAGTGCCGCGGCACCCAGGTCTCGCCGCCGTCCGCGGTGGTGTAGTAGGCGGAGTAAGCCCCGATCGCGATGCCCTGCCGCGAGTCGCGGAACCACACGTCGAGCAGCGGCCGCTGTGCCTCGATCGATTCGTGGACCTTCTGCCAGCTGACGCCGCCGTCACTCGTGCGCAGGATCACTTCATCGTGCCCCACCGCCCAGGCGTGGCGGTCGTCGATCAGGGTGACCGCCGTGAGCAGCGCGAGTGTCGGCACATGGGCCGACTGCTTCCAGGAGGCCCCGGCATCGTCGGAGACGAGGATGTGGCCGCGCGCGCCGACCGCGATGCGCTTGTCGCCGAATGCGGCCACATCGAGCAGCAGTGACTTCGCGGCAAGCGGCGCGACCCATGACTCCTCGGGTGCCGCGGCGCGCGTGGCGCCCGCGACCAGGGGCAGCGCGAGGAGCGACGCGCACAGCGCGCGCCGCCCCACTGCGGGCTTCAGCCGCTCATCGCACGCCACGTCGCGACAGCTGGCTCGGCTGGTAGTCCGCCGGGCTACGCTTGATCGAGAAGTCGTAACCCTGCGGCTCCTCGTTCTGCAGGCCGAGCGCAAGATATCGCCCGTTCGAGAGGTCCATCACCGTCTCGAGGGTCGTCCACAACGAAGGCACGTCGTAGAACTGCAGCGCGTGGCCTTCCTGCACCCGGTAGAGCTCGCCGCGGCGGTCGTAGCAGTCGACGGCGAGGATCTGCCATGAGTCCTCGTCCACGTACAGGGTGCGGCGGCTGTAGAGGTGGTTCTGGCCCGGCTTCAGGGTCGAGTCGACCACCCAGACACGGTGCAGCTCGTAGCGCGCATAGTCCTGGTTGATGTGGTTCTTCTTCAGGATGTCGTCGTACTTCAGCTTGTTGCTCGAGATCCGGTAGGAGTTGTATGGGACGTAGATTTCCCGCTTGCCGACCAGCTTCCAGTCGTAGCGTTGCGGGCTGCCGTTGTACATGTCGAGCTGGTCGGAGGTGCGCAGGTTGTCGGAGTTCGTGCCCGGATTGTCGAAGGCGACATTCGGCGCGCGCCGCACGCGGCGCTGTCCGGGGTTGTACACCCACGCCCGGCGGTTCTCGATCGACTGGTCGAGCGTTTCCTGCACCAGCAGGATTTCACCGGCGAGCCGCGCGGGCGCGACCGTTTCCTGGATGAAGTAGGCGATGATGTTGTTGAGGTTGTCCGACGTGGCGCCCGGCAGGCTATACGCGACGTAGGTATCGTCGATGAACTTCACCATGGTGTACGCGCCCGAGGCGGTCACCGGCGCCTGGCCGATGTGGCGCAGCACCGCGTTGGCACGATAGCGCAGGATGTGGTTCCAGAAGACCTCGACGCCCTCTTTCGGGATCGGGAACGGCGTGCCCTCACCCGCGTGGGTGACGCCGTTGCCGCCCGCGGCCAGCTGTGCGGTCGTCGCAATGCGCTTCGTCGCGTCGTAGATGCGCTGGGGCACCGCCGCACTGCGGTGCGTGGGGTAGACGATCATCTTGTAGGTCGACTTGTACTGCTGCAGCAGCTTCTTCTGGCCTTCGGTGAGCCGGCCAGCGTACTGCGCCATGTTCGCCGCGGTGATCGTGAACAGCGGCTTGTCGCTCGCAAATGGATCGGGACGGTTGTCGCCGGGCTTGTAGGCGGGGAAGCCCGCCTTCGCCGGCGAGCCGATGCCGCCATCCCACGCGGGAATGCTGCCGTCCGCATTGCCTTTCTTCTCGGCACCGAGCGGCGTGAGGTCCGCGCCGAGCCGGGCCGCCTCCTGCGCGGATACGGCTGCGAACGAAGGCGCCGACACGACCACCAAAGCTGCTGCGATTGCCGGGATGAGTTGCCGTTTCATGTCGTGCCCCGCTCAGAAGGAATACTTGATCGTCGCCGAGAGGTAGTCGCGGTCGTTGATTTCGTTCCAGCGCCCCGCCCCCGAAAACTGGGTCCACGCGAAATCGAGCTCCCAGGTGGCGCGCAGGTTGGCGCCCACCCCGAGGGTGAGGGCGCGGCGGCCTTCCTGGAAGTTGCCGCCCGGTCCCGGGGTGATGCCCTGGACGTCGTGCTGGAAGGCGAAGCGCGGCAGCACGTTCCACGGCCCGACGAGGCCGGGATAGTCGAGGCGGCCCGCGATGCGATAGCCCCACGAGGTGTCGTCGGCGAACTTGTCCTGCGGTTCCACTTCGTTGAAATGGCGGCCGGCCAGCACGGCATTGCCGCTCACCGAGGTCGCCGGGCCGTTGTAGCGCAGGCCGCGCCCGTTCGGCCCGCCGGTCAGCTGGTCCTCGAGGCCGAAGATCTGCGTGACACCGACCTCGCCCACGAGCACGAGCTGCGAGGCACGCAGGACATTGGCGAAGGCCTTGGTCGCGGTGAACTGGAACTGCGCCATGTCGTGCCGCTCCCAGCCGCGGATCTCGCTGTTGAGGCCGTAGGCGCCGAGCTGGCCGCAGCGGCTCAGGGTGGAACCGGCGCCCGGCAGGCAGGTGGTCGGGAAAGGCGCGCCGGGTGGCTGGGTCGCGGTGAACGCCGCCCGCTCGAACGGCGTGAGCGCGGCGAACAGCAGTTCCACGTCGTCGAACTGGAACGGCTGGTCGAAGCGATAGGTGAACTCGCCCTGCAGCGCGATGCCCGTGCGCTGCAGCTGGGTGTTGAAGGACAGGCCGACCAGCTTGATGTCCTCGGGATACTCGGTGAAGTAGCCCGCCGTCTTCGCGTATTCGTGCGTGCCGATATTGGTCGCCTGCGCCGTGACGTTGCCGCCCTGCAGGTGGGTATTGGCGCCTATCGTCGCGTACTGGGTCGCGGTGGCGAGCGTCATGTTGCCGCCGGCCGCCGCCGAGCGCGCGACCGCCACCTGCGCCGCGGTGGCCACCGCGGCATTGAGCGGCAGTCCGGCCGCGAGGCCCTGGGCCGCCGCGCCGACCGCCGTGAGGCCGCCGATCGAATTGCCGATGCCGGCCTGGGTGCCGGTGCGGCCGGAGATCAGCGGCAGGCGGCTGTGGTAGTTGAGGAAATACAAGCCGATCTCGGTGCCGTTGTTGAAGTTCGGCAGGAAGAGCTTGATGTTGGCGCCGTACTGGCCCTGGTCGTCCGGGTTGCGCGTGGGCAGGCGCGGCACCTGCTGGAAGTCGCGGATCAGGGGCCCGCCGAGGGCGCGGAAGTCGACACCCTGGTCGGAGAATGCGCCGAAGCCGAGCAGCACCGCCTTGCCGCCGGTAACCGCGAAATCATTGGTACTGAAATAGGAACCGGCCGGCTCCGGGATCGTGGGGTTCCAGTCGGCGATGTAGAGCGCCTGGGCGCTCAGGTTGTCGTTGAACTGCAACGACAACAGCGCCGCCTCCTGCGGCAGGAAGCCCTCGCGCAGTTCGGCGCCCGGCACGCGCAACGCCGAGACGTCGAAATGATTGATGACATTGATGCCGTTCTGGATGAAGGTGCTTTCGCCCCAGCTCACGACCTGGCGGCCGAGCCGCAGCTCGCCCAGCACGTTGCCCGCGCCGAATTTCCAGTAGCCGAAGGCGTCGAGCAGCCGCTCGTAGCTGCCGACGAGATCCTTCGCCTCCTTCGAGAGCCGCGTGCGTGCGGTGTTGCCGCCCATGACGTCGAAGTCGTAGAGCGCCGAACCGCGCACGAACAGGCCGACATCCTTGTAGTCGAGGCCGAGTTCCGTGACGATCTTCGCGGCGCGGCTGAAGAGCCCCTGCGGGTAGTTGAGGTTGCCGTCGTCGCCGTTGGCGGAACGGCCGCAGCCACCGTTCGCATTGGCGATCAGGCGGCAGTCGCGATCCTCTATGCGCCATGCCTGGCCGTAGCTGATCGTGGTGTCCCAGCTGCCGCGCAGCGTGCCGGCGTCGTTCTGGAATTCAAATGCCAGCGCCCCAGGCGCGGCGACTGCACCGATCCCGGCGGCTGCGAGCGCTGCGGACAGCAACCGGCCACGGGCCCCACTCATGTTCTTCATTTTCGATCCCCACCGCCGTTCGACCGGCGAACTGGTTGTGAGCCATGCGCGCCTGGCGGCGCGCATTCGTCTCCAACATAACACTTAGTTCACGCGTGCACCACTTGCAGGATGCTGTGGCGGATCTCGCCCGAGAGCACGAACTCGGCGTCCTGGGCGACGCGCTCGAGCACCTCGTCGAAGGTGAGCAGGCCGCCCTCGCCGACGCGGATGACGCCACGGGCGCGCAACCGGTCGAGGAAGTCGCCGAACAGGCTGCGATCGAAGAATTCCGGGGAATTGAAGCCGTGGAGCATCGTCATGCGCTGGGCCATGAGCTGGCAGCGCTCCTCGAGCGCCACCTGCGTGACCGCGCCGCTGCCGGCGTTGATCAGGACGGCGATGGCGAGGTAGTAACGCTCGACCGTCTGGATGGTCGCCTGCGCGAGGAACGAGAGCTGCACGGCCTCCCGCGTGGTCGACGGCGCGCGCCGCCAGCCGCTGCCATCGGCCGTGGCGGCCAGCAGGCCGCGCGCGGCAAAGGCCGCGAGCAGGCCGTCGGTCACCGTCCGCACTTCCTCCTCCGGCCAGCGGATGAAGAGCTCGCCCGCGATATAAGGATAGATGCGCCACACGAGGCGGTGGATGTCCTCGCTGCGCATGATGGAATGGCCGACGAAGGCGCAGGCGATCAGCGACGGCATGGCGAACAGGTGCAGCACGTTGTTGCGGTACCAGGCCGAGAGCACCGCGCTCGCTTCGCTCATGCGCACGACATCGCCGAGCTTGTGCGCCTGGCGCGTGACGAGCTTCATCGCCTCGCCATAGGCGAGGATCGCCTCCGGGCTTTCGCTGGTGACGGTGACGCGCGGCCCGTAGGGCGCGGCCGCCAGCAGCGCGAGGTACAACTCGAGCTGGCGCAGCAGGTCCTCGCGCAGCATCGCCTGCCGCGGCGTCGCGAGCAGCGTCAGCGCGAGCAGGTTCACGGGCGTGACGGCCGCGGCGGCATTGATATTTCGCATGATCCGGCCGGCCAGTTCGTCGACCACCCGGGCGAGCCATGGCGCGCGCGCATCATTCTCGAGCCCCTGCGAGCGCCAGTCGGGAGCCGCCTGCGCCAGCACGTCGTCGAGCGCGATCGGCTCGCCGAGGTTCACGTGCACGTGGCCGAACTTCTCGCGCACCATCCTGAGCGACTTCAGCAGGCCGAAGACGCTCTCCTTCTCCTTGGGCTTGCCCGACAGCTCGCTGACGTAGGTTGCCGACTCGACCACCCGTTCGTAGCCGAAATACACCGGCACGAAAACTAGCGGCCGCACCGGCTCGCGCAGGTAGCTGCGCACCGTCATCGAAAGCATGCCGGTCTTCGGCTGCAGCAATCGCCCGGTGCGGGACCGCCCGCCCTCGATGAAGAACTCGATCGAATGGCCCCGCGCCATGATGGTCGCGAGGTACTTCATGAACACGATCGTGTAGAGCGCATTGCCGCGAAAGCTGCGGCGGATGAAGAACGCACCGCCCTTCCTCAGGAAGCGGCCGGCGAGCGGCATGTTGAGGTTCACGCCCGCGGCGATATGCGGCACCGCATAGCCCTGCCGGAAAATGGCATAGGAGAGCAGCAGGTAGTCCATGTGGCTCCTGTGGCAGGGCACGTAGACGACTTCGTTGCCCTCCGCCACCTGCCGCAGGGTCTCGACGTGGCCGACGATCACGCCGTCGTACAGGCGGTTCCACAGCCGCCGCAGCGCCTTCTCCATGATGGTGACGAAGCGGTACGAGTAGTTCGCCGCGATCTCCTCGGCATATTTGCGCGCCGTGCCGAGCGCCTCGCGGCGCGTGACCTGCCGTTCGCGCATCTGCGCCGCCACGGCGGCGCGCACCGCGCGGGTGCGCAGCACGGCGGCGACGATCGTGCGCCGGTGCGACAGGTCGGGGCCGATGCGCGCCGCGCGCTGGCGGCGGAACTGGGCACGGGCCACGCGTGCGATGCGGCGCGACTGCAGCTTCGGGTCGCGCTCGCCCCCGGCGAGGAAGCTGCGCAGCGACACCGGCTCGCCCAGCTCGACCAACGTGGCGCGGCCGTTGAAGAGCACCGTGAGCGCCTTGCGCAGCCGGGTCGCGAGCACCCAGTCCTCGGACAGGAACAGGCGCAGCCAGGAATCCTCCTTCTGCGGCGCGCGCCCCCAGTACACGGCGGCTGGCACGAGGTCGATGTCGAGCGCCGGGTCGAGCTGCAGGGCCTCGATGAGTTCGCGCAACATCGCGGGCGGCCGGCGGTCGATGCGCGCGCTCCACAGGTTGAGCGGCCGGGAGAGATAGAACCAGGCGCGGAAGCGCCGCAGCTCGCCGGCGCCGAGGCGCGCGCCGGGGCGCGGCAGCTTGCCGCGGGCGCACACATTCTGCAGCACCGCGAGGTCCGTGGAACTGGCACGCTCGAGCACGTAGCACACGGGGGCCGTGCGTGCGGCGAGCCGCGCCGCGCAGTCGTCGGGATGGACGGCTGCGCGCACCCAGAGCGAAAGCAGGCGACGCAGCAGCCAGTCCATGCGCCAGTCTACCCGCAGCCGGTCATTGCTGGTCGTGCGGCAGGTCGAGCCCGATCAGGAAGTGCTCGAAGTAGTAGCGGATCATGCGCAGGTGGGTGTGCAGCAAGTGGTCGCTGTCGACGATGTGCAGCGTGGCGCGGTACTCACGCGCGATCTTCATGCTGTCCTCGACCGGCACCACGTTGTCGCGCCAGCCGTGCACGATCGTGAACGGGCAGTCGATCGAGCGGTCGCGCAGCGGCGGCAGCTGGTCGAAATAGATGGCCGGCGCCATCAGGAACACGCCCATCGTGTGCAGCGTGGGCGCTGCCGCGAGCGAGATGTAGCCGCCGAGGCTCGAGCCGACGAGCACGAGGTCGCCCTGGATGTCCTTGCAGGAATCCACGAGCTTCGTCAGGCGCTCCTTCGGCGTGTCGATGCCGCGGTAGTCGGGCGTGACGACTTCATAGCCCTCGCGGCGCGCCGTTTCGGCGAGCGCGATGATCTTGCGGCTGTGCGGCGAGGAGTCCTTGCCGTGTGAGAAGACAACTGTTCTGCGCATCCGCTCCATTGTACCCTCATCCGCCCCACAGCCACGCATCCAGGTCGTCCGGACAAACGCCACGGACTGCCGCAAGCACCCTGCCCTGCTCGACCTTGCGGCCCTCGGCCCGCAGGCGGCGCGCCTGCTCGCGATGCAGGCGCGAACCGGCAGGGAAGGCAATACGCCCGTTTGCGCCGATCACGCGGTGCCAGGGCAGGCGCAGGGTGGCCGGCGCCGCCTTCAGCGCCACCGCGACCCAGCGTGCCCGGCGCGGCAGGCCGGCACGTCGCGCCACCTCGCCGTAGCTCGCGGTCGCGCCGCGCGGAATCGCGCGCACCACCTGCCATACGCGCGACATGGCCTGCGCGCGCTCATCCATAATGTCGCTCCCGAAAGCTGCATTGTAGGGATTCGTGGGCGACTGGGAATTCTGGATCGATCGCGGCGGCACCTTCACCGATGTGATCGGCCGTGCGCCCGACGGGCGCCTGCACGTGCGCAAGGTCCTGTCGCAGGATGGCGACGATGCGGGCCTCGCGGCCGCGCGCGCCATCGTCGCGGCGAGCGGCGCCGCAGCCCGCATCAGCGCCTTCAAGATCGGCACCACGGTGGCCACCAATGCGCTGCTCGAGCGGCGCGGCGAGCCGGTGCTGCTCGTGACGACGCGCGGCTTTCGCGACGCGCTGCGCATCGGCTACCAGGACCGGCCCGACGTCTTCGCGCGCCGCATCGTCCTGCCCGAACCGCTCTACGCGGAGGCGATCGAGGCCGACGAGCGCATCGGCGCCGATGGCACGGTCATCGAACCACTCGCGGCCGCGCCGCTGGCCGCGGCGCTGCGCGCGGCGCACGCGCGCGGCCTGCGCGCCGTCGCCATCGTCTTCATGCATGGCTACCGGCATCCGGCGCACGAGGCGCTGGCCGCGCGGCTCGCCCGCGAGGCCGGCTTCGAGACCGTCGCCGCCTCGCACGCCGTCTCGCCGCTCGTGCGCTTCGTCGCGCGCGGCGACACGACGGTCTTCGATGCCTACCTCGCCCCGCCGCTCAAGCGCTACCTCGACGGGGTGGCCGCGACCGCGGCGGCCATCGACCCGCGGGCGCGGCTGCTCTTCATGCAGAGCGCGGGCGGGCTGGTCGAGGCCGGGCGGTTTCGCGCCGCGGCGAGCGTGCTGTCGGGGCCGGCCGGTGGCCTCACGGGCATGGCGCGAATCGGCGCGCGGCTCGGCCTCGACGCATTGATCGGCTTCGACATGGGCGGCACTTCGACCGACGTGTCCGTCTACGCCGGTCAGCTTGCGCAACGCTTCGAGCACGATCTTGCGGGCACCCGCCTGCAGGCGCCGATGCTCGACATCCACACCATCGCGGCGGGCGGCGGCTCCGTGCTCGGCTTCGAAGACGGCCGCATGCAGGTCGGCCCGGCCTCGGCCGGCTCGCGCCCCGGGCCTGCCTGCTATGGCCGCGGTGGCCCACTCACGGTCACCGACCTGCAGGTCGCCCTCGGGCGCCTGCAGCCGGCCTTCCTGCCCGCGGTGTTCGGGCCCGCGGCCGCGGCGCGCATCGATCCGGCGATCGTGCGGACGGTCCTGGAGCAGCGGCTCGCCGAAATCGGTGCGGCGGGCCGCGCGCCGCCGACGGTGGAGGACCTCGCGGCGGACTGGCTCGACATCGCGATCGAAGCGATGGCGAACGCGGTCCGCCAGGTCTCTGCGGCGCGTGGCGAGGACCCGGCCCGCTTTACCCTCTTCTGCTTCGGCGGCGCCGCACCCCAGCATGCCTGCGCGGTCGCCGCGGCCTGCGACATGCGGCGCATCGTGATCCACCCGCTCGCGAGCGTGCTGTCCGCCTTCGGCATCGGCATCGCCGACTGGCTCGAGACTCGCCGTGAAAGCCTGCGCCGTCCGCTCGATGCGGCCGGCCTCGCGGCCGCGCGCGCGCGCCTCGAGGCGCTGTCGGACGAGGCGGTGCGCGCCCTGCCGCGGGAGTTTCCCGCCGAGGTGCGCTGCTGGCTCGAAGTACGCGCCGGCGACAGCGAGGCGGCCCTCGACATCGACGCCAGCGAGGCAGCGCCGCACGCGGCCTTCTTCGCCGCGCAGCGCGCCCGCTACGGGTTCGCCGATCAGGACGCCGTGCTTGCCATCGAATCCGTGCGCGTCGAGGCACGCGCGACACCGCCGTTCCCGGAACTGCGAGACGTCGCCGCCGTGCCGCTCGCTTCCCTGCCCGCGCGCGCGCGCGCGCGCTTCGGCGGGCGCTGGCATGACACGCCGGTGCTGTCCTACGCGCAGGCGCGGGACGTGCCTGGCCCCGCGCTGATCGTCGACGCGAATTTCACCGTCGTCGTCGAGCCCGGCTGGCGCGCGCAGCGCGCACCGACGGGCGAGCTGATCCTCGAGCGGGCGGGCGGCGCCACCGCGGACATTGTCGGCGAGGGCGCAGCGCCACCGGCCCCGACGGTCGCGCCCGAGCCCGCGCGCATCGAGATCTTCGGCAACCTCTTCATGCACATCGCGACCCAGATGGGCAGCGTGCTGCGCGACACCGCGCAGTCGATCAACATCAAGGAGCGGCTCGACTACTCCTGCGCGCTGTTCGATGCCGAGGGCCGCCTGCTCGCCAATGCCCCGCACATGCCGGTGCACCTCGGCTCGATGGGCGCCTCCGTGCGCGAGGTAATCCGCCAGCACGGCGCCAGCCTGCGCGCGGGCGACGCCTGGCTGCTGAACAGCCCCTATCACGGCGGCACGCACCTTCCCGACATCACGGTCGTGACGCCGGCCTTCCTCGCGGGCGGGACGCAGCCGGATGCCTTCGTCGCCTCGCGCGCGCACCATGCCGATGTCGGCGGCATCACGCCCGGCTCGATGCCGCCCTTCAGCACGCACATCGACGAGGAAGGGGTGCTGTTCGAGGGCCTGCGAATCGTCGCGCAGGGGCGATTCGACGAGGCCGCACTGCGCCGCGCGCTCGCCGCCGCGCGGCTGCCGGCGCGCAATCCGGCCCAGAACGTCGCCGACGTGCGCGCCCAGCTCGCGGCCAATGCACGCGGGATCGAGGAGCTGGCGCGCGCCGCGCGCCGGCACGGGCTTGCCACCCTGCTCGCCTACTTCGGCCATGTGCGCGAGAACGCGGCCGCCTGCGTGCGCGCGACGATCGGGCGCCTGCACGGGGGCACCTGCCGGGTCGAGATGGACGGTGGACAGTACATCGCCGTGCGCATCGGGCTGAATGCGGCGCGGCGCACCGCGCGCATCGACTTCACCGGCAGCTCGCCGCAGGGTGCCCACAACTTCAACGCACCGAGCGCCGTCTGCACGGCGGCCGTGATCTACGTGTTCCGCACGCTGATCGACCGCGCGATCCCGCTCAACGAGGGCTGCCTCGCGCCGCTCGAGCTCGTGGTCCCCGAGGGCTCGATGCTTGCGCCGGTGGCGCCGGCGGCCGTGGTCGCGGGCAATGTCGAGACCTCCCAAGCGCTGGTCGATGCGCTCTACGGCGCGCTCGGCGTGCTCGCCGCCTCGCAGGGGACGATGAACAACCTCACCTTCGGCAATGCGCAGCTGCAGTACTACGAGACGATCGCCGGCGGCGCGGGCGCGGGCGCGGATTTCGACGGCGCGAGCGCCGTGCAGACCCACATGACCAATTCGCGGCTCACCGACCCCGAGATCCTGGAACTGCGCTTCCCGGTGCGGCTGCGCGAATTCTCCGTGCGCCGCGGCTCGGGCGGCGCGGGCCGGCGGCGCGGCGGCGACGGCGTCGTGCGCTGCATCGAGTTCCTCGCGCCGATGAGCGGCGCGATCCTCGCCAACCGCCGCCGCACCCGCCCATTCGGCCTCGCGGGCGGCGAACCGGGCGCCGCGGGGATCACGCGGCTGCGGCGCGCCGGCGGCGCCGTCATCGACCTCGCCGCGGCCGATCGCTTCGACGTGCAGCCGGGCGATGCGGTCGAGGTGCTGACGCCGGGCGGCGGCGGCTACGGTGTGCCTGACGTATGATGGCCCCGCCATGGACGAAGGCGCGGCCGACAGCCTGACGCTCGCCAAATGGCGCCGCCTGTCGGGCGGCGCCGTCGGCCGCTGGTTGTTCGGCCGCATCGTCAGCCTGCGCGCCCCCTATTTCGCGACCATCGCGCCGCGCTTCCTCGAATTGCGCCCCGGCCTGTGCCGCGTGTCGATGCGCAAGCGCCGCCGGGTCGAGAACCACCTCGGCACCGTGCACGCGCTCGCCATGGGCAACCTCGTCGAGCTAGCCGCGGGCATGGTCACCGAGGTGACGATTCCCGCCGCGATGCGCTGGATTCCGCGTGGCATGACGATCGAATACCTGAAGAAGGCGCTGACCGGCGTCACGGCGACGGCGCGGCTCGACAAGCCGGACTGGGGCGGCGCGGAGAACACCGGCGTGCTGGTCTCCGTGCACGATGCCGGCGGCGTGGAAGTGGTGCGCGCGGTGGTGACGATGTACGTCTCGCCGCGCGCCGGCGCGCGCGCTCAGGCCTCGAGCGCGATGCCCTGAAGGATCGCGGTCTCGATCTCCTCCGCGACGCGCTCGCCCGAGGTGGCGAGGCGATTGACGCTGACCGCGCGCACGCGGCTCGCGCCCGACTGGTGGGTCACGAGGAAGGCGTGGAAATCGCCGGCACGGGCGAGCGCAAAGCCGAGCAGCAGGTTCACCTTGCCCGCCGCCACCGAGCCCGGCGGGTTCACGCGTTCGTCGCAGATCACGAACCAGCGCTCGGCCGTCGTGCGGCCGACAAAGGCACCGTCGTCCTCGAGCGCCGCGAGAAAGGATTCGACCTGCGCGGCGAGGCGCGCCCACGCATCGGGCCGGTCGTGCTGGAAGACGATCCAGCGCGTGCCCTCCTCGACCGAAGCGAGGATGAAGTTCGCGAGGCGGCGCGCCGCAAGCCAGGTCCAGTCGGCCGGGCCCGAGCCGCCGGCGCCCAACGTGCGCGGGCTCACGGGTCGCCGGGCGAGCGGCCGCACCGTCGTGAAGGTGTTGACGCCGAGCTGCGCCAGCCGCGCGCGCTCGCCATCCTCGATCGTCGTGGCGGTGCGCAGTGTCGGGCGCAGCACGGGCTCGTCGAACTCGCTCGCACCCCAGACGGGCGACGCGGCGTCACCCCGCGCGATGAGCCCCGCCGCCGCGCCGCACGAAGCGAACACCTCCTGGCGGCCACGCACCCGGTCGAGCGCGACGAGCCGGGGGAAGTACATCAGGGCCTGCTCGCTGCGAAACGGCCATGGCTTCAGCGCTTCGACGGCCTGCGCCGCGGTGGTCCACGCGGCCGGGGGATCGACGACCAGCATCGCATGGTGGTCACGGCAGACGCGCGCGGCCACCATGAGCGTCGCGAGGCCGACGTCGTCGGTGCGCGTCAGCGGCGGCACGCACAGGAGGTCGAAACGCGGCGCACGGCGCAGCGCGAACAGGCCCGTATTGCGCTGGCTCGAGCCGATGATGTCGTAGTCCGTGAGCGGGGCGCCGTCATCGCCGTCGGGGTTCGAGGCGACATAGCCGACCGGCAGGCCCGCGCGTCGCGCCGGGGTGCGCAGCGGCCGCTCGCGCGGCACTTCGCCGTGCACCCGCACGAGCCGCGAGTCGAGCAGGACCGTCGCGACGGGCCGGTCGCTGCCGGGCTGCACCGAGAGGCGCCGGAAGATCTCCTGCTCCTCGATGCGCTCCGAATCGGGCGTGCGCGTGCGCTGCACGACGAGGTTGAAGCGGTCTTCCTCGTTCTCGCCGATGCCATCGAGGTCGACGGAGGCGCGCAGGTATTCGCGCGAGCCCGGCGCGAGGCCGACGAGCGTGAGGGGCGTGCCATTCGTCGGCAACGTGATGGTCGGCGGGCGAGCGCCGTTCGCGACCCGCACGACGATGGCGGTGCGGCCGCCGTTCTCGAAGTACTGCTCGAGCGCGTAGCTCATCGTCGAGGGTTGCCACAGTCCGCCGAAGAGCCGCACGTACTCGGCGAAGCCCTGCAAGACGAGCGGCGTATCGACCGGTCCCTTGAGCGCGCGGCCGACGAAAGCCGTTACGCCCGTCGTCACGCGACCGATCGCGTGTCCCGGCCCGCTCTGTTCCGCAATGTCGAAGCCAGTGACGGCGTCGGCCACCGATGTCCCCCGTGATCCGAAGGACTGTAGCACATCGGCGACAGTGCGCAGTGCGCGCTGCGGCTCAGCCGCCCGGGCGCTCCTTGCCCGCGCCGGCTTCCGCGTGGCGGCGCTCCTGCTCGGTGCGCGCGGCTTCCGCTTCCGCCCGCTTGCGCGCGATCTCGCCGAGCATCAGCTCGAGCCACTCGGTCGGCAGCTTCTTGTCGGTGGTCATGGCGTCTTGCCCTCGAGTACGGTCTTGTCCAGGGTCGCGGTGGCGATCGGGTGATAGCCCGGCCGCGCCTGCGCGTAGATCGCCCGCGCCCGCGCGGCGCCGGCAGGCGTTTTCATCAGGTCCTCGTAGAGCGGCACGATCAGCTTGCGCCGGCCGATCGACACGAGGTAGCGCTCGAGGCGCGGCCAGGCGGGGGCATAGTCGTTGCGGATGGCGATCGAGAGCCAGCTGAACGCAACCTCGCTGTTCGCCTCATCGGTGAGGCGCAGGGCCGCATCCAGCGCATCGAGCTGGGCGCGCGGCATCGGCTGCGGCAGGTTGTTGAGGAAATAAAGGCGCTCCTGCGTCGACCAGGCCGCGTAGGGCAGCGCCGACGCAGCCCTGTTCCCCGCAAGGAACGCGGCGCGCTCCGCGTCGACCTTCGCGAGGACATCCGATTGCGGTCGGATGGCCGTTGCAGGCAAGCCGGGCTCGAAGATCCATTCTTGCAACGCGGCGGGCGGGACCGCGCCCGGGTGCTGCGCCAGGAGCCGCGCGTCGAGGTAGGCGAGGAACTGCTCCACGCTGATGCTCTGGAAGGAGAAATGCGCGAAATAGTCCCGCAGGAAATCGTGCAGGGCCGGCGCGCCGACCCGCGACTCGAGCCAGTTGAGGAAGAACCGGCCTTTCTCGTAAGGGATGTCGGACATGCCGTCGTCGGGATCGCGGCCGCGCAGGTCGATCGCCAGCACCTGGTCCGCGGCAGGCAGGCTGGCTACCTCCTTCTCCAGCGACTGGTAGCCGAGCAGGGCTTCCATCGAGGCGCGGCGCGGGCCGTAAACGGCCTCCATGATCCGGTGCTCGAGGTAGACGGTGAACCCTTCGTTCAGCCAGAAGTCACGCCAGGTGGCGTTGGTGACGAGATTGCCGGACCAGGAATGCGCGAGTTCGTGCGCGACCACGCCCACGAGGCTGCGGTCACCTGCAAGCAGGGTCGGCGTGATGAACGAAAGGCGCGGATTCTCCATGCCGCCGAACGGGAACGACGGCGGCAGGACCAGCAGGTCATAGCGACCCCAGCGATAGGGGCCGAACAGCTGCTCGCCCGCCTCGAGCATCTTTTCCGTATCGGCGAACTCACGCGCGGCCGACTCGATGACTTCAGGCTCCGCGTACACGCCGGTACGCGGTCCGACGGCGCGGAAATCGATCCGCCCCGCCGCGATGGCGAGCAGGTAGGACGGGATCGGCTGCGGCATGTGGAAGCGGTACACGCCGTCCGCGCTCGGCGCCGGATCGTGCTCGGCGCCCATGAGCGCGCGCAGTCCCGGCGGAACGCGGATCGTCGCATCGAAAGTCATGCGCACCTGCGGCGAGTCCTGCAAGGGCACCCAACTGCGCGCATGGATCGACTGCGACTGCGAATAGAGGAACGGCTGCTGCCTGCCCGCGGTGCCCGCCGGCGCGATCCACTGCAGGCCCGACGCCTCGGGCCGCGTCGAGTAGGCGATACGGAGCACGAAGTTCCGATCGGGGTCCGGCGGCAGCGAGATCGACAGCGGCGCACCCAGGGGCCCCTGCCCGGCTCCCACCGAATAGGACAGCGCGCGTCCGGTGCCGGCGGCAAGCCATTCGACGCCGCGCACGTCGAGCCCGCGCGTGTCCAGCACGAGCGTGCGCCGGTCGCCCGCGACGCGCTCGATCGCAAGGTCGGCACGGCCGACGAGCCGCTGTGCGTCGAAGTCGACGCGCAGGTCGAGCGCCAGATGGCGCACCCGGAATTCGTCTACGTTCGAGAAAGTATGGTAGTCGCGGCCGCTCTCGATCGGCGCGCTTGTGTCGGCGCCCTGAGTCCCGGGCGGCGCGGCGGATTGCACGGCGGGTTGCGTCGCACAGGCGGCCAGCAACGCGAGTGCGCCGGCGGCCGCGCCGGCGGCGAGGCGGTGGGCGGGGGACATGCTCAGCCCTGCGGCTTCTTCGTCGCGGGCTGCGCCTTGGCGTCCGGCTCGGCGTCGTTGTCCGAGAACATCTCCTGGAACGTCGCCTCGTCGACCGGCAGGCCCGAAACACCATCCCAGGTCGCGCCATCGGGCACCCGGTTCTCGACCAGCGCGGCCGCGGCCACTTCCGCATCGATGCTCGCGGTGCCGCCCGCGACCGGCGCCGGGATGCCGCGCGGCTGGTGCGCAATGGCGGACACGGCTTCCCAGTCGATCGCTTCGCCGCGCTCCTTCAACTGCTTCTGGATGCGCACGGCGAGCTGCTTCGTCAGCAGCTTCTTGCGTGCCTTGTCGAAATCGCGCGGATCGTCCTCGAGCACGTCATAGGCCTGCAGGTAGAGCTTGCCGTCGTGCCAGCCGAACAGGAACGGCTGGTTGACGACCTGCACCTGCGTGCCGACCGGCGCCAGCTCGAACAGCTGCAGGATGTCCTCGGGATAGAGGCGGATGCAGCCGTGGCTCGAGCGGATGCCGACGCCATAGGGCTTGTTGGTGCCATGCACCAGGTAGCTCGGCCAGGCAAGGTACAGCGCGCGGTTGCCGAGCGGATTGTCCGGGCCCGGCGGCACCACCGCGTCCACCGGATCGTCGTTCTCGGCGTGCTCCTTGCGCACGGCGGCGCTCGGCCGCCAAGTGGGGTCCTTTTTCTTGCGTGACACCTTGGTCGTGCCGAGCGGGGTCGCCCAGCCGACGCGACCGATGCCGATCGGGTAGGTGTGCACGACCTGCGGCTCGCCCGCCTTGCGCGGTTCGAAGTACCAGAGGCGCATCGCCGCGAGGTTGATGACGATGCCCTTGCGCGCCGCGTTCGGCAGGATGAACCGGGTCGGCACCACGACTTCGCGGCCGACACCGGGGAGCCAGGGATCGACGCCGGGATTCGCACGCACCATTTCCTCGTAGCCGACATTGAAGCGGCGCGCGATGTCGGAGAAGGTGTCCTCCTTGCCCACCACGGTCTTCTGCACGACCCCGACCACGTCTTCCTGCTCCGGGTCGATCGTGAAGCGGCCGGTGGCCACCGGCGGCGCATACTGTGGTGGCGGTGGCGGCTCGGGCGCTTTCGGTTCGGGCTTGCGCCCGAGCCTGTCGCCGAGGAGCGAGCAGCCCGTCAGGAAGGCGAGCGGCAGGACGATTGCGGCGGTGCGTGAAATTGTGCGAGGCATCAAGCAATTATCGCATCAGGCGCCGCCAGCTCAAAGGAATGTAGGTGCGTTGCGCTGTTCGTTGCGGTCGCCGCCTTCGTGCGGGAAGTGGCGCGCTAGGACAGCGCCTACCGCGCGCACGCCCTCGGCCACGCCCGCGCCGTAACGCCCGGCACGGAAAGCGCCCTCGACGCCGCGGCAAATCGCTTCCCATTCGGCCTTCGGCACGCGCGCGGCGATGCCGCGGTCGGCGACGATCTCGACCTTGCGGTCGGCCATCAACACGTAGATCAGCACGCCGTTGTTGGCCGCGGTGTCCCAAACCCCGAGCAGGCCGAAGACCGCGAGCGAGCGCCTTTGGGCCGTGACGCCGAAATAGAGGTCGGGCAGGTCGAGCGCGGTTTCAATGGCCACCCGGATCTCGCCGGCGTGACGGCCTTCGACCTCGCCCACCGCGCGCTCGATCGCGAGGCACGCGGCACGGTCAAAACGCCGCATCGTGAGCCACCACGGCGTGAAGAGATGCCGCAGCCAGCGCGGAGCTGCCACCTACCATCTCCCCGAGGCGCCGCCGCCCCCGAAACCGCCGCCGCCACCGCTGAAACCGCCGCCACCGAGGCCGCCGCCAAAGCCGCCGCCGCCCCAGCCACCACCCCAGCCGCCGTGGCGGGGCCCGCTCGACCAGCGCCCCCCGCCGGCCGCCGAGAGCAGCAGCGACAGCAACCACGCGCCGATGCCCGCGGCAATCGAGACGCCGAGCGCCGCAAGCACCAGATAGACGATGCCGCCGACCGCACCGCCCGCCAGCAACGATCCGAGGCCGCGGCCGAAGATCGCGCGCAGGATGCCGGACACGGCGATCACGCCGAAGAACAGCATGGGCAGGAGCTGGGCACCGCGATCCTTCGCGCCCTCGCCCTGCCAGCGATCCTCGGGCGGAGGCAATGCCTCGCCGCGGATCACGGCGAGCAGGCGATCGACGCCCGCGTCGATGCCGCCGTAGTAGTCACCCTGCTGCAGTCGCGGCGCGATCGTCTCGCGGATGATGCGGCTCGCGATCGCATCCGGCAGCACGCCCTCGAGGCCGTAGCCGACTTCGATGCGCAGGCGCCGGTCGTCCTTCGCGACCAGCAGCAGTGCGCCGTCGTCGGGTTGCGCGCGTCCGAGCTTCCAGGCTTCGGCGACGCGGATCGAGTATTGCGCGATATCCTCGGGCTGCGTAGTCGGGACCATGAGGACCGCGACCTGCGCACCCTTCGTGCGCTCGAAGCCCTCGAGCTTCGCCTCGAGCGCCGCCTTCTGCGCGGCGGTCAGCGTGCCGGTGGTGTCGGTGACGCGCGCGGTGAGCGGCGGAACGGGCAGCAGGCCCTGCCCGTCCTGCGCGCGCGTCGCGGCCACGCATGTAGCCGCCAGCATGAGCACGCCGCAGGCGGCGAGCCGGCACGGGCTCCTCATGGCAAGGCGCCCGCCACCCTCAGGTCGACGGCATCATCATGGGCTTTCCTTCGACCTTTTCCGCGGGCTTCTCCGCGGGCGGCGCGGCGCCGAAGTCGACCGCTGGCGGCTTCGCTATCTCCGCCTCGTTCTCCACGGTGAAGTTCGGCTTCACCTTGAACTTGAAGAGCATCGCGGTCAGGTTCGAGGGGAACGAGCGCACGGTCGTGTTGAACTGCTGCACCGAGGCGATGTAGCGGTTGCGCGCCACCGCGATGCGGTTCTCGGTGCCTTCGAGCTGGGCCTGCAACTCGAGGAAGTTCGTGTTCGACTTGAGCTCGGGGTAGTTCTCCGTGACCGCGAGCAGGCTCTTCAGCGCCGTGGTGAGTTCCCCCTGCGCCGCCTGGAATTTCGCGAGCGCCGCGGGATCGTCGAGCAGCGCGGGAGTCACCTGGATCGAGCCGACCTTCGCGCGCGCCTCGGTGACACCGAGCAGCACGGTCTGCTCCTGCTGCGCGAAGCCCTTCACGGTCGCGACGAGGTTCGGCACGAGGTCGGCGCGTCGCTGGTACTGGTTGACCACTTCGGACCAGGCGGACTTGACCGCCTCGTCCTGTGACTGAAGCGAATTGTAGCCGCAGCCAGCCAGCGCGAGCGCAAGGCCCGCCGCGAACAGGATTCTCAATGCGCGCATGGGCCTTCTCCGTATCCGGTTGCCGGGACTACCAGATTTTCACACGATCGCCGGGCGCGCGGTACAGCTTGTCGCCCACATCGACGCCGAAGGCCTCGTAGAACCCGTCGAGGTTCGTCACGACGCCGTTGACGCGAAACTGCGCCGGGCTGTGCGGATCGGTGACGAGCCGCATCCGCAGGTTGTTGTCGCGGTACTTCCAGCGCCAGCCCTGCGACCAGCCGAGGTAGAAGCGCTGCGCGCCCGTGTAGCCGTCGATGACCGGGGCCGGCTGGCCGCCGAGCGAGAGCCGGTAGGCGCGATAGGCGACCGCGAGCCCCGAGAGATCGCCGATGTTCTCTCCAAGGGTGAGCCGGCCGTTCAGGTGCTGCCCATCGAGCACGGTGTAGGCGTCGTACTGCGCCACGAGCCTGTCGGCGAGTGCCTTGAAGCGCGCCGCGTCGTCGGCCGTCCACCAGTCGCGCAGGTTGCCGTCGCCGTCGTACTGGCGGCCCGAATCGTCGAAGCCGTGGCTGATCTCGTGGCCGATCACGCCGCCGATGCCGCCATAGTTGACGGCATCGTCGACCGTGGCGTCGAAGTACGGCGGCTGCAGGATGGCTGCCGGGAACACGATCTCGTTCATCACCGGGTTGTAGTAGGCGTTGACGGTCTGCGGCGTAAGCAGCCATTCGCCGCGGTCGATCGGCCCGCCGAGCCGCGCGACGTCACGATTGAACTGGTACTCGATGCCGCGCTGCACGTTGCCGTAGAGGTCGTCGCGCGCAATGGCGAGTTCGCTGTAGTCCTGCCACTTGTCGGGATAACCCACTTTCACGGAAAACTTCGCGAGCTTCGCCTTCGCGGCGGCGCGCGTCGCGGGACTCATCCATTCGAGCGTGTCGATCGACTGGTCGAAGGCCGCAAGCAGGTTGCCGACAAGGGCCTTGATGCGCGCCTTCGACTCGGGATTGAAGTGGCGCGCCACGTATTCCTTGCCGACCAGCTGGCCGACCTGCGAGTCGAGCAGCGTCACCGCCCGCTTCCAGCGCTCGGGCTGTTGTTCCACGCCCTGCAGGGCCTTGCTGTGGAAGTCGAAGTGCGCCGTGGCGAAGGGCGCGGCGAGGTACGGCGCCGAGACGTCGAGCAGCTGGAAGAAGAAATACTCACGCCAGACCGACACCGGCGTCTCGCTGAGGAGCTGCGCGAATGCCTGCACGAAGGCCGGCTGGTTGACGTCGATCGCGGCCGCGGGCACGCCCGCCGCCGCGAAGAAGGCCGCCCAGTCGAAGGACGGCGCGAGCTTCGCGAGGTCCGCGGGTGCCGTCTTGTTGTAGGTTGCGACCGGGTCGCGGTTCTGCACCTTGGTCCACTGGATTGCGGCGATCGCCGTCTCGAGCTGTGCGATGCGCACCGCGCGCGCCGCGGCGTTCTTCGCGCCGGCGAGCTTCAGCATCTGCCCGACGTACGCGAGGTGCTGCTTGCGAAACGCCGCGTTCACCTCGTCCGTCTTGAGGTAGTAGTCGCGGTCGGGCATCGACAGCCCACCCTGCGTGAGGATGCCGATGTAGTGCGTCGCATCACCCGCATCCTGCGACACGTAGTAATTGAGCGGCACGCGCTGCAGAACCCGCTGCGACTCGCCGAGGAAGCGCACCACGTCGGCGTGCGTCAGGATCTTGCGGATGCGCGCGAAGCGCGGCTCGAGGGGCTTCAGGCCCGCGGCATCGATCGCCGCCTCGTCCATGAAGCTCGCGTAAAGGTCGCCGATCTTCTGGCCGTCGGAACCGGGGGCGTGGCCCGTGTCCCGGGCCGCATCCTCGGCGATGGCGCGCACATCGGCCTCGGCGCGCTCGTCGAGCACCGCAAAAGTGCCCCAGCTCGAGCGATCGGCCGGGATCTCGGTGCCGGCCAGCCATTTCGCACCGGTGAAATCGTAGAGGTCGTCCTGCGGCCGGATCGCCGTGTCGTAGCCTGCAAGCAGCAGGCCACTCGGGCGTGCCGGCGCGACAGGGGCCGCCACGGCCGCCGGGGTTTGTGGGACGGGCGCCGGGGCGGGCGCGACACAGGCGGCCAGTACCGTGACCGCGGCGGAGAGGATGAAGTTGCGCATCGGCGCAGTATAGGGTCGATCACTCCACCTTGAGCGCGAGCCGCACTCCGCCCGTCGCACCGGGTTCCGCGGCGCCGGCCACGACGAACACCCGCGCCGGATCGAGCCCCGTGGTCGCGATCAGCGCATCGCGCACCGCGTCGGCACGCTGCCGCGCCAATGCCTCGAGCGCGGCGTCCGGCACGACGAGGCGCTCGCGCAGGGCCGCCTCGCCGGCTTCGATGCCCCGCAGCAGCCACGCATCCCGGGTCACGCCTTTCACGCGCTCGGGCCGCGGCGCGCGCGCCTCGCCCGTGGCCTCGCGCCAGGCGGCGTCGAGCGCCTTCTGGTACGCGGCGGGATCGCTCGCCCGCAGGGCCTGCAACGCAGGCCCCCCGAGCAGCGCATCGAACCGCGCGGCGGCGAGCGCCTCGCGATCGCCCGCGGCCACCGCCACGAGCGGCACTTCGAGCCGCAGTTGCGGACGGTCCACGAGTGCCCGCCCGACATGGGCCAGCCGCTCGCGCGCCGCCGCGTCGAGCGCAGCACTGCCGTAGGTGAAATCGACGAAGCGCACTTCCTCGCCCGCGCCGAACAGCGACCCGAGCAGCGCAAACGGCGCCGTCGCGACCTTCACGAGCAGGTTCCCGAGCGCCTTCCACACGAGCGGGCCGACGCGGAACTTCGGGTCGTCGAGCGAGCCCGAGACCGGCAGGTCGATGTCGATCACGCCGTTGCGGTCCTTCAGCAGGGCAATCGCGAGCTTGATCGGCAGGTGGACCGCCTCTTCGCTCTCAACCTTGTCCCCGAGCGTGAACTGGTCGAGGACGAAGTGGTGTCGTGCGTCGAGCCTGCGATGATCGATGCGGTAGCCGAACTTCGCGTTGAGCTTGCCCCTGGCGATCTTGTAGCCCATGAACTTGCCGGAATATGGCGTGAAGGTCGGCAGCTCGATATTGCTGAAGCTCGCGGAGAGATCGGTGTAGACGCTCGCCGCGAGCAGGTTGGCCTCGCCACGGATCTCGACCGGGGCGTAACGATCGACCTTGCCGTCGAGCGAGACCGCGGCGCGCGTCGCCGGGTCCGACGACAGGCCCAGCAGCGTGCCGTGCAGCTGCCCGATTCCGGTCGCGAAGTTTGGGCGGATCGACAGGTCGGCGAAATTCGCGGAACTGTCGCGGACCCGGATCCGGTCGATGCGGGCCTGCAGCGCGCGCCGCGCGGGCGCGGGTGCAACGGCTGCAGCGGCGTCGTCGCCTGCCGCGGGGTCGCCCGCCTTCGCCCGCCGCGGCGAGAGCACGTCGGCGATGTTGGTGGTCTGGTCGGGTGCGATCACGAGCTTGAAATAGGCGCCCTGCGCCAGCACGTCGCGGATGTGCAGGGCGGCGGGCGAGGAGCGATAGCTGAGGCCGGTGAGTGTCAGCTGGCCGAAGCGCACGAAATCCTGCCGCAAGGCGCGATCGACGCTGTGGAAGCCGGCGAGTGTCGCGCCGCCATCGAAGCCGAAGCGGGCAGCGGCGCCCGCGGGACTTTCGATCGCGAGCTGGCCTGCGAGCGAGAGCTGGCCGTCCTGCAGGACGAGGTCGGTCGAGCGATCAAGATAGGGCTGCAGGAAGGGAAGCGGCAACCGCTGCGCGTCGATCTCGAAGGCGCCGCCCGGCGCATCGAGGCGCCAATCGCCGCTCACCGTGATGCGCCCCGTGTCATTGAAGCCCGTGCGCAGCGCGAGCCGCACCGCGCCGGCGTCGCTGGCAAAGCCGTCGGCATCGAATTCGAGCGGGGCGAACTGGTAGGCGACCGGCGCCGCCGCCGTGCGATCCTCGAACACGAGCTTCGATTCGACGACGCGCAGCCGCGGCGCTTCGATGTGCCAGGCCCTGCCGGAGCCTGCCGGCGGCGGTTGCGCCGGTGCGGGCGGTGTCGCGCCCACTGGTGCAAGATCGGCGAGGTTGATGCGTCCTCCTGCATCCCTCCACGCTTGCACGGTCGCGCCACTCACGCGGATCTCGGGCAGCCGCAGACGCGCCTCGTGCACGTCGAGGCTCGCCTCGCTCGCCGCCAGCTCCGCGATACGGATCCATTCGCCGCCGGCGCCGGCAGCGCGCAGCGCCAGGTCATGGACCACGACCCCGAGCGCATCGAGGTTGATGCGCACCCCGTCGGTCGTCGAAGCCACGCGGTACAGCGTCTTCAGGTCGATCGTGCCTTCAGGCGGATCGATGCGCGCGTAGCTGCCAGCGACCTGCCACGCTGTCTGCGCGGCGAGGCCCTCGATGGAAAGCGTGCCATCGAGCGCGAAGGGCGCCACCGCGACCCGGCCGTCGAGCGTGAGCGAGGCGCCATGCTCGCCCTGGCCGACGACATGGAAGCGGCCCTCACCGCCCGCCGAAGTCGTGAAGTGCTGCACGCGCAGGTTGATCGGCGCGAGCCGCTCGCGCAGCGCCGGCGTGCGCCGCAGGTCGGTGGCATCGATCGTGCCGCCCTTCACCTGGATGTCCCCGATGCTGACCGGAAGCGGCCTGTCCGCGGCGTTGCCCTTTGCCGGTTGCGCCGTCTTCGGCGCCAGCGCGGCGAGCAGGTTGAGCCGGCCGTCGGGGCGCAACACGAGGTTGATCGCGGGATCGTCGAGCTCGATCGCTCGCAGGACGACGCCGCGGCGCCAGAGGGACGCGAGTTCCGCATTGACGTACAGGCGCCTTGCGCCGAGCAGGGGCTTGCCGTCCGGCTCCGCGAGCGCGATGTCCGCGACTTCGATCGAAAGCTGGAAGGGCCTGACGACGACGGCGCCGAGCGTGAGGCGCTGGCCGGTGGCCGCGGCGACAGCGGCTGGCAGCTTCGACTGGATGAGGCGCGGTGCGAGCCAGTAACCGGCCCAGGCATAGGCGGCCGCGGCGAGCACGAGGATCGCCGCGGTCCAGGCGTAGGGCTTGATCCCGCGCATCGAACTCCCCCGGACTCCCGGCACCAAAAAAAGACCCCGGTTTTGCGGACCGGGGTCGGAGTATGCGGACTTTCAATGAAGGGAAGGAAGTCCGCCAGGGGATCTCAGTCGATCAATGCAGCCTCGCCCAGTGCAAGATCCGGATGTCCTCGCGGTCGAGCTCGAAACTCTGCGCGAGCAGCCGCGCGAGCTCGCTGGTACCGGCGCGCTGGTCGAGCTCTCGCCCGAGTTCGACCACGCCACTCCACTCATGCGCTTGCCGGGCTTCGTCGGCCGGGGTCACGAAATGTGTGTAGTACCGAGCGGACATGGGGCCTAGGCTAGTCCCGATGCCCCGGGGAGACTGTGAGGGCCGGCACACTCCCTCCCCGGCGCCCGGGGCGGGGATGAGAACTGGCGCAAGAAACGCGAGAATTCACGCCCCATGAGCCGCTACCGACCGCGGGAAACGCCCGGTTCCCGCTTCATCACCCCCGAGGGCCACGCTCGCCTCAAGGCCGAACTCGAACAGCTCTGGCGGGTCGAGCGGCCACAGGTGACCCAGGCCGTATCCGAAGCGGCCGCCCAGGGCGACCGGTCCGAGAATGCCGAATACACCTACGGCAAGCGGCGGCTGCGCGAGATCGACCGGCGCGTGCGCTTCCTGCGCCAGCGGCTCGAAGGCATGGTGGTCGTCGATCGGCCGCCCACCGACAGGGAGCGCGTGTTCTTCGGCGCCTGGGTCACGCTCGAGGCCGGGGACGGCCGCGAACTGCGCGTGCGCATCGTCGGCCCCGACGAATTCGACGCCGCGCCGGGTTACGTCAGCATGGATGCGCCGCTCGCGCGGGCGCTGCTCGGCAAGCGCCTCGATGACGAGGTGGTCGTGCGCGCGCCGGAGGGGGAGCGCAGCTATGCAATCGCCGGCGTGGATTACCGCGCGTAGCGCGGGCAGGGTGCCGGGTCTTCGGTTATTCGGCTATTGACTGAGCGCCGTTCCGTCAATAACCGAATACCCGGCACCCACTCCGTCAGAAGACCCGCACGTTCTTGAACTGCCACGGATCGCTCTTGTCGATGTCCTCCGGGAAGAGGCGCTCGCGATCCGACAGCGGCGTCCAGTCCGTGTACTCGCCCGTGACCGTGCCGAGATACGGCATGCAGACCGCGAGCAAGCTGCGGTGGTCGAGATCGTCGGGCTCGAGCAGGCCGCGATTCGGGTTCTCCATGGCCCAGACCATGCCGGCGAGGCACGAGACCGTGACCTGCAGGCTCGTCGCCTGGTTGTGGGGCGCAAGCCGGCGCGCTTCCTCGACCGAGAGTTGCGAACCGTACCAGTAGGCGTTCTTCTTGTGCCCGGCGAGCAGCACGCCGAGCTCGTCGGTGCCGCTCACGATGTCGTCCATCATGATGCGGGTCGAGTCCTGCAGCTGCCAGTTGCGGCCCTGCAGTTCGTGCACGGAGAGCACCGCCGCGTCGCTCGGGTGATAGGCGTAGTGCACGGTCGGGCGGTAGACGGGCTCGATGCCCTCCTTCACGGTCAGGTAGTCGGCGATCGAGATCGACTCCCCGTGGGTGATGAGGTAGCCCATGAAGTTCTGCGCCTTCGGCGTCCAGGTGCGCACGCGCGTCGCGGCGCCCGGCTGCGTCAGGTAGATCGCAGCCCCGCAGCCGAAGTCATGGCGCTTGCCGTCGCGCGGGAAATTGCGCTCGTGCGTGCCCCAGCCCAATTCGGCGGGCTGGCTGCCCTCGCCGACGAAGCCGTCCACCGACCAGGTGTTGACGAACTCGTTGATGCGCTTCGGCCGGCTCGACACCTGCGTGTCGCGCTCGGCGATGTGGATCGTGGTGACGCCGAGCTTGCGCGCGAGCTTCGCCCAGTCGTCGCGCCGCGCCGGCGCGGCCTCGACGCCCAGGTCCGCCGCGATGTTGAGCAGCGCCTGCTTGACGAAATGCGAGACCATGCCCGGATTGGCGCCATGGGTGATGATCGCGGTCGGCTGCTTCGCGCTACCGGCCTTGAGCGCGATCGCCTCCTCGCGCAGCGCGTAGTTGGTGCGCTTCGCGATCGAAATCGTGGGCGAGGTGTAGCCGCCCGCCCAGGGCTCGATGCAGGTGTCGAGGTACATCGCGCCGCGCTCCCAGCAGTACTTCACCAGCGCGATGCTCGACACGTCGACCGAGACGTTCAGCACGAAATCGCCGCGGCCGACGTTGGCGTCGAGGATGCGGCGGAAATTCTCGCGCGTGAGCGCTTCCTGCACGAACTTGACGCCGTACTCCGCGGCCACCTGCTTGCCGCGCTCGTCCGCGGTGACGATCGAGATGCGCGCCGGCTGGATGCCGATGTGCCGCAGGATGAGCGGCAGCACGCCCTGGCCGATGCTGCCGAAGCCGATGAGGACGATGCGTCCCGGGAAATCGATGTAGACCTTGTCGTTCATCCGCGGAAGGGTACCAACCGCGTCACGCGCTGGCCAGCGCGCGGCCGCGGGTCAGGCGTTGCGCCAGTGCGGCGGCCAGGTCCGGTCGAAGCCCGGCAGGGCGGCGACGCGATCGAGCCAGCGTCCGAGCGAGGGGTAGTTCACCTCGACCGGCAGGAAGCGCGACGCGAGCACGCCCGCGCCAGGCTTGCGCAGCGCCCGCAGCAACACCTGGATCGCGGGGAAGATCACCATGTCGGCGGCGGAGTACGCATCGCCCACGATCCAGTCGCCCTTCGACAGCCGCCCCTCGATCGTGCGCGCCTCGCTCGCCACCGCGAGCATCGCGCGCGTGAGTTCGCCGACGTTTTCCTCGTTGACCCCGCCCTCGAAAAGCGCGCGGACGATCTTCATCAGGTGGTCCTCCGCGTACGCCTCGAACTCGCCGATCACCCGCATGATGACGCCGGCCTCCTCGGGCGTGCGCCCGAAGATCGGCGGCTCGGGGTACTTGAGGTCGAGGTAGTAGAGCACCGCGACCGACTCGAATACGACATAGTCGTCGTGCTTGAGGATGGGCAGGCGCCCCCGCGGGTTCATCGCGACGATGTGCGGCGCCTTGTGTTCCTGCAGGGAGAACTGCAGCAGGTGGCTGCGATACTCGAGCCGCTTGTGCTCGAGCGCGAGCAGCACCCGCCACGAGTATGGACTGCCGCTGCCCCAGTAGACGTCGATCATGTCCGAATTGTAGTGGCCGCCGATTCAGTCGAGAATTGTCGCATGTATTCAACCTTGATCGATGTCTCACAGCTCGGCGCGCTGCTCGGCCGTCCCGAGGTCGTCATCCTCGACTGCCGCTTCGAACTCGCCGCCCCCGATGCGGGAGCCGCCGCCTATGCCGCGGGCCACATCCCGGGCTCGCAGTACGCGCACCTCGAGCGCGACCTGTCGGGCCCGCCCGGCGCGCACAGCGGCCGCCATCCGCTGCCGGACCCCGAGCGATTCGCCATCACGCTCGGCCGCTGGGGCATCAATTCGAACGTGCAGGTCATCTGCTACGACGCCGGTCCCGGCGCCTACGCGGCGCGTGCCTGGTGGATGCTGCGCTGGCTCGGGCACGAGGCGGTCGCGGTGCTGAACGGCGGCCTGGCGGCCTGGCTCGCCGCCGGCCTCGCCCTCGAAACGCACGTGCGCCGCCGCGACCCGCGGCTCTACGTACCGCAACTACAGGCCGCGCGCTCCGTCACGACGGACGATGTCGTGAAATTGCGCGCGGAAGGCAGCTGCAGCCTGGTCGATGCCAGGGGCGCCGACCGTTTCGCCGGCCAGAACGAGAGCATCGATCCCGTCGCCGGCCATGTTCCGGGCGCGCGCAACCGGCCCTTCACCGCGAACCTCGGCCCCGACGGCCGCTTCCTGCCGGTGCAGGCCCTGCGCGAGCAATGGGAAGCCCTGCTCGCGGGCCGACCGGCGACAGACCTCGTGTCGATGTGCGGATCGGGCGTCACGGCCTGCCACAACCTGCTCGCGCTCGAGCACGCGGGCCTGCCGGGGGCCCGCCTTTACGCGGGCTCCTGGAGCGAATGGGTGCGCGACCCCGCGCGGCCCGTCGCGACCGGCGACGGGTGATCTGCTATCGTGCGCGCCGCTTTTTTTCCGGGAGCAGCTCATGGCCGTTGACAAGCCCGGACTGGGCCAGGCCTGGCGGGTCGAGGATTCAGCCGACCTGTACCAGGTGGGGGCGTGGGGCAAGGGCTACTTCGGCGTCAATGGCGCCGGCCATGTCGTCGTCCGTCCCGACACCACCGCGGCCCACGAGATCGACCTCTTCGAGGTGGTGCAGGGGCTCAGGGCCCGCGACCTGACGACGCCGGTCGTCGTGCGCTTCTCCGATATCCTCGCCCACCGCCTGCGCCACCTCGCCGAGGCCTTCGCCCTGGCCATCGCCGAGAACGAATACCGCAACACGTACGCGGCCGTTTTCCCGATCAAGGTGAACCAGCAGCGCCTCGTGGTCGAGGAAGTCTTCCGCTACGGCGCCGAACACGGCTTCGGGCTCGAGGTCGGCTCCAAGCCCGAGCTGCTCGCCGTGATGGCGATGACCGAGGGCGCGTCCGACCGGCTGATCATCTGCAACGGCTTCAAGGACGACAGCTACATCGAAGCGGCGGTGCTCGCCACCAAGCTCGGCCGCACGATCATCCCGGTGGTCGAGAATTTCTCCGAGCTGAACCTCATCCTGAAGCATGCGGAAAAAGCCGGCGTGCGCCCGCGCATCGGCGTGCGCGTCAAGCTCTCGAGCGAGGGTTCGGGCCGCTGGCGCGATTCGGCCGGCGAGAAATCCAAGTTCGGCCTGTTCATCACCGAAATCCTCGAGGTCGTGCAGGTGCTGCGCGAGCGCGACATGCTCGACTGCCTGCAGCTCGTGCACTGCCATCCCGGCAGCCAGCTGCAGGACATCCGCCGGGTCAAGGATGCGATCAATGAGCTGGCGCACGTCTACGCGGAACTGACGCTGCTCGGCGCGGGCCTGAAGTACATCGACGTCGGCGGCGGCCTCGGCGTCGACTACGACGGCAGCGGCACGAACTTTCCCTCGTCGATGAACTACACGGTGGGCGAGTACGCCAACGATGTCGTGTACCGCATCGCGAGCGTCTGCAACGCGCGCGGCATCGCGCACCCGATGATCGTCAGCGAGTCGGGCCGCGCCATCGCGGCCCAGCACAGCGTGCTGATCTTCAACACGCTCGGCAGCTCGGCGCTCGACCGCTTCCGCGTGTCCGGCGACCCGGCCGCGGACTACGACGGCGACGATGCCTTGCCGCAGCCGGTGCAGGACCTGTTCGAGGCCTACGGTGCGATCAGCGCGCGCCGCTTGGTCGAGTGCTACCACGACGCACTCACCGCGCGCGAGCAGGTGCTGCAGATGTTCAACCTCGGGCTCGTCACGCTGAGGATGCGCGGCCTCGCCGAGCGTCTCTTCTGGGCGACCTGCGCGCGCATCCGCGACTTCTGCCGCCGCTCGGGCGAAACGCCCGAGGAGCTGGCGGGGCTCGAGGAAATCCTCTCCGACATCTATTTCTGCAATTTCTCGGTGTTCCAGTCGCTGCCGGACAGCTGGGCGATCGAGCAGCTGTTCCCGATCATGCCGATCCACCGGCTCGATGAGCGCCCGGACAGGAAGGGCGTGCTGGCCGACATCACCTGCGACTCGGACGGCAAGATCGACCGCTTCGTCTCGCCGCGCGAGGTGAAGCGCACGCTCGAGCTGCACGAGCTGCGCGAGGGCGAGGAGTACTACCTCGCCGTATTCCTCGTCGGCGCCTACCAGGAAACGCTCGGCGACCTGCACAACCTCTTTGGCGACACGCATGTCGTGCACATCCGCCTGCACGAGGAAGGCGGCTGGGCGATCGACGAGATCGTCAAGGGCGACACCGCGAACAAGGTGCTCGAGTACATGGAATACGACGTCGAGGAGCTCTACCCGGCCCTCGCGCGCGACTGCGAGCGTGCGATCCGCGATGGGCGCATGACCATCGGCGAAAGCCAGGCGCTGAAGCGCTTCTACGAGGGTGAACTCAACGGCTACGCCTACCTGGAGCCCGCATAAGCCATGGACGTGAAGACTTTCCTGATGGTGTTCGGCACGGTGTTCATGGCGGAACTCGGTGACAAGACGCAACTCGCGACGCTGCTCTATGCCTCGGACGGCAAGGTCGGGCGCATGAACGTGTTCACCGCTGCAGCGCTCGCCCTCGTGGTTTCGACGGCGCTCGCGGTACTCGCCGGCAGCTTGGTCGCGAAGTACGTCCCGGTGCGCTACCTGCAGGTCGCCGCGGGCATCGGCTTCGTCGTGATCGGCGCCTGGACGCTCTACGGCGCGATCAGGAACTGAGCGGCCTCAGTCGATCTCGAGCGTGCCGCCGCCGATGCGGCGCACCTCTCCGCCGACGCGAACCCGTGCCTGCGCATCGATCGTGAGCCGCAGCGTCGAGGGCCGCAGGATTGCATCGCCCTGCAATACCCGTCGCGACAGCGGCAGCGGCGCGCCTTGCGCGAGATACCAGCCGCCGAGATTCGCGCAGGCCGAACCGGTCGCCGGGTCTTCGCGGAATTCATCGCCGTTCTCGAAGAAGAAGCGCGCGACGATGTCCTCGCCGCCGTCCGGCGCAAAGACCAGCGCCTTGGTTTGCCCCCGGCTGCTCCTCAGGGCGCCCAGCCGCACGCTGTCAGGCCGCGCCCGCGCGACATCGGCCGCGGCGCGCACCGGCACGATCAATTGTTCCGTACCCGCATCGACCCAGAGCGGATGCCCGAGCACGGCGCCCGGCTCGAGCCCGAGCGCCGCGGCGATCGCCGCATGATCGGCATCCGGCTCGCGATGGGTCGGCACGTTGGCCGTCAGGGTCCAGTCATCGCCCCGCGCGCTGACGGGGATCACGCCCGCCGGCATCTCGAGCGTGACCGCATCCCCGCCATGCAGCAGCCGCACTACGTGGGCCGTACCGAGTGTCGGGTGGCCGGCGAAGCTCATCTCGTACTGTGGGGTGAAGATGCGCACGGCAGCGGTCGCGCGGCTCGAGGGCGCGAGGAAAGTCGACTCGGACAGGTTGAACTGGCGGGCAAGCGCCTGCATGCGCGCGGCATCGAGGCCGGGATGGTGCTCGAAGACGGCGAGCGGATTGCCGCTGAGCGCGCCCGCGTCGCGGATGAACACGTTCAACAGGTGAAAGGCAAGCCGCATGCGGCCAAGCATAGCGCGACGCGTGCGTTTAGTATGTCATGGGCACATGACAACACGAGGACCTCCCCGATGAGCCGTTCTGCATTCATCTCCTCCCGCCTGTTCGTGGCCGCGGGGCTGCTCGCGGCAGCCGGTACCGCACACGCGGGCAAGATCGACCTGTCGACCCCGGAGGGCGCGACCCTCGCGATGCGCAAGGTGCAGTGCTCCGTGAAGGACAACGCGCCGGTCATCTACTACTTCAACGGAAACATGTTCAGCCGCATCGAGGGGGAGCCGGATCGCAGGCTCTTCCACGTGGAAGCGATGAACATCCGCGCCTGCGTCACGGTGAAGGACCCCGAGAAGGGCACCGGCTGGCGGCTCGTGTCGCGCGAGGTGCTGTTCTACATGGACCCGAAGACCAATGAAGTGCTGAAGACCTGGGAGAATCCCTGGACCGGCAAGACCGTGAACGTGCTGCACATCGACAACGACCCGGTGAACCAGCCGGCGACGTTCCCGGTCGGCCGCGACGGCAAGCCAACGGCCTGGCGGGCCGACATGGTCGGCGACAGCTGGTGGACCACGATCACCGTGCCGCTCTTCTACAACAATCCGCTCGCAGGTCCCTACCAGAAGTACATCGGCGGTGACTATCACGCGACCGAGATGTTCAGCTTCATGGGCGACGTGTCGGACCTCGTGAACGACAAGCGCGACACCGCCGCGGTGAAGGTCGGCTGGGTGCGCCTGTCGAACTGGCTGCCGTGGATGGAGATGGGTGGCCGGCAGGGCCTCGTGTACTTCCACACGACGGGCCGCAAGGTCGACAAGTTCGAGGACATGCCGGAAGTGCTCCGGCACGAGATCGAGACGAACTATCCGAAGTACAAGTCGCCGCCGCCGGGCGACGATACGCGCCCGAACGAGACGAGCTGGACCTACTTCATGAAGAAGGTGCCGCCGCCGGCGCCCGCCGGCCGCCACTGACCGGTGCGCAGGCCGGACCGGGGCAAGTGCGCCCCGGTCCGGCCCCGTTTACTTGCCCGTTGCGCGGGGAGTAGCATCTTTTCGTCTGCTTCTCAGATGGGATGACGGGATGACGACGATCTACGTGGGCAACCTGCCTTTCTCGGTGACGGAACAGGATGTGCGCGCGCTGTTCGAGGCGCACGGCACCGTCGAGTCGGTCAAGCTGATCAACGATCGCGATACGGGCCGCCCCCGCGGTTTCGGCTTCGTCGAGATGCGCGAGGGCGATGCGCAAGGCGCGATCCAGGCGATGAACGGCCGCGAGATGAATGGCCGCCAGCTGCGGGTCAACGAGGCGCAGGAACGCCCGCCACGGCCACGCTCGAACGGCGGGCCGTTCAGGCGTTGAGGAACGGGTGCCGGGTTTGCCGAAAACCCGGCACCACCCTTTCTTTGCGGCCCGCGACGGGCTACGGTAGCGCCTCCTGTCACCGGGGGGACTGCAGATGGCCTACGCGAAGAAATCCATGCTGGCGCTGGTTGCGCTGGGCGTCGCGCTCACGGCATGCGCCACCACGGGCAGCACCCGCAGCAGCACTGCGGCGGACCTCGATCGGGTCCTTGCCGGCGAGCAGCGCAGCGAGGCGAACCGCGCACGTGACGTGTATCGCCACCCGAAGGAAACCCTGCTGTTCTTCGGCATCCGGCCCGAGCAGACGGTGCTCGAAGTCTGGCCAGGCGGCGGCTGGTACACCGAGATCATCGCGCCGCTCGTCGCGCAGAAGGGCAAGTTCTACGCCGCGCAGGTCGTGCCCAACCCCGACAGCAAGGGCACCACGGCGGCGCTCAAGGCCTACGCGGACAAACTTGCCGCGCACCCCGACCTCTACGGCAACGTGACGGTCACCGCGATGGGCCCGGGAAGCACTGCCGACATCGCGCCGCCCGGCAGCGTCGATCTCATCGTCACCTTCCGCAACATCCACAACTGGATGGGCCGCGACTACGCGCCCGCCGCCTTCGCCGCCATGTACAAGGCGCTGAAGCCGGGTGGCACGCTCGGCGTCGCTGAACATCGCGGCAACCCGGCGGTCACGCAGGACCCGAAGGCCCGCAGCGGCTACGTGAACGAGGACTACGCGATCAAGATGATCGAGGCCGCCGGTTTCAGGCTGGTTGCGAAATCGGAAGTGAATGCGAACCCGAAGGACAGCAAGGACTACGAAAAGGGCGTCTGGACGCTGCCGCCCACCTACGCGGCCGGTGACACCGACCGCGCCAAGTACACGGCGATCGGCGAGAGCGACCGCTTCACGCTGAAGTTCATCAAGCCCTCGGGACCCTGACGGCCCGCGCCGCTACCACATGCCCTTGACGCGCTCGACGGCATCGAGTGCGCCCTGCCCCGACTCGGCGAGCGGCGCCTCGCCGAGCTTCGACCCCTGGAACGAGCTGCTGTCGAGCGCCTTCAGCACCTTCTCGCTCAGGAAGCGGCTCCTGCCCCCGTACACGTGGGCATCGCCCTGCTTCGGCTGGTGCGTGATCGGGAACTTGAGCGGCTGCACCAGCGTCAGGTCGTCCTTGGCGCGCGTCATCGCGACATAGAGCAGGCGCCGCTCCTCCTCGATCGTCTCGGCACGGCCCGTGGCGAACTCCGACGGGAAGCTGCCGTCGACGACGTTCAGCACATAGACCGCGTCCCATTCCATGCCCTTGGCCGAATGCACGGTCGACAGCACGAGGTAGTCCTCGTCGAGCAGCGGCTGGCCGGCGAGGTCGCCGCTCGCCTGCGGCGGATCGAGCGTGAGCTCGGTGATGAAGCGCTCGCGCGAAGGGTACTGGCCCGACAGCAGCTCGAGCTGGTCGAGGTCGCCGATGCGCGTGTGCACGTGTTCATAGAGGCGCTCGAGGTGCGGGCGATACCACGTGCGCACCTGGTTCACCTGCCCCTGCCACGGCGTCTGCGGATCGGCGAGCGCCGCCAGCAGCTCGACGAGCTTCTTCCAGTCGAGCGCGCTGTCGGGCGGCGGCTCGAAGCTGCGCAGCGCAGCGAAGCTGCCGCCCTCCTTCACGAGATGATCGAGCGCCCGCCGCGCATTGGCGGGCCCCATGCCCTTGAGCAATTGCAGCACGCGAAAGCCGGCCATCGCGTTGCGCGGGTTGTCGAGCCAGCGCAGGATCGCGAGCAGGTCCTTGACGTGCGCCGCCTCGAGGAACTTGAGGCCGCCGTACTTGATGAACGGGATCTTGCGCTTCGACAGCTCGATCTCGAGCAGGTCGCTGTGGCTCGCCGAACGGAACAGCACCGCCTGGCGCCGCAGCGGCACGTTCGCCTCGCGCGCCTTCAGTACCTGCGTGCACACGTACTCCGCCTGCGTCGGCAGGTCCTCGACCGTCACGAGTCGCGGGCGCGAGCCGGCCCCGCGCAGCGACAGCAGGTGCTTCCTGAACTGGCGCGGCGCCTCGGCCATCAGTGCATTCGAGACATCGAGCACCGCCTGGGTCGAGCGGTAGTTCTGCGCGAGCGCGACCACTTCCGCGCGCGGCTGGAAGCGATCGGGAAACTCGAGGATGTTCTCGACGGTGGCGGCGCGGAACGAGTAGATCGCCTGCGCGTCGTCGCCGACGACGGTGAGCCCGCTGCCCTCGGGCGCAAGTCCGTAGAGGATGCCCGCCTGCAGCCGGTTCGTGTCCTGGTATTCATCGACGAGCACATGGTCGAAATGGCCCGCGACGTGCCGCGCGAGCTGCGGCTCGCTCATCAGGATGTGCCAGTAGAGCAGCAGGTCGTCGTAGTCGAGGATCGCGAATTTCTGCTTGCGCTCGACGTAGGTGCGAAAAAGCTTCGTCAGGTCGCCTTCCCACGGGGCGCACCAGGGATACTGGGCCTCGAGCGACTCCTTGAGCGTCTTCTGGGTGTTGACGCGGTACGAATAGATCGCGAGGCAGGTGTCCTTGCGCGGAAAGCGCTGCTCCTTGCCCGCAAGGCCGAGTTCCTGGCGGATGCCGTCGAGCAGGTCGGCGGAGTCGGCCCGGTCCATCACCGAGAACTGCGGATCGAGCCCGAGCTGGCGCGCATAGTGGCGCAGCAGCCGGTTGCCGACCGAGTGGAAAGTGCCCGCCCAGCCGAGCCGCTGCAGGATCGTCTGGCTCACGCCGCCGAGCGCCTCGTTGAGCGCGACCTTCGCGACCTCATAGGCACGCCGGCGCATCTCGAGCGCGGCGCGGCGGGTGAAGGTGAGCATCAGGATGCGCGCCGGGTCGACCCCGTGGATCGCGAGGTGCGCGACGCGGTGGGCGAGCGTGTTCGTCTTGCCGGTGCCCGCGCCCGCGACGATCAGCAACGGGCCGGCGCGAAACCCCTGCTGCTCCGCCGGCTCGCCGTAGGTCACCGCCTTGCGTTGCGCGGCGTTCAGCTTCTCGAGGTGCGCGGACTTCGACATGGCCGTGCAATATACGATCGGCCGGCGAGGTTGTCGCGCGCCGCTGATTGCCGGATCATCCGCAGACCATTCCCCAGGGTGACCCATGACGGACGAAACTCCCGGCTTCGGCGGCGTCGCGCTGCGCTTCGCGCTCGCCCTGCTGCTCGTGCTGCTGACCTTCAACCCGACCGGCCATTCCTATTACCACTGGCTCGCGGCAGGCTTCCCGGCGATCGATGCGCCCAAGGCGCTCGCGGGAATCGTCCTGCTGATCGGCTGGGTCGTGTACCTGCACGCCACGGTGCGCTCGCTCGGCATCGCCGGCGTGCTGCTGGCGCTCACCTTCTTCGCGGCGCTCGTCTGGGTCGCCGTGCAATTCGGCTGGCTCGAGGCGAAGGCGCGCGCCTTTGCCTGGATCGGCCTCGTGGTCGCCGCCGCGATCCTCGCCATGGGTGTTTCGTGGTCGCATTTCCGGCGGCGCTTCACCGGCCAGGCGGACGTCGATGAGGTCGACGGCCGATGAAGGGAAAAACCGCCAAGCGCCGCCGCGCCCAGCCAGCAGGCCTCACCGCCCTGCGCCTGCCACGGCGCGCCCTGCCCGCCGACCTGCGCAAGTACTTCGCCATTTGTGAGGAGAAGATCGGCTTCCTGCCGAACGTGCTGGCCGCCTACAGCTTCGACGCGGTGAAGCTGCGCGCCTTCATCGACATGTACAACGACCTCATGCTCGGCGACTCGCGGCTCACGAAGCTCGAGCGGGAGATGATCGCGGTGGTCGTGTCGGCCGCGAACCGCTGCTACTACTGCCTCGTCGCGCACGGCCAGGCGGTGCGCGAACTCTCCGGCGACCCGACGCTCGGCGAGCTGCTCGTGATGAACCACCGGGTCGCGCGCCTGCCCGCCCGCCAGCGCGCCATGCTCGATTTCGCGCACAAGCTCACGGCGACGCCCGCGGAGGCCGGCGCGGCGGACCGGCGGCGCCTCGCGCGCGCCGGCTTCAGCGCGCGCGACATCTGGGACATCGCGGCCGTCACGGGTTTCTTCAACATGACGAACAGGCTCGCAACGGCCACCGACATGATGCCGAACCTCGAATACCACGCGCGTTCGCGCTGAGCCGCCCGTCGTGCTGATCTCGAGCGAGACGAAGTTCCGCGGCCGCATCGTCACCGGCAACGTCGAAGTGGTCGAGCTGCCAAACGGCGAGCGCGTCACGCTCGACATCATCCATCATCCGGGCGGCGCGGCCGTGGCTGCGCTCGATGGCGACCGGCGCGTCTGCCTGCTGCGGCAGTACCGGCATGCCGTCGGCGGCTGGATCTGGGAACTGCCCGCCGGCAAGCTCGAGCCGGGAGAGCCGCCGCTCGCCACCGCCCAGCGCGAGATCGTCGAGGAGGCGGGGGTGCGCGCCACGCATTGGGAGCCGCTCGGGGCCGTGATCAGCTCGCCCGGCGTGCTCACCGAGTCGGTGCACCTCTTCCTCGCCACGGGCCTCGTGCCTGCGACGCAGCAGACCGAACACGGGGAACTGCTGGAAGTGCACTGGATGGGGCTCGCGGAAGCCTGCCGCCGGGCCCTCGACGGCGAAATCAGTGACGGCAAGACCTGCGTGGGGCTGCTGCGCGCCGCCGGACGCCTCGGTATGTGACCTGGGGCGCGGTTCATGGAAAGAGCCGCGCTTAGACTTGGGCGGATCGTGGCACAGGACAACCGCAAGCCCCCCGCTTCCGGCGCCCGCCGGGTCGCCCGCATCGTCCATGACGACCTCGGCAACGGCCGCGTCGAATGGCTGGAAATCCCCGACGACCGTACCGGTTCGTTCGAGCGTACGACGCTCGGGATCGAGGGCCAGGCGGCCGACGACCACGCGGCCACTTATCCCTACGGGCGCACCCGGTCGCCCGACGACAAGCGCACCGGCAACACCACGCGCACCGACCTGCGCAAGCTGTCGGAATGGATCAAGCTCAAGCGCGAGATGGAAGCGCGCAAGGCGCGCGGGGACGACGAGGAAGAATAGCGCCGCGGGCGTCAGGCGCAGCGGTCAATGTGGGCCAGTTTGCGGGACTCCGTCAGCCGGTAGAAACGCCTCAACTCCGCCGCCATGTCGCGCACGGCCTCCTCGGCCTCGCCCTGCATGCGGCCCTCGATCCGCCGGCAGAAGCGGGCCGCATAGTCGCTCGCCCGCCGGTAGAGCGCCGCGCGCTCCCGCGTCAGGCGCGGATCGATGCGGGTGCGCGCGAACAGGATCCGGTGCAGCTCGCGCGGAAAATGCCCGGGCGCCTGGCGGCGCAGCAGCTCGAGCGTCGCGACGTACTTGTCGACTTCCGCCTGCGTCTCGAGTTCGAGTCGCGAGACCTGGTGGTCGTGCCCCGCATGGAATGCGAGGTAATGGAAGTGACTCACGCCCTCGAGCGCCGTCCAGCAATCCGCGAGGTTGGCGCCAGTCAGCCGCTCGAGCGGATTTGCTGCGGCAAGACGCTCGAGCACCTGCGGGTCGAGGTAGAGCGCAATGGCCATGCCGTCGCCGTCGCGCGCGACCAGCAGCTCCTCGTCGCAGGGCGTCGCCTGTCCCGCGCGCGGCACGCAGCCCCGGTCGGTGATGAGGAAGTCGTACACATCGTGCGCGAGCGGCACGTCGTAGATTCCGGCCAGCAGGTCCTGCAACGCGTTGAGGACCATGGGGGTCGCGCTCAGTGGCGGAAGGCCGTGCGCGCGGCCACGCTCGGCGACACGCCGAGGCCCGCGAGCAGTTTTTCGGCCCGGCGGCTGCCGGTCTTCAACCAGATCTCGTAGAGGCGCAGCGCGTCGAAGTCGCTGTGCTCGCGGCCCGCCTCGCTGACCTCGTTGAGCGCATCGACCAGCCGCTGGAACTTCGCCGCCAGCTCGCCGAACACTGGGCCGAGCGCCGGCCGGCCGCTGCGCTTCACCGCGTCGGACAGGGTGCCATAGGCCCGGCCACCCATCGCGATGTGGTAGTCGATGTCGACCAGCTTGCGCGCAAACCCCTGCGCGAAGAATCCCGCCACGAAGAGCGACACGTCGCCGAGCCGCTGCAGGCCCGTGCAGCGCGCTTCGGCCGTGGGCGCCTCGAGGGCGTCGGTGAGCATCGAGACCAGCGGCCGGATGCGCGCTCCGTCCGGCGTCTGTTCGTAGAGCGCCTCGGAGCGCGCGAAGATCGTCAGCAGGTTCACGACGTACTGCTCCGTCTCGCCGCCCACCGCGACGTGCTGGTGCTCGAGGGCGCTGTGCAGCGACTCGCGGAAGTAGTCACGCAGGCTGTGTACTTGCAACACCATGGGACCCAAGCCTCCACCTCTTCGGCTTGGCAATCCGTGAACGCGCGCAGGGTTTGCGCACGAACCGGCCGGGGTGCTGCGCTGGCAGCCGGGCGGTTACACTGCTGACAGCGACGGGGGTCTGCACGCATGACGCGCTATCAATGGCTGGTGCTCGCGGCCGCATGGTTCGGCTGGGGTTTCGATGTGTTCGATGCCCTGCTGTTCAATTTCGTCGCGCCGAATGCCGTTCCGGCCCTGCTCGATCTCGTGCCCGGCAGCGCGGCGGCCCGGGAGGCGACGGTCCTGTGGACCGGCGTCCTCTCCTCGATCCTGCTCGTGGGCTGGGCGATCGGCGGCGTGCTCTTCGGCTGGTATGCGGATCGCTACGGCCGCCGCCGCGCGCTGTTCCTGACCGTGGCGCTGTATGCGATCGGCACCACGCTGTGCGCGGCCGCGACCGACATGACGCAACTCGTCGCATTTCGCATCCTTGCGAGCCTCGGCATCGGCGGCGAATGGGCGGTAGGCGCGGCGCTGGTCGCCGAAACGGTGCCGGAGGAGCGACGCGTGTTCGCCGGCACGATCCTCTACACGGCCTCGCCGCTCGGCTTGCTGCTGGCGGGCGCGGTGAACTACCAGGTCGCGGGCGTCTGGTTCGCCGACGACCCCGCCAATTCCTGGCGCTATGTATTCCTCGCGGGCCTTGCGCCGGTCGTGCTTGCGTTCGCGATCCGCGCCTTCATCCACGAGCCCGAAGCCTGGACGCGCGCGCGCGCCGCCGAGGCGCCGCCGTCGCTGCGCGAACTGTTCGCACCGGGGATACGGCGTGCAACCCTCGCCGGCTTCATGGTGTCGGTCGCGGGACTCCTCACCTGGTGGGCCTGCAACGCCTTCGTGCCGCTGCTGGGAGCCTGGCTCGCGGCCGCGCACGCGCCATCGCTCGTCGAGGAATGGAAGACGCTTGCGGCGAACGCATTCAACGTCGGCGGGCTGGTCGGCGCCCTCGCCGCCCTGCCGCTCGCGCGGCTGATGGGTCGGCGCGCGATGTTCGCGACCTATTTCCTGTACTCGGCGGCCTCGATGCTCGCCGTTTTCGGGCTCGAGTTCGCGCCCGAGATGCGCCTGCGCCTGCTCTTCTTCGTCGGCCTCGGCGTCTACGGCATCTTCAGCACCTACATTTTCTACCTGCCCGAGCTCTTCCCGTCTCGCCTGCGCGCGAGCGGCGCGGGTTTCTGCTACAACTTCGGCCGCATCATCGCGGCGCTCGGACCGCTGGCCGTCGGCGTCGTGACTTCCCGCGCCGACGGCTCGCCGGCGGCCCTGCTCGCGACGATGCTCTCGGTCGCGGTGATACCGCTCGCGGCTGCACTGCTGGCTCCGTTCATCGTCGAAACCCGCGGCAAGGCATTGCAGGCATGAATGCACTGACACTCGTCATCGGCAACAGGAACTACTCGTCCTGGTCGTTGCGGCCCTGGATGCTGCTGAAGCACCTCGGCCTCGCCTTCGACGAAGTGGTGCTGCCGCTCGACACCCCCGAGTTCGGGACGCAGGTCGCCGCATGGAGCCCCGCACATCGCGTGCCGGTGCTGGCCGACGGCGACCTCAGGATCTGGGACTCGCTCGCGATCTGCGAGTACGCCTGCGAGCTCGCGGGGCGCGGCTGGCCGCGCGATGCCGCCGAGCGTGCCCGGGCGCGCTCGCTCGCGGCCGAGATGCATTCCGGGTTTGCGGTATTGCGCGACACTTGGCCCATGATCGCGACGGCGCGCAACCGGCATACCGCCATGACGCCCGGGCTCGCCGCGGAGGTGGCGCGCATCGACGCGGCGTGGTCGCAGTGCCGGCGCGACTTCGGCGCCCGCGGCCCCTGGCTCTTTGGCGCCGGGTATGGCGTTGCCGATGCGATGTTCGCGCCTGTCGTGTTGCGCTTCCGGACCTACGGGGCGTCCCTGTCGCCCGCAGCAGCGGGCTATTGCGAGAATGTACTCGCCGACCCGATCCTCGGCGAATGGCTCGCGGCCGCGCAGGCCGAACCCTGGGTGCTCGCGAAGTACGAAAAATAGTCCTTCACCACTTCGCGCCGCGCGCGACTGACCGGGATGTGCGTACCGTTCGAGAGTTCGAGCAGGCACTGGCCTTCGATGTAGCGCAGCGCCCGCACGGCATCGCGCGCCACCCAGTACGAGCGGTGCACCTGCAATCCCGCGTCGCGGCCCATCTCCCGGATGGCATCGTTGAAACGATACAGCACGAGCTCGCTGCCCACTGGCGTCGTGACCCGCACGAAGTGATCCTGTGCCTGCAACGCCAGGATCCGTGGCCCGAGATCGCGCCGGGCGCGCAGCAGGATCGGCATCGCAGGCCGGGTGGCATCGGTGGCCCGGTGGGACTCATGGTCCACCCGTAATGAAGCGCCGATCGAGACCGTCGACGGTTCCGCGGTCGGAACGGCCGGCGATTCCGCCCTGGGGTTCGCGCGGGTCGCGCCGAAGCGCGTCCTGCCGCCCACGCGCACCAGGGCCCAGTTGGCGATCATCCAGAGGCCGATCCACTCCGCGCAGTGAACGATCGCATCCCGGACTTGCAGCAGGGAACCGGGCAGCACCTGCCAGCCGGCTTCCTGCACGAAATCGGGCGCCGGCACGGCGAGCGCCCGCACGAAGCCTCCCGAGTACAGGAGGACCATCGGCCGCTGCACGAGGGTCGCCAGGACCCCGCCCAGGAGGCAGACGAGCAGGATGCGCCGCAGGGTCGGGGCCAGCACGAAGGATACGAGCCGGGTCGCCGGGTCGTTCAGGGTCCAGATGAGGATGGCGAGCCCGACCCAGTAGAGGATGCTGAGGAGGTGTGGCAGCTGGCTCGCCACCTGCCCGACATGGCCCCAGCCCAGCAGGAGCCCGATGCAGGCGGGCAAGAGAAGATAGAAGGCAAGGGCCTCCGATCTCGACATGGCGATCTCCCCCGTGATGCGAACGATTATTGCGGCGGCCCCCGGGCCCGGTCAATGCAGGCCGCCACTCGCGCAGCGTGAACGGCATTCGCGAAGTCGTCGCTGCTTTCGGCGAATTGGCCGGACGATGGCGTGCGGCCAAGTTGGCGCCAGGGCTAGGATGGCGCAGTCGCCAGGTCCCAGGGGGTTCGAACGTGAAATCAGGTCAGTTTCCGGCATGGATCGTGGTTCCGGCCCTCGCCTGCGGCGCGATGGCGGCCGCTGTCGCGCAAGCGCCGGCCGGCGGCGGTGCGGGCTCCGCGGGAGCGCTCGAGGAGATCATCGTCACCGCACAACGCCGCGAGCAGAACGTGCAGAGCATCCCCGTCGCGGTCAGCGCATTCAGCGCGGCCGACATGGAACGGCGGCAGATCACCGAGACGCTCGATCTCGTCAGGGTCGTCCCCAACCTCGTGGGCCACAACAACACGGGCCCGGGCAATTCGAATGCCTACTTCCTGCGCGGCCTCGGCAACACCGAGTCGATCGCCACGTTCGACCCTCCCGTGGGAACCTATGTGGACGACGTCTACATCAGCCGCCAGAGCGCCAACAACTACGCGCTGTTCGATGTCGAGCGCATCGAGGTGCTGCGCGGCCCGCAGGGCACGCTGTTCGGGCGCAATACCACCGCTGGCGCGATCAATGTCATCACCCGAAAGCCGGGCCGCGAATTCGCGGGGGTGGTCGAAGTCGGCGTCGGCGAGTTCGACCGCCGGACGGTGCGCGCCTCGGTCGACGTGCCCTTCAGCGACGCCGTGCTCAGCAAGTTCTCCGGCTTCTACCAGGAAAACAACGGCTACGTGCGCAGCACGGTGACCGGAGAGAAGAATAACGGGCTCGAGGGCTACGGCGGACGGATCGCCCTGCGCCTGCTGCCGACGGATGCGGTGACCTGGGATCTCGCCGGCGAGTATGTCCGCAGCGAACAGTTGAACCTGATCCGCAATCTCGCCGCACCGGAGACCAACATCACAGGCATCTCGAAGCGCGAGGGCCCGGGGTCGCTGCTCGACCAGCTGCGCCGCGGCGAGGGACTCGGGTCGCAGACCGACACCCTGTTTTTCGTCTCGAATCTTGGCTGGCAGCTCGGCGGCGTGTCGCTCAATTTCATCACCGGCTATCGCGACGAGGGCTGGGACTACATCATCGACTTCGTGCCGAACGGGCAGCGCGGCTTCTCGGCATTCGCCATCTCGAACCAGCAGGACACGGAACAGTTCACGCAGGAAGTGAAGGCCGTCGGCAAGCTCTTCGGGGATCGCCTGAACTACACGGCGGGCCTTTTCTACATCGACGAGCAGAACAGGACGGACTTCCAGGACGTCTCCTGCGCCTCGGCAGTGCCCATGGGCCCTTGCGTGGCGCCGCTCGTGCTGATCGATCGGGTCATCGAGAACGGCACCGACAGCATCGCCGCCTACCTGCAGCTCGACTACGCCCTCACCGACCGGCTGACGCTCACGGCCGGCGGGCGCTACACGGACGAGGACAAGGACATCTCGCTGGCGAGCCGCAATGACCGCGGCGGCATCTTCAACATTTCGACGGCCGAGCTCGTCGCGGGGGGCGTGCCCGTCAAGCAGAATGCCTCGAAATTCACGCCGCGGCTCAGCGCCGAGTTCCAGCAGAACGACGACTGGCTCTGGTATGCCTCGGCGACACAGGGCTTCAAGTCGGGCGGCTGGAATGCCCGCGGCGCGGCACCGCACACGGCATCGTCCTACCTGCCATTCGGGCCGGAAGAGGTCTGGTCGTACGAAGCGGGATTCAAGTCGCAGATGCTCGGCGACCGCATGCGCCTCAATGCAACGGCCTTCTGGGCCGACGTGACCGACCTGCAGCTGATCAGTGGCGTCGCCAATCCTGCCGGCGGCGTCCTGTTCCTGACGCAGAACTCGGGAGAAGGGCGTTTTCGTGGCCTCGAGGCTGAATGGCAATGGCTGCCGACGGACCGCCTCAGCCTGTCGGTGAGCCTCGGCCTCCTCGACGCCGAGTTCACGTCGATCAAGCCGCAGCCGCAATCGCAGATCACGACCGCCACGCAACCCACGCGCACACCGGACATCACCGGCAACGCCGGGTTCGTCTACACGATCCCGGCCCCGGGAGGCGAGTTCAGCCTCGGCGCCGACGTCTCGTTCACCGGCACGCACTGGGTGTCTGCCGCCAATTCGCCGCCGGTCTCCTACGTGCCGCGGGAGTGGCTGTACCAGGCGCAGGCCGGATACCGGACCCGGGACGACAGGTGGTCCGCCACGCTTTCCTGCAAGAACTGCAGCGACGAGCGCTACATGACCTCGTGGTTCATCGGCCCCTACTTCGGCGATCCCCGGACCTGGGAACTGCGTGTCGGCTACCGCTTCGAGTGATGCCATGAAATCACCCCGCCGATACTCCGGATTCGCAGGGGCGGTGCTCCTCGCGCTCGCCTGCGCGCAGCCCGTGTCGACCGCCCGGGCGTCGGAGCCCCCGGCGACCGTGCGGGCGGCCATCGAGCTGGCCGGCAACGACTGGGTCGCCGCGTTCAAGGCTGGCGACCTCGAACGATTGCTCGGCCTCTACGCGCCGGACGCAACCGTCGCGCTGCACGATCAACCGATGCTCCAGGGCATCGACGCGATCCGCAGGTACTTCAGCCAACGTGTCGGTCGGGGGGAAGTCGAGTTCCTGACCTCGCTCGAGCGGGTTGAAGCCGACGGGCGCACCGCCTATGCACTCAGCTCGTACTGGTTCACGCTCAGGGTGCCGGGGCGTGCCGAGCCGTTCCGCGATGCCGGCCGGGCCCTGCTCGTCTACCGGCAAGACGACGCGGGTCGCTGGCTGATACAGCTCGACATCGACCAGACGACGCCCGACGTCAAGTTCCCCGAGCCGGCGGCGGGCCCGCCTCCCGCGACCTGACCGGGACGCGCCACCCCCGAGCAGTTCGCCCAGTCCGCCGCCGTCGGCGATAATCGCCTTTCCCGACGGAACCGGCGAAAGGGCATACATGACGTTCGCTTTCCTCGCGGCGCTCGCCGCCGCGCCGTTCACGGCAACCGACCTCGTCTCGCTCGCGCGCGTCAGCGACCCGCAGGTTTCGCCCGACGGCCGCTTCGTCGCCTACGTCCTGCGCGAGACCGACCTCGAGGCAAATCGCGGCCGCAGCGACCTCTGGCTTGCCGACCTCGATGCGCCGGGAGCTGCGCCGCGCCGCCTCACGCGGGATCCGGCCAATGACACGAGCCCGCGCTGGGCGCCCGACGGCCGCGCGATATTCTTCCTGTCGGCGCGCTCGGGCAGCAGCCAGGTCTGGCGCCTCCCGCTCGCGGGTGGCGACGCGGCGGCGGTCACGTCGCTGCCGCAGGACGTCGACTCGTTCAAGGTCTCGCCGGTGGGCGATCGGCTGGTGTTCAGCATGGCGGTGAAGCCACCATCGAAGGCCGGCGAAGCGGCGCTGGAGCAGGACAAGGGGAACGGCCAGCTTTACGACAAGCTGTTCGTGCGCCACTGGGACACCTGGGCCGACGGCTCGCGCTCGCACCTGTTTTCGGCACGGCTCGAGGCGGGCCGCCTCGCCGACACGCCGATCGACCTGTCCGCGAGCCTCGACGGCGACGTGCCCTCGAAGCCCTTTGGCGGCGACGAGGAGTACGCCATTTCACCGGACGGCAAGCGTGTGGTGTTCTCGCTGCGCGTCGCCGGGCGCACCGAACCCTGGTCGACGAACTTCGATCTCTACGAGATCGGAATCGATGGCGGCGCAATGCGCAATCTCACCGCCGCCAACCCAGCCTGGGATACCCGGCCCGTGTTCCTCGCGAACGGCGACCTCGCCTGGCTCGCGATGGAGCGGCCCGGTTTCGAGTCCGACCGCTTCCATGTGGTGCTGCGCAGCGCGCAAAGCGGCGTCGCAAGGCCCCTGACCCTTGCCTGGGATCGCTCCGTGGCGGACCTCGGTGCGAGTCGCGACGGCAAGCATTTGCTGGCCACGGCCGACGACATGGGCCAGCACGCGCTGTTCGCGATCGATCCCGCCAGCGGCAAGGTCCGCAAGCTCATCGGCGAGGGCCAGGTGGATGGCTTCGCGCCCGCACGGGGCGGCACGGTGTTCGCCTGGGCGAACCTCGCGGCGCCCGCCGACCTCTGGTACCTGAGGGATGGCGGCAAGCCCGTCCAGCTCACCCGCGCCAATGGCGCACTGCTCGCCGCGCGTTCGATGGGCGCCTTCGAGCAGTTCAGTTTCCCGGGCTGGAACGACGAAACGGTCCACGGCTACGTGATGAAGCCTGCGAACTTCGATCCGGCGCGCAAGTACCCGATCGCGTTCCTCGTGCACGGCGGGCCGCAGTCGAGTTTCGCGAACGGCTGGGGCTACCGCTGGAACCCGCAGGCCTATGCGGGCCGCGGCTACGCGGTCGTGTTCATCGACTTCCACGGCTCGACGGGTTACGGCCAGGCCTTCACCGATTCGATCAGCGGCGACTGGGGCGGCAAGCCGTTCGTCGACCTGCAGAAAGGGCTGGCCGCGGCGCTCGCGAAGTACGACTGGCTCGACGGCGAGCGCGCCTGCTCGCTCGGCGCCTCATACGGCGGCTACATGCAGAACTGGATCGCCGGCAACTGGTCCGACCGCTTCCGCTGCATCGTCAACCACGACGGCATCTTCGACAACCGCGCGATGTACTACTCGACGGAGGAACTGTGGTTCCCGGAATGGGAGTTCGGCGGCCCCTACTACACGCACCCCGACCTGTACGGGAAATGGGATCCTTCGCGCTTCGTCGGCAAGTGGCGCACGCCCATGCTCGTGATCCACGGCGGCAAGGACTACCGCGTGCCGGACACCCAGGGGCTGTCGACCTTCACGGCCTTGCAGCGGCGCGGCATCGAGTCGCGGCTGCTCTACTTCCCGGACGAGAACCATTGGGTGCTGAAGCCGCGCAACAGCCTGCAGTGGCACGCCGTGGTGCTCGACTGGCTCGATGCACACCTGAGGCAGTAGTCGACGCGCAAACGCCCGGCGCTCAGCGCCGGCCGTGGCGGTTGTACGGGTCGTAGCCGCCGCTCTTCTTGCCGTCCTCGATGCGCAGCTCCTGCTCGTCCTCTATCTTGAGCTCGGGCGCCTCGAGGCGCTTGAGCAAGCGTGAGGTAGCCTCAAGCGCGAACACGCCCGTCGTGACCGCGAGGTCCCAGACGGCATTGCCGCGCTCGTCGTGGCGGACGCGACCGGACGTGCCCTCGCCGGGCGCGGCCGCCACCGGCTTCGGCGGCGGCTCGGGCGGCGGGGGCACCTTGAGCACGCGCATGCGCTGCGTGGTCTCATCGAGGCGCTTGACGACCTTCGAAATGACGCCCCTGAAAGTCATCGCCTTCGGAACCGCTCCAGTGTCGCATCCTGCGGGCCCGCGAGCTGGCGGCCCGCGGCATCGAAATAGCGCTCGCTGCGCGCGTAGTCGTCCGCGGAAACCTCGGCGCGCGAATCGAGGAAGGCGAGGCTGCCGCCAGGCTGAGCGCTGCGGCAGTTCTTGCGGTCGTTCGCGCCGACGAACTTGCCCGCCTTGTCCCGCACCCAGAGCATCTCGCAACCCGAGAGCAGCTTGAGGTCCGGTTCCATCAGGCTCTTGAAGAGGTCGGGATGCAGCAGGCCCGCACGCCAGCGCGCAGGGTCGGCAAACAGGTAGCTCGCCTGCACTATGTGCTTGTCGATGACATCGAACGCGACGACACGTTGTGCAACGACGCGGCGCCCGTCCTGCAACGACGACACTTCCGCCAGGAACACGTGGTCGCTGATGAACGGCGCATAGATCGGCACGAAGGCGAGCGAGGTGTCGCCTTCCCCGTAGGTGCCGGGCAGCCAGCCGGCGAGTTCCGAGAGCTCGGCCTTGCGCAGGTCGGCGGTGCTGGTACAGGCCGCGAGGAAGAGCAGCGCGCAGAGCGTGACAAAGCGTTCAGCCATAGTAGACCCGCCATTCCGCCCGGTAGCCAAGGCCGAGGGTGATGATACGCTCGAGCAGCTCCTCGTAGCCGACGCCCGCGGCGAGCGCCGACTGCGCGAAATCCTCTTCCTGCGCAAGGTTCGGGTTCGCATTGGCCTCGAGCACGTAGATGCGGCCGTCGGGCGCGAGGCGAAAATCCATGCGCGCATACCCCGAGAGGCCGAGCGCCCGGTAGATGCGCCGCGACAGGGCGTCGAGCCGCGTGACGATCTCGCGCGGCAGCTCGTCGGCCGCGCGCGTCGTGATGCCGTATTTCTTCTGGTAGCGGCGGTCCCACTTCACCTTGCGCGTCGCGATGGCCGACAGCGAGTCCGGCATCGAGCCGAATACCATCTCCCACACGGGCAGGCGGGTGAGCCGGTCGTTGCCGAGCACGCCGACGTACAGCTCCTGGCCCTCGATGTATTCCTCGACGAGCGCGTCCGAGCCGATCTGCTCGTGCACGAAGCCGACGCGTTCGCGCAGCTTCGCCTCATCCTCGACCACCGAAGCCTGGGCGATGCCGAGCGAGGCATCCTCCGTGGTCGACTTCACGAACAACGGGAAGCGCAGCTTCTTCGGCAGCTTGAACTTGACGCCCTTCCTGAAGACCGCGAACTGCGGCGACGGAATGCGGTGGTAGGCGAACAGCTGCTTGCAGATCGACTTGTCGCGCGACAGCAGCAGGCCGCGCGGATTGGATCCGGTATAAGGCTGGCGCATCAGCTCGAGGAAGGCGACGACGTGCTGGTCGTAGGTGACGATGCCGTCGAACTCCTCGAGCAGGTTGAAGATGACATCGGGCTGCCAATCGGTGATCGCACCGCGCAGCTCGGTCAGCGTATCGAGCACGCCGACGCAACGCACCTCATGGCCGCGCCGCTTCAGCGTCGAAACGACGTCGAACTCGGTGCGCCATTCCTCGATTTCCTTCGGCGACCGCCCCTCGATGCTGTCGGGCGGGATGAGGGTCGCGTGTACGACGACCAGCACCTTCAGCTTCTTCATAGCCTCAATTGCGGACTGGCGCCGTCCGCGTAAAGGCGCGCGAGGCGCGAGAATACCCAGCGCGCGCTGCGCAGCGCATCGCGCTTGCTGCCGCGCGGATAAAGCCTCAACTGGTCGCTGCGTTCGATGATCATGCGCAAGATCTGGAACGCACTATAGCGCGCCACGCCCTGCTCCCGCAGCACCGCGTCGATGAGCTCGCGCCGCGCGCCGCGGATCAACGTGCCAGCGCGCGGGGTCGTGGCACGGGCACGGTTCGGCGTGAACACCTTCGAGAGCATCACGTCCACGAGGCCGCGCCGGTACTGGCGATAGCGCTCGAGCTTCTCCTCATAGTGCTCGCCGAGGGTGCGCGTCAGCGCATCGATCGGCTCGATGCGGCTGCGGCTGCGCACCGGGGCACGTCGCCCCCGCAGGTCGCCCATCAGCTCGTCGACCAGTTCGAGCTTCTGGTAGGCGGGCCAATCCGCATAGCCGCGCCGCCAGGACGAATTCGGCGTGAGCCACACGGCGAAGGTCTCGGCGAAGTCCTCGGTCGGATGCGACTGCGCGTACCAGTCGCCGAGGTGCTGTACGTAGCGGCGGCTGCCGGGCCGGGCGCGATAGCGGTCGGGATAGGGCAGCGACGCGGGCCCGAACGCGTCGCGCCAGCGCTTGCGACGGCGCAGGCGGAACGCGGTGTCGATGGCGTGCCCGGCCTCGTGCCGCAGGATGCGCTTGAGCCATTGCGCGTTGCCGCCCTCGACCTGCTTCATCATGGTGCGCTCGAGGCGCTCGAGCCGCGGGTGCGCCAGATAGAACGGAATCGCGATGCCTGGCACGCCGTCGGGCGAGAACCACTCCTCGCCGATCCAAGCATGCGGGCGGAAGCTGATGCCGCGTCGCTCGAGATCGCGATAGAGGCCGCGCATGTGCCGCGCGAGCGGCGTGCGCTCGAGCTTCAGCTTGAGGTCGCAGAAGCGCATCGCCAGCAGTTGCTCGTCGTCGAACCGGGCCCAGGAAGCCGCGCGCGCGCGCGCGCGCTTAGTGCCGCTCTGGCGGCGGGCGGTCACGGCGGGGCGCGGTCGCAGGATCGGCATGGGAACAGCGGCCTCTGGCGCCGCCCCCCCGGGGGGGCGGGCGCGGTGGGAATCTCCGGGACGGGCACAGGATAGCAGCAGGCAGGGGTCGCGGGCTGCGGGCCAGCGGCGCAGCGTTTCATCCGCCTCCTCGCTATCCGGGCGCGCCCCTGCGGGGGCGTCCCCTCGGAACGGGGGCGCTCGGCGCATTCTGTCGTCTGTGACCGAGGCGTCGCGTACGCCTCGCTCTTTCCCCCGTTCCTCGGCGCCCTCCACGCTCGTCCGCGGATGAAACGCTGCGCCGCTGGTGCGCGGTCCGTGACTCAAGGCCTCCTGCTCTTGGTCCCCCGTCGAGGTCAGGACGGCAAGGTCGGATTTCCCACCGCGGGCCTGACGGGGCGCGCCGCCTGCGGCGGTCCCCTCATCGCGGCGGCGCCCGGCGCACTGTGCCGGCAGTAGCTGATAAACCTGTGACCGCCGGACGCTGATCGCCGCTCCTCGGCACTCTCCACGCTCGTCGCCGGAGCTCCCGCTCCCCCTCCAGCGCGCGGCTGGCCACCCGACGGCGAAGCCTGACTGAGGTCAGGGCAAGTCACGTCGCGTATCGATCCTCTCCTCAAGGGCAGCGAGCTGTGACTTGCGAGCGGCCGGCCGGAGGCGCGGTGATTCATCCGCGGACGAGCGTGGAGGGCGCCGAGGAACGGGGGACGGAGCGAGGCGTCCGCGACGCTTCAGGCCCCGACGACACCATGCGCCGGGCGCCCCCGCTCCGAGGGCACGCCCTCGCAGAGGGAGCGCCCGGATAGCGAGGAGGCGGATGAATCGCCGCGCCCGCGGCCAGCGGCCCGCATCGCACAACTCACCGCACGGCCCTACCCCGCCATGCCCTCCAAAACCCGCACCAGTATGCGATCGGCGAAATCGGCGATCTGCTCGCGCTTCATGAGGCTCGCGCGCCAGGCCGCTGGGAGTGCTGCGGCGCCATAGTGGGCGCCAGCGAGTTGCCCATAGGTCGCGGTCAGCACGTCCGAGTCGCGGCCCCGGTTGGCGCACAGCAAGGCCCCTTCGCGCAGGTTCCCCGCGGTGGCGAATGCGCCCAGCGCGAGCGCGAGTACGTCGAGCACGGTGGCATTGGAGCGCGGTGCCGCAGCGAGCGCGTCGCGATATCCACCGCCCGCAATGGCCGTGATCTCGGGCCGCAGCGTGCCCTCTGCCGCGAGCTGGCCCGCCGCATGCAGGATCGCCGCTTTGTCGCGTCCCGCGAGCGCGGCGTGCATCGCCGTCGCCAGCACCCTGCAGGCGTCGAGCACCAGCGGGGCCTGGCAAGTGGTGCGCGCGGCATCCGCCGCAGCCTCGATCGCGGCGGCCGGGTCGTTGAAGAAGAACATGACGACGGGCGCGATCCGCGTCAGCGCCCCGGGCTCGAGCTGCGCCGGGTCGTGCGAGCCGGGAAACCGCTGCCGGCGCCAGCGCGCCGCGCCGAGTGCACGCGTCACGCCCGCGGTGATGCCGACGCACTGGCCCGTCGCCGACAGGTAGCCCTCGCGCTGCCAGCGCGAGAAGCGTTCGACCTGGTCGAGCGGGTCGAAGCCGTCACGCTCGAGCAGGCTGTCGGCGACGCACAGCGCCATCGCCGTGTCGTCCGTCCAGGCGCCGCGCGGCAGGTCGAACGGGCCGCCGCCGAGCAGGTCGCCGACCGGCGTGAACGTTCCCGGCTTGCGGTACTGCGTGGCCGCCGCCAGCGCATCGCCCGCGGCGAGCCCGAGCAGCGCGCCGCTGAAGCGCTCGCGCAGCGCGTGCGTCGCGGCCATCGCATCGTCGTCGAGGGTCGGGTCGAGCGGCGCGGGCCAGCGGTACACGTAGTCGCGCTGCTCCCGCGTCTCCGGGATCGACGGCCAGCTGCGCGAACGAGCGCTGCCCGCCCACAGGGCTTCGAGCGCATCCAGCGCGGCATCGCCGCGCGTGCCGTGCTGCGCGAGGTGGCAGCCGACCACCATGCCGGTGCGGCCGATGCCGGCGCGGCAGTGCAGATAGATGCGCCGGCCCTCGCCGAGCAGTTCATCGATCGAGGCGATGATTTCGCCCATGTGCTCGGGCTCGAGCGGCAGCCCATGATCGGGTATCGGCTTGCGCACATGCACCACGCCGGCGGCGAGTTCGCTGTCGTAGGCCGGCAGTTCGCCCGGCACCGTCAGGTCGAGATAGGCGTCGATGCCGAGCGCCGCGAGCGCGGCAAGGCGCGTGCGCGTTTCCTCGCGGGTCGCTCCGCCCGGGTATTCGCCCGCGAGCCAGCGCTCGCGCTGCACCCAGTACGCATTGGCGAGCGGCAGGCGGGTCACTGCGGCTGGCGGGCGAGCGACGCGAAATCGAACAGCCTGGGGTCGGCGAGGTGCGCGGGCTCGACCTGTGTCAGCGCCGAAAAGATCGAAGCGACCCGGCCGGGGTGCTCGCGCTCCCAGCCCTCGAGCATGCGCTTCACGGCGAGCCGCTGGTTGTTGTCCTGCGAGCCGCAGAGCCGGCAGGGAATGATCGGGAAGGCGCGCGCGCGCGCGTAGCGCTCGATCTCGCGCTCGGGCACGTAGGCGAGCGGGCGGATCACGACATTGCGCCCGTCTTCCGAGGCGAGCTTCGGCGCCATCGCCTTCAGTCGCCCGCCATGGAAAAGGTTGAGGAACAGCGTCTCGACGATGTCGTCGCGATGGTGGCCGAGTGCGATCTTCGTGTAGCCGTTCGCCGCGGCGAAGCGGTAGAGGGCGCCGCGACGCAACCGCGAGCACAGTCCGCACATCGTGCGGCCTTCCGGGATCACGCGCTTCACGACGCTATAGGTGTCCTGCTCGATCTGGTGGAACGGGATGCCGAGCCCACGGCAATGGGCGGGCAGCACCTCGGCCGGAAAATCCGGCTGCTTCTGGTCGAGGTTGGCCGCCGCGAGCTCGAACTCGACCGGCGCGCTGCGCTGCAGGGACAGCAGCAGGTCGAGCATCGTGTAGGAGTCCTTGCCGCCCGAGAGGCACACGAGCACGCGATCGCCGGGCTCGATCATGCGGAAGTCCTCGATTGCCTTGCCGACGAGGCCGCGCAACTGCGCGGCGAGGCGCTTCGAGGTGTTCGAATCGGAGGGTGCGGTTGCGGCCATGGCCGCCATGTTACCTGCGCCTACGCGGCGGCGCTGCGGGAGGCGGGATCCTCGAGGTACTTGCCCTCGAGGTAGCGCAGCGAGGCGGCCGCGGTCAGCGGCTTGCCGGTCGCGAGCTTCAGCAGTTCCTGGGTCGAGAGCTTCGCGCCGAGGCCGTGTACATGCTCGCGCAACCAGCCGAAGAGTCCGCCGAACTCGCCGCGGGCAAGTTGCTCGTCGAGTGCCGGGACATCGGCACGCAGCTTCTCGAAGAGCTGGGCCGCGATGGCCGCGCCGAGCGCGTACGAAGGGAAGTAGCCGAAGGATCCGGCGGCCCAGTGGATGTCCTGCAGGCAGCCTTCCTGCTGGGTCACCGGCCGCACCTCGAAGCGCGCCTGCATGAAATCCGCCCAGGCATCCGGCAGCTCGCGCACCGCCAGCGCGCCCGAGAGCAGCTTCTTCTCGAGCTCGTAGCGCAGCTGGATGTGCAACGGATAGGTCAGTTCGTCGGCATCGACCCGGATCAGCCCGCGCTGCACCCGCGTCAGGTGGGCGTAGACGTTCCCGGGTTCCCACTCGGGGCCGCTGACGGCGAAATGCTTCCGCAGGAGCGGCAGCAGGTAGCGGACGAAGGGCCGGCTGCGGCACACGATCATCTCGATCATGAGCGACTGGCTCTCCTCGATCGCCATGCCCCGGTCGCGCCCGACCGGCTGGTCGCGCCACTCGCGCGGCAGGCCGAGGTCGTACATCGCGTGCCCGGTCTCGTGCAATGCGGCCAGCAGGCCCGAGAACACGTCGTCCACGTCATAGCGCGTGGTGACGCGGATGTCGCCCGGCACGCCCTCCGTGAAGGGGTGTTCGCTCTCGTCGATGCGGCCACCCTCGAAGCGGAATCCCGCCGCCTTCATGATCTCGACCACGAGCTGGCGCTGCTTCGCGACCGGGAACTTGCCGGCGAGCGGCAGCGCGGGATGCTTCGCCTGCAATTCCATCGCCTCGCGGATGAGGCCCGGCAGGCGACGCGACAGCGACTTGAACATCGCATCGATGTCGGCCATGGTCACGCCGGGGCTGAACTCGTCGATCAGCGCATCATAGGGCGCGAGGTTGAGCGCCTGGCCGAGCAGCTGCGCCTTGTCGCGCACCAGCTGCAGCACTTCCTCGAGGTGCGGCGCAAAGAGCGCGAAGTCGTTCGCGCGGCGCGCCTCGAGCCACGTCACCTCGGCCCTAGCGGTCGCCCGCGCGAGGCGCGATACGAGCGTCACCGGGGTGGCGATCGCGTGGTCGCGCTGGCGGCGCATTTCGCGCAGGTTGCCGAGCTGCCATTCGTCGAGTCCCGGGGCGCTCGCCTGCGCGCGGTCCAGCAGGCGGCTGATCCGGGGCGCCGTCAGGAGCGTGTGGTGCTCGGTCTCGAGCGCGGCGAGCTGCTCGCCGCGGATGTCGGCACTGCCCTTGGGCATCATGACCGCGGCGTCCCAGCGCAGCAGTGCAAGCGCGCCACGGAAGGCGTGGAGTCGCTTCCATTCCTGCTCGAGCTGCTGGTAGGGCGTGGCGGACACGGGGCACCAAATGGGAACCGGGGATGGCCCATTGTACCTGCCGGCCGGCCCGGCCACCCATTTACAGCAACATTATTCTTTTACATTCAATAGCTTATCTGCCGCCGACGTGGTTGACAAAGTGGCCGTGAGCCGGTCGATCAGGCCGCTCACGTAGTGCGGCGAGCGAGTGTTGCGGGCGATCAGCAGGTAGAGGGTCGGCACCACGAGGAGTGTCAGGGCGAGGGAGAAGACCGTGCCGAAAAAGACGGCCGAGCCGATCGACTGGCGGCTCTCGGCTCCGGCGCCGGTCGCGAGCATCAGGGGCACCGCGCCGCAGGCCGTGCAGAGGCTCGTCATCAGCACCGGGCGCAGCCGGATGGTCGCCGCCTGCACGACAGCGTCCACGAACTCGACCCCGCGATCGCGCAACTGGTTCGCGAACTCCACGATCAGGATGCCGTTCTTGCAGGCGATGCCGATCAGCATGATCGCGCCGATCTGGCTGAAGACGTTGATCGAGGAGCCGAACAGCCACAGGCCGACGAGCGCGCCCGAGAGCGCGAGCGGCACGGTGGCGAGGATCACGAGCGGGTGCACGAAGCTCTCGAATTGCGCGGCGAGCACCAGGTACACGATCAGCAGCGCGAAGCCGAAGGTGAGCCAGAGCTTGCCGCCCGACTGCTTCAGTTCGCGCGACTCGCCGTCGTAGTTGATCGTGACGCCTTGCGGGACTTCCTCGCGGATCACGCGCTCGACGTCGGCGAGCGCCTCGCCGAGCGAGTAGCCGGGCGCGAGGTTGGCCGACAGCGTGATCGAGCGCAGGCGGTCGAAGCGCTTCAGCTCGTTCGGGCCCGCGATTTCCTCGGCCTGCACCAGCGCGGACAGCGGCACGAGCGCCCCGGTCGTCGTCGAGCGCACGTAGATCGCGCCGAGGTCGTTCACGGAAGCGCGCTCGTCGTCGCGCGCCTGCACCACGACGTTGTACTCCTCGCCGCCGCGCAGGAAGGTGGTCACGATGCGCGAGCCGAGCATCGTCTCGAGCGTGTGCCCCACCGTGGCGAGCGACACGCCGAGGTCGGCCGCCTTGTTGCGATCGATGCGCACCGCGACCTGCGGCTTGCGCTCGAGGTAGTCCGATTCGAGCGCGAGGATGCGCGGGTTCTCGGCCTGCAGGCGCGCCATGACCTTGTCGCGCCAGGCGGCGAGTTCGTCGTAGTCGCTGCCGCCGAGCACCACCTGCAGCGGCTTGCCGCCGCCGCGCACGCCGAGGCCCGGCGGCTGGATCACCACGATGCGCAGTCCCGGCAGGTCCGCGACGCGCTGGCGCACGCGGGCCGCAATCGCGGCCGCGCCCTCCTCGCGCTCGTCCCAGAGCGTGAGCGGCATGTAAAGGATGCCGGTGCTCACCTCGCCCTGGCGACCGAAGCCGCCCGAGCGGCTGATGACGCGCTTCGCGTTGCCGCGCCCGACCTCATCCATCAGCACCGCCTCGAGCTGGCGCATGTGGCGGTCGAGGTACTCGAGGCTCGAACCCTCGGGCGCGGTGATCATGACCGGCAACACGGCGCGATCCTCGACCGGCGCGAACATCACCGGCAGCTTGAGCCACGGCACGGGCTTGCCGGCAATCATCAGCGCGACCACGAGCGCCGTGAAGGCGCCCGCGGCGCCGAGCACGATCTTCGGGCCATGGCCCGCGAGCGAGCGGCGCACCAGGCGCTCGTAGGAACCCGCCGCCCGGCGGAAGAGCTCGTCGACCACGTGCGCGACACGGCCGCGGTGCAACCCGCCGGTGAACAGCTTCGACGCCATCATCGGGGTCAGCGTGAGCGCGACCAGCGCCGAGAAAGCGACGGCCGCCGCCACCATGACGCCGAACTCACCGAAGAGGCGGCCGATGTTGCCCTCCATGTACGACACGGGCAGGAACACCGCGCACAGCACCAGCGTGGTCGCGATCACCGCGAAGCCGATTTCGCGGCTGCCGGAGAGCGCCGCAAGCAGCGCCGGCTCGCCGCGCTCGATGCGCCGCACGATGTTCTCGAGCACGACGATCGAATCGTCGACCACGAGGCCGATCGCGAGCACGGCGCCGAGCAGCGTGAGCGTATTGATCGAATACCCGAGGAAGGCCATCACGAGCGCCGCGGCGAGCAGCGACACGGGGATCGTGACCGCGGGGATCAGCGTGGCGCGCACCGTGCCGAGGAACAGGTAGATCACCGCCAGCACGATCACGAGCGTCTCGGTCAGCGCCTTCGCGACGCTCTTCATGGACTCGACGATGAACACCGAGAAATCGACGTTCACTTCCATGCCGATGTCGGGCGGCAGGGTCGCCTTGACCCGCTCGAGCTCGGCCTTCGCGAGCTGCGCGACCTCGAGCACGTTCGCCTTCGATTGCGGCGTGATGCCGAGCGAGATGCCCGGCAGTCCGTTCGAGCGCGAGAGGCTGCGCTCGCTCTCGGCCGCGAGCGCGACGCGGGCCACGTCGCCGAGGCGCACGACGTAGCCGTCCGCGCCTTTGCCGATCGCGAGCTGGCGGAAGTCCGCCTCGTCGGTGAAGTTGGTGTCGGTGCGCAGCGTGAACTCGCGCTCGCGCGACTCGATGCGGCCGGCGGGCAGCTCGACGTTCTCGCGCCGCAGCGCGTCTTCGACATCGGCGACCGTCAACTGGCGCGCCGCGAGCGCGTCGCGGTCGAGCCAGATGCGCATCGCATACTGGCGCGCACCGCCCGTGCGCACCAGCGCGACGCCCGGCACCGCGGAGAAGCGGTCGACGACGTGGCGGGTCACGTAGTCCGTCAGCTCGAGCTGGCTGCGGGCCGGGCTCGACACGTTGATGTACATGATCGCGTCCATGCCCGAGTCGACCTTGGTGATCTGCGGCGGGTCGGCTTCCTCGGGCAGGCGGGCGGTGACGCGCGACACGCGCTCGCGCACGTCGTTGGCTGCGGCGTCGAGGTCGCGGTCGAGCGAGAACTCGAGCGTGACGCGCGAATTCTCGTCGCGGCTCGAGGAGGTGAGCTTGTCGAGCCCCTCGATGCCGGAAATCTCGTCTTCGATCAGCTCCGTGACTCGCTTCTCGATCACGCTCGCGGAGGCGCCGCGGTAGAAGGTGTCGATGGTGACGATCGGCGGGGAGACGTCGGGGTACTCGCGGATCGGCAGGCGCAGCGCGGCCATCACGCCGAGGATCGCGAGCAGCAGCGACAGCACGGTGGCGAACACCGGCCGGCGGATCGAGATGTCGGAGATCGTCACCCCTCGCCCTCGCGCACGGCGCTGCCGTCGCGCACCTTCTGCGTACCCTCGACCACCACGCGCTCACCTTGCGCGAGGCCGCCGACGATCTCCACTTTGCCCGGTTCGCGGCGGCCGATCTGCACTTCGCGCCGCGCGACCTTGCCACCCGCGACGACGAAGACGAACTGCCGGCTCTGCTCCGGCACGAGCGCCTGCTCCGGGATCACGAGCGCCTGGTACACGTCCTTCGTCAACGTGACGTTGACGAACATGCCCGGCCTCAGCAGCGACTCGGTGTTCGGGACGAGCGCGCGCACCGTCACCGAGCGTGTCGCCGGATCGATGCGCGAATCGACCGTCAGCACGCGGCCCTTCAGCGGCCGGTCCGGTTGCGCCGCCGTGCGGGCCGTGAGCTCGAGCCCGTCGCGCAGGCTGCCAAGCTGGTTCTCTGGCACCGCAAAGTCCACCTTCATCACGCTCGTGTCGTCGAGGGTGGTGATGACCGTGCCCGGGCTCACGAGGCTGCCGACGCTCACGCGCCGCAGGCCCACGCGACCGCCGAACGGGGCGCGGATCACGGTGTCGCCGAGTCGTGCCTCGGCGGCCGAGACCCGCGCCTGGTCCGCCTTCATCGCGGCCTCGAGCTGCTCGTACTGCGACTGCGACACGACGCGCGTCGACAGCAGGTCGCGCGCCCGCTGGTACTGGCCGGTGCTCTCGGTGAATGCCGCCCTTGCTTCCTCGAGGTCGGCGCGTGCCTGCTCCGGATCGAGCTCGACGAGCACCTGGCCCCGCCTGACCCGCTCGCCGTCGCGGAAATGCACGGCCGACACGAGATTCGAGGTCTTCGATGTCACCTCGATCGATTCGTTGGCGAGCGCGGAACCGAGCGCGGTCAGCTCATGCGAAACGCGCTCGCTGCGCACCTCGGCGCTGACGACCACGGTGGGCGGCGCGGCGGGGCCTGCGCCAGGGCCCTGGCGCGACATGCCGGGCGGCGGTCCGCCGGGGGCGCCGGCATGCTTGCTGGCATAAATGGCCCAGCCCGAGGCGAGCACCGCGAGGACGAGGCTGGCAGTGGTGACGATGTTGCGTGAATCGGCCATCGGGAAAGTATTGCATCGTTATCGTGCGGAAAGCATGCGATCGCCCAAGCCGACCGAAAACGCCGTGCCGGCGAGCACCACCCCGCAGCCCGCGACCAGGCCCGGTGTCACGGGCTCGTGCAACACGAGCGCGCCCCACACGATGCCGAAGGGCGGATAGAGGAATGCCACGGCAAGGGCACGACCGGCGCCCACGTTCTGCAGCAGGCTGTAATAGATCCGGTAGGCGACCCCGGTGCACAACACGCCCAGCGCGAGGGCGGCGAGCCATGCCTGCGGCGGAACCGGCGCCGCCGGCCAGGCCGCCACGGAAAATGGCGCAATGGCGAGCAGCGCCCCGAGCACCGAGCCCGCGGCGACCGCCACCGGGTCGACCGCGGAGAGGAAGCGGCGCGTGAAACAGGCGCCCACGCCGTAGCAGAGCGAGGCGGCCAGCGCCGCCATCACGCCGGGGACGGCGCTGCCGCCAGTCGTGCCGATCGCCCCGCGCACGAGCCAGGCGACCCCTGCGAAGGCAATCACGATGCCGGCGATCCGCAGCACGGTCAGCCGCTCGCCGAGCCACACGCGTGCAATGAGGATGCCGAAGATCGGCGTCGTGGCATTCAGCAGCGCGCCGAGCCCGCTCGTGATGCCGAGCATCGCGTAGGCATACAGCCAGAACGGAATGGCCGTGTTGATGACCCCGAGCGCGAACAGCGCCAGCGGTCGCGCACGCAGGTCCCGCCAATGGCGCAGGAACAGCATCAGCACCAGGAACGCGACCGCAATGCGCACGCCCGCGAGAGCCGTGGCGCCGAACGCGGGCGAGGCCATGCGCAGCAGCACGAACGCCCCGCCCCAGATCGCGCCGAGGAGCAGCATCGCCGCGAGATCGCGGCTGCGCATCAATGCAGTGCGCCGCGCAGCAGGGCGGGCAGGACCCCGGAATCCCATCCCGCCGTCGCGGGGCCGAGACGCAGGACGACCAGTTGCTCACGCGGCCAGGCCCACAGGGCACAACCATCGCCGGCGAGCATGACACCGCCATCGTCGAGCCCTCGTGCATCGAGCCCATGGTGCGGATTCGGCGCGGAACCACGCGCCAGCTCGAGCGTCCAGCCGGGCGGCCACAACGGCCGGCCCCCGACGACCCCTTCGGCGGCAAGGAATGCGCCGAGGCGCAGCAGGTCACCGGGCGTCGCGCGCAGGCCGTCGAACATCGCGGCCGTGCCGCCGCGCCGGTCGAGGCGCAAGTCCGCCGGCCCCGCGCCGATCGGCTGCCAGAGTGCTTGCGCAATGAAATGCGGATAGGACTCGCCCGTCGCACGCTCGAGCACGAGGCCGAGCAGCTGCGCATCGACGGCCGACGGCGCGAAGTGCGTACCGGGTTCATGCGCAAGCCGGAAGGACAGCGCGGCGCGCGCCGACCGGGTGCCGAACTGCAGGCGCCCCTCCCTGCCGAGCAGTGCCATCCAGTCGTCGAGCGGGCGCGCGCCGAGGCCCGAGACGTTCCAGAGGAGTTGTCGCAGCGTGATCGCGCCGCGCTCCTCGCCCTGCCATTCCTCGAGCCACCGATCGACCCTTGCATCGAGCGAGTCGATGCGGCCGTCCGCCAGTGCACGGCCATAGGCGAGGCCGAGCAATGCGCGGCTGAACCCCCGCACCGGGTAGCGCGTCTCGCGCGTGAGCCCTTGCCAGTAGCGCTCGAGCTGCACCTCGCCCCGATGCAGCACGAGCAGCGCCTCGCTGTCGTCCGCGGCCGCGCGCGCCTCGGCCTGCGCGAGCGCGGCTGCATCGATGGTCCGTGCAGCCGGCGCAGCGAGCGGAAAGAAGGCCGTGGCCGGCCCACCGAACGACTCGCGCGGCGGCGGCGCGGTCGCGCGCCAGCCATTGCCCTCGGGAACGAGCTGCCACAGGCGATGCAGGAACGGCCAGTCGGCGGCGAGCACGCCGATGCCTGCGGACAGCATCAGCGCGGCCGACGTGACGATCACCAGCAGCAGGCGTCGCAACATGCCGCCATGATAATTAAACTCACCGCGTGCCGCTTCGCATCGCCTTCCTCGCATCGGAGATCGCGCCCTGGTCCAAGACCGGCGGCCTCGCCGACGTGGCCGGGGCGCTCACCCGGCAACTCGCGCTGGCCGGCCATGCGGTGCACGTCTTCACGCCGCTCTACTCGAGCATCGATCGGCGTGCCGCCGCCGGGGCGATGCGCGCCTCGCCCGTCACGCTGCACTTCCTGGACGATGCGGCGCTGTACGCGCGCGCGGGCCTCTACACGCAGGACGCCGACGAGCACCGGCGCTTCATCGCCCTCACCCGCTTCGCCTTCGACACGTGCCGGCGCATCGGCTTTGCCCCGCAGATCCTCCATTGCAACGATTGGCACACCGCCTTCGGCCCGCTGCTGCTGCGCGCGCAGTTCGCGCAGGATCCGCTGTTCGCCGCCACGCGCAGCGTGCTCACGATCCACAACATCGGCTACCAGGGCGTGTTCGATGCGCGGCACGCACCCGACCTCGGACTCGCGGACCTGCGGTGGCTGCATCAGGACGACCTGCGCGCCGGCGTCGTGAATCCCCTGAAGCACGGCATCCTCCACGCCGACGCGATCACCACGGTGAGTCCCACCTATGCGCGGGAGATCCGCACCGCGGAGTACGGCATGGGGCTCGAGGAGGCGCTGCGCAGCCGCGGCGACGCGCTGACCGGCATCCTGAACGGCGTCGACTACGACGAGTGGGACCCGCGGCACGACCGGCACCTGCCGCATCACTACGATGCGGGCACGCCCGCCACCAAGGCGGCGCTCAAGCAGGCCTTCCTCGCGCGCATGGGCCTCGCCGCGCGGCCCGGCGTCCCGCTGCTCGGCGTCGTGAGCCGGCTCGCCTACCAGAAGGGGTTCGATCTGCTGTTCGACACGCTGCCGCCGCTGCTGGCGCAGGGTCGCGTGCAGCTCGCCGCGCTCGGCAGCGGCGAGGCGCGCTACGAGGAATTCTTCGCGAGCCTCGCGCGCGACTATCCGCAGGCCGCGACGTTCCGCTGCGGCTACGACGAGGCCCACGCGCACTGGATCGAGGCCGCGGCCGATTTTTTCCTGATGCCGTCGCGCTACGAACCCTGCGGCCTCAACCAGATGTACAGCCTGCGCTACGGCACGGTGCCCATCGTGCGCCGCACGGGCGGGCTCGCCGACTCCGTCGAACCCTTCGACGCCGCCACCGGCCGCGGCACCGGCATCGTGTTCAACGATTTCGATGCGCCGGCGATGGCGTGGGCGCTGTCACAGGCCCTTGTGCTCTACGCCGACCCCGCAGCCCATGCGCGGGCCGTCACGAACGGCATGGCTCAGGATTTCTCGTGGGAGCAGCGCGCGGCGCAGTACGTGGCACTGTACGAGGCACTGCCCGGCAGGTAGCTCAGGAGCCGGACCCATTGCCGCGCTGGCGATCCAGGATGGCCAGCGTCGCCGCATCGCCCCGGCCCGCGAAGAAGCTGGCCAGCGCCTCGCCATAGAGCGGATTGCGGCTGTCGGCGCGGTCGAAGAGCGTGAGGCAGGAGCGAAATTTCTGCGCGTCGATGTCGCCGAGGACCAGCTCCGCACCCTGGGCCGCATGCGCCCTGAGTGCACCGATGCACTCGAGCAGCCGTGCGCCGAGGACGGGGTGCGCGAGGTACGCCCTCGCCTCCGCCAGCGAGCGGATGGCGTAGCGCACCGACATGGCACTCGAGCCGAGGCCCAGCACCTGGGGAAAGATGTACCAGCTCCAGTGCGTCTGCTTCTGGCCCGCCCTCAGTTCCGCGAGCGCCTGCCCGTAGCTGGCACGCTGCGCGTCGAGGAAGCGTTGCAGGTCGAAGGGATCGGATGGGCCCGGCATTGGATGGCCCGGCGGCCGGAGGGCGCCGCGGCTAGGGCCGCGTCGCGCCCTTGAGGTCGCGCAGCGGGAGCGAGCCCCGTTCTTCGAATGGAATCGTGCGCAGCAGCCCGGATGCAAGCGACAGCTTGCCGCGGACGCGGTACTCGAGTGCATCGCGCACCCTGCCGTCACGCGGCCCGGCGAGGAGCTTCAGGATCGCGCCGGCCATGTTCGCCGAGAGCAGCAGGTCGAACTCCGCTTCGCCCAGCGCCGGCACCGTGAAGGCATCCGCGGCGACGCCGTGCGCGAACTCTTCGCCGTTCAGGTCCATCGTCGCCGTGATGCCCTTGACCGGCAACGCGCGATCGTTCGGGTTCTGCACGCGCAGGCGAACCTTCAAGCGCTGGTCGAACAGTTCGCTGCGCTGCAGTTCGACGCCGACGACCTGCAACCTCGGCGTTTCGAACCGGGTTGTCGCGCAGGCAGTGACGGCCAGGGCGATGGCCGCAAGCAGCAGGATCCTCATGGCCGCCATCCTACCAAAGCCCGGCCCGACGCCTCGTTCGCCCGGGCATGCCTGGCCGCGAGCGCATCCGTCAGCGCGCCGCGGGGCAGCCGCCACTGCCAGTTGCCCGTTGTCGTCCCCGGCACGTTGAGGCGCGCGGCGCTGTCGAGCGCGAGCAGGTCCGCGACGGGCAGGATGGCGAGGTCCGCCACCGATGCGAGCGCCGCGCGGACCAGCGCGTCGGGCATGCCCCCCGCGTGCACACCGAGCCGCTCGTCGACGCGCGCACGCGTCGCCGCATCGAGGCTGCGGTACCAGCCGACGGTCGTATCGTTGTCGTGCGTGCCGGTGTAGACGACCGAGTCGCGGGTGTGACGATGCGGCAGATAGGGATTGTCCGGTGACCCGTCGAACGCGAATTGCAGCACCCGCATGCCGGGCAGCGCGAACTCGCGCCGCAGCGCCTCGACGTCAGGCGTGATGACGCCGAGGTCCTCGGCGACGAAGGCCGCCGCGCCCGCTTCCTCCACCAGGGCACGCAGCAATGCGCGGCCGCCCGCCGGCCGCCATTCGCCCTCGCGCGCCGTTGCCGCGCCCGCCGGTATGCGCCAGTAGGCGACGAGGCCGCGAAAATGATCGAGCCGCAGCAGGTCGAAGCGCGCGAGCGCGCGGCGCACGCGCGCGCGCCAGAACGCATAGCCATCCGCCGCCATGGCCTGCCAGTCATAAAGGGGGTTGCCCCACAACTGGCCATCCGCCGCGAAGTAGTCGGGCGGCACGCCCGCGAGCGCCAGCGGCCGGCCTTCAGGGTCGAGCTGGAACTGGCGCCGGTGCACCCAGGTCTCGACCGCATCGGGCGCGACATAGATGGGCAGGTCGCCGAAGAGCGCGACGCCGCGTGCATTCGCATGGGTTCGCAGCTCCGCCCAGCCCTGTGCGGCAAGGTACTGTTCGATCATCACGCGCTCGATCCCGGCGGCATGCCGCGCGCGTGCCGCGGCGAGCGCTCCCGGCTCGCGCTCGCGCAACGGCGCAGGCCATTCCTGCCAGGGCGCGCCGCCCAGCGCTTGCGTGAGCGCCGCGTGCAGCGCGTAGTCGAGCAGCCAGTTCCGCTCGCGTTCGCGCCAGGCGGCGAACTCTTCCGGGCACAGTTCGCCGCCGCGCGCCAGGACCGGATGCGTGGCGTGATCGGACCGCAGCCAGTAGGGCGATCCGTCGCTGCCCGCAGGGCCGATCGGCAGCACCTGCCACACCGCGAAACGCGCCGCGACGAGCCATTCGACGAAGTCGCGTGCCGCCGCGGCGAGGCCGGCGCCGTCGTTGGCGAGGGAGAAGATCGGCAGCAGCACGCCCGCGCGGCGCGGACTCGACGCAGTCAATGTGCCTCCGTCATGCGGCGCCGGCCCGCCGCATCACGCCGCCCTGCTCCATCGTGCCGCCGCCACGCGAAATGGGTTTGCCGAGCGCGGCCGGCGGCTCGAGCCCGAGCAGCCGGTAGAGCGTGCTCAACTGCCGGCGATAGAGCTGGTCGAATTGCGCGACCGCTTCCGCAGGGTTGTAGTCGCCGAACCACCAGAACCAGTCGGAACTTTCGCACAGCGCCAGCTGGCGCCCGGCCGCAATGGCGGCATCGGGCGCAAGCCCGCCGCCCGCGAGCACGCGGTCGTACGCGAGCTTGGCATCGCACAGCAGGTCCCAACCCGCGTTCTTGTCGGCGTCGCCGATCCAGGTCGCGAGCGTCGCGTGCACCCAGCTTCCGGCGCGCACGTGGGGAAGCGGTGCCGGCTGGAGGTCGCGCGCGGCGAGCGCGGCAAGCGTGGTCAGCTCGAGCGCCGGGTGATCCGCGAGCGCGGCATACAGGCCCTTCAGGAAGTGATAGCCGTTCTGGGGGTAATGCTCCCACGCGTTCTCGCCGTCGAGCGCCACGAGCACCGCATGCCGGCCCGACGCCGCTTGCGCCTGTGCAATCTGCGCGAGCGATGCGACGAAATGGGCGACCGCGTCGTCCCCATGCCAGCCCGCGTAACTGAAGCCGATCAGGTCGGAGAGCCCGTCGTCGCGGAACCAGCAGTCGAGCTGCCCGTCCGCGAGCCGGTACGGCCTGTGAGGCCCCGCCCCCGGCAAGCTGCCTGCAAGGACGCCCGCGCTGCTCGCGGCCCAGGAGAACCCGTGGCGTTCGATGAGCGCCAGCGCCTCGTCGCTCACCGCGCCTTCGGAGGGCCAGCAGCCCGCGGGGCGCATGCCGAAGGCGCGCGTGAACACGCGGACCGCCTCGGCCATGTGCCATTCCGCCCGCGCCCGCCCGCCCGGATAGGCGGAGTGCCGTGGCAGGGGGCTGTCCGGCAACGACTGCCGCGCCACCGAGAAATCGCACAACAGCGGCAGGATCGGGTGCGAGTACGGCGACACCGAAAGCTCGCAGCGGCCCGCCTCGGCGAGCGCCCGGTAGCGTGGCACGATGGAGGCGAGCGTCTCGCCGATCACCGCGAGCAGCCGGCGGCGATCGGCGGGCTGGAATCCGCGCCCCTGCGCCATCAGCGCGGCGATGCGCGCATCACCGCGGCGCAGCGTCTCGCCGGTCCACGCAAGGTGATACCAGGTGGCGAGGTCCGCGAAGTAGGCGTCGCTCGCGTAGGCAATCCGCTCGGGCGTCGCGAAGGATTGCGCGAGATCGACGAGCTCGCGGAAGGCGGGCAGCGGCTCGATCATCCGCGTGCGCTGTGCACGCAGCAGCGCGCGCAGCAACTGCAGGCGCAGCGGCGGATCGGCGGGCGCCGCCGCGACAAGCGATGCGAGCACCGGGTCGCGCAGCGGCGCGCCGCCCTCGAGGTACTCGCCGACTTCGCGCGCGAGGCCCTCGATCTGTTCGATCAGCACCGGCGTGAAGTTGACGACGGCGCGCGCGGCCGCGTGGGCCTCCAGGTGCGCGGCCATGTCGGCGTAGTCCTTGATCGCGTGCAGCAGGGTCCAGGGCTGCACGTACTCGCCCGTGAGCGCATCGCGATACTGCGGCTGGTGCATGTGCCAGAGCAGCACGACGGGCAGGCGGGTGGCCATGGTCAGGCGGGCGGCGGGCGCAGCATCCCTGCGGTCACCAGCACCACGCCCCGATCGGTGACGAAGAAGCGCTCGCGGTCCAGCGCGGCGTCGAAGCCGATGCGCGTGCCGTCCGGCACTTCGCAGGCCTCGTCGATGATCGCGCCGCGCACGTGGCAGTCGCGGCCGATCGTCACGCCCGGCAGGATGATCGAGCGGTACACGCTGCTGCGCTCGTTGACGCGCACGTTCGTGAACAGCAGCGACTCGCGCACCTGCGCGCCCGACACGATGGCGCCGCCCGCCACCATCGAATTGACGGCGGTCCCGACCCGCTCGCCGTCGTCGAGCACGAACTTCGCGGGCGGCTGCTGCGACTGGTAGGTCCAGATCGGCCAGTCCTCGTCGTAGATGTTCAGTTCGGGGGCCACGTGCACCAGCTCGAGGTTGGCCTCGTAGTACGCATCGATCGTGCCCACGTCGCGCCAGTAACTCTGCGCGCGCGTCTTCACGTCCTGGAACGGGTAGGCGAACACCTGCAGGCGCTCGATCGCGTCGGGAATGATGTTGCGGCCGAAATCGTGCTGCGAGACGGGGTTCGCCGCATCGGCCGCGAGCAACTGCTCGAGCAGGCGGGTGTTGAACACATAGATGCCCATCGAGGCGAGCGCGCTGTCGGGGCGCCCCGGCACGGCATCGGGATCGGCGGGCTTTTCGGTGAACTTCGTGACGCGATGCCAGTCGGTCACCGTGAGCACGCCGAACGCCTTCGCCGCCTCGCTGCGCGGCACCTCCACCACGCCGACGGTGATGTCGGCGCCCTTCTCGACGTGGTAGGCGATCATCGGGCCGTAGTCCATCTTGTAGATGTGGTCCCCGGCGAGCACCAGCACGTACTTCGGGTGATGGCCCAGGATCGCCTCGAGGTTCTGGTAGACGGAATCCGCGGTGCCGAGGTACCAGTGCTCGCCGCGCTGCTGCTGCGCCGGAATCACGTCGACGAACTCGCCGAACTCGCCGCGCAGGTAGCCCCAGCCGCGCTGCACATGCTGGATGAGCGACTGTGCCTTGTACTGGGTGAGCACCATGACCTGGCGGATCCCGGAGTTCACGCAGTTCGACAGCACGAAATCGATGATGCGGAACTTGCCGCCGAAGGGCGCGGCCGGCTTGCAGCGCTTGGCGGTGAGCGGCCCAAGCCGCTCGCCCCGGCCACCCGCCATGATCACCGCGAGCGCCCCGCCGGTGAGACGGCTGACGTAGCGGCCGGACGACGCGCGTGCGGCAGGCTTCGGCATATGGTAGATACACGTTATCACACGCCGACCACCGACATCCGACACGCTGCTCGACACGCTCGCGCCCGACCTCGAGCGCATCGCGGCCGGTCGCCACCACCACCCGCACGGCGTGCTCGGCCGGCACGACGCGGGCGACGGACAATGCGCGATCCTGCTGCACCTGCCGCGCGCGCAGGCCGTCTCGATCGCCGGCGGGCTCGAGCCGCGCCGCATCGCGCAGTCCGATTTCTTCCTGTGGCGCGGTCCAGCAGGCCTCGCGCCTGCGCACTACCGGGTGCATTGGCGCGATCCGGGCGGGACGCATGCGCGCGAGGACCCCTACAGCTTCGCCCCCGAGATCGATGCCGGCTCGCTCGCGAGCTTCGGCCAGGGCGCACATCACTCGGCGTGGGACATGCTGGGCGCGCTGCCGCGCGTGCGCGACGGCGTCGCGGGCGTGCGCTTTGCGGTCTGGGCGCCGCACGCGGAACGCGTCAGCGTCGTCGGTCCCTTCTGCCAGTGGGACGGCCGCCAGTATCCGCTGTCCGCGCGCGGCTCGAGCGGCGTGTTCGAGCTCTTCGTCCCGGGCCTCGCGGCCGGCGAGCTCTACAAGTTCGAGATCCGCCATCGCGACAGCGGCGCGCTCGCGCTCAAGGCGGACCCTTATGCACGCGCCGCCGAACTGCGCCCGGCCACCGCCTCACGGGTGACCGCGGGCACCCCGTTCACCTGGCGCGACGCCGACTGGCTCGCCGCGCGCGCCGCGCGCAACTGGCTGCATGCGCCGATGAGCATCTACGAGGTGCATGCCGGATCCTGGCGCCGCCACGCGAACGGCGGCTACTACAACTGGCGGGAGCTCGCGGACACGCTCGTGCCGTACGTGAAGGACCTCGGCTACACGCACCTCGAACTGCTGCCGATCACGGAACACCCGCTCGACGCTTCCTGGGGCTACCAGGCAACCGGCTACTTCGCGCCGACCAGCCGCCATGGCACGCCGGAAGACCTGCGCCACTTCATCGATGCCTGCCACGGCGCCGGGCTCGGCGTGCTGCTCGACTGGGTGCCGGGCCATTTTCCGCGCGATGCGCACGCGCTCGCGCGCTTCGACGGCGCGCCGCTCTACGAGTACGCCGATCCGCGGCGCGGCGAGCACCGCGACTGGGGTACGCTGGTGTTCGACTACGAGCGCCACGAGGTGCGCTCCTTCCTGCTCTCGAGCGCCTGCTACTGGCTCGGCGAGTTCCATTTCGACGGCCTGCGCGTCGATGCCGTCGCCTCGATGCTCTACCTCGACTACAGCCGCAAGGACGACTTCCTGCCGAACCGCCACGGCGGCAACCAGAACCTCGAGGCGATCGCCTTCCTGCGCGAGCTGAACTCGATCGTGCACGCGCGCTTTCCGGGCGCGGTGGTGATCGCGGAGGAATCGACCGACTGGCCGATGGTGAGCCGCCCCGTGGGCGGCGGCGGCCTCGGCTTCTCGATGAAGTGGAACATGGGCTGGATGCACGACACACTCGCCTACTTCGGCAGGGACCCGCTGTACCGCTCGCACCACCACCGGCAGCTCACCTTCGCGATGATGTACGCGTACACGGAGAACTTCGTGCTGCCGCTCTCGCACGACGAGGTCGTGCACCTGAAGCGCTCGCTGCTCGGGCGCATGCCGGGAGACGCCTGGCAGCGGTTCGCGAACCTGCGCCTGCTGTACCTCTACATGTGGACGCTGCCCGGCAAGAAGCTGCTGTTCATGGGCGGCGAGTTCGGCCAGGAAGGCGAGTGGGACTTCGCGCGCGAGCTGCCGTGGGCGCTCGCCGCGGAGCCGGGACACGCCGGGCTCGTGCAGCTCGTCCGCGACCTGAACCGCGTGTACACGGGACAGGCGAGCCTGCACCGCCACGAATTCGAGCCGCAGGGCTTCGAATGGCTCGAATGCGACGATGCGGCGAGCTCCATCCTCGCCTTCATACGCAGGAACGGCGCGGAGTACGTCATCGTCGCGCTCAATTTCACGCCGGTGCCGCGCCACGGGCTGCGCATCGGCCTGCCGCAGGCGGGCAGGTTCCGCGAGGTCCTGAATTCCGACTCCGCGTTCTACGGCGGCAGCAACCTGGGCAATCCCGCGCCTCTCGCCTCCTCGCCGGTGCCGCATCGCGGCCGGGAGCATTCGATCGCCATCACCCTGCCGCCGCTCGGCGGCGTGATCCTCACGCCAGTCGCTTCATGAGCCCGAGCTCGTACGGATGGGCAAGCAGCGGGTGCGCCGGTGTCGCGCGCACTTCGAGGGCGTACTGGCCGCTCGCGGGGGCAGGCGTGTCGGCGGCGTAGATGCGCGCGCCGTCCTCGCGCGATTCGTCGGTGGCCGAGAAGCGCACCCGCCACTGCCCGTCGCGGCGGTGTTCGCGGAAAGATGACAGCAAGGGCCCGTCGGGCAGGGGATGCGGCAGGCGCCGCTCGCCGACCATCTCGACCCTGACCTCCTCCGGATGCAATCCGCCGAGCTGCACGGCGACCCGCATCCTGAAGCGGCCGTCGAGCGCGATCTGCGGCTCCGGGTCGACGGCGCGCTCGAGCGCGACGCGCGGCCATGCGGCGCGCGCGCGCCGCTTGAATTCGACGATGGTGCGCGCGCCGGCGTAGCCCGCGGCGGCGAGCGCGGCGCCACGCCGTGCGGCGGGCCGGTAAATGCCCTGCGCGTAGTCATTGACGACCCGGCTCATGTTGAAGCCGGGGATGACAGTCGCCATCGCGTGCTTGCAGCGCTGCACCCAGCCACGCGAGAAGCGCGCACCCTCGCGCGCGTAGTAGAGCGGCACCACTTCCTCTTCCAGCGTCTCGAACAGGCCCGCCGCCTCGAGGTCGTCGCGGCGCTGCGGATCCTCGACGCTCACGGGCGACAGGCCCCAGCCGTTCTCGCCGTCGAAGGCCTCGGCCCACCAGCCATCGAGCACGGACAGATTGAGCGTGCCGTTGGCCGCCGCCTTGATGCCCGAGGTACCGCTCGCCTCGAGCGGCGCCACCGGATTGTTGAGCCAGACGTCGCAACCGGCCACGAGCCAGCGCGCGAGGCGCATGTCGTAGTCGTCGAGGAAGACGACGCGGCCGGCGAACTGCGGGGTCAGCATCAGTTGCTTGATTTCGCGCAGCACGGCCTTGCCGGGCTCGTCGGCCGGGTGTGCCTTGCCCGCGAACAGCAGCAGCACGGGGCGCTGCGGATCGCCGAGCAGCTTCGCGAGCCGGGCACGGTCCTTCAACAGCAGGGCTGCGCGCTTGTAGGTCGCGAAGCGTCGGGCGAAACCGATCGTGAGCACGTCGGATCGATCGGGATCGAGCAGCCGCACGACCTGGCGCCACTGCGCGCTGCTCATGCCCTTCTCCGCGAACTCGCGCTGCAGGCGGACGCGCACGCTCGCTAGCATGCGCGCCTTGACGTCCTGCGAGGCGGCCCAATAGTCCTCGTCGGGCACCCGCGCGAGCGCGCCCCACAGTGCCGGGTCCGAGAGCCGATCCATCCAGCCCGCCGGCAGCTGCCGGTCGAAGAACTCGGCCCAGGTCTGGTGCAGGAACGTCGGCACGTGCACGCCGTTCGTGATGAAACCCACGGGGTTTTCCCGCGGCGTGAGCTCCGGCCAATGCGACGCGCAGAGTTGCGCCGACACCTCGCCGTGCACCCGGCTCACGCCGTTCACCGAACGCGCACCGGCGAGCGCGAGCCATGTCATGTTGAATTCGTGTGGCGCCGCAGGCGCGCGACCCAGCGCCAGCACCTGCTCGGCGGGCCAGCCGAGCGAGTCGAGGTAGGCGCCGAACTCGCGCCGCACCAGCTCGTGCGGGAAGCTGTCGTGCCCGGCGGCGACCGGAGTGTGGGTGGTGAACGCGCATTGCGCGGCGACGGCCTCGAGGGCCACATCGGCCGCCGCGCCTTCCGCCACGCACTCGCGCATGCGCTCGAGGATCAGGAAGGCCGCGTGTCCTTCATTGATGTGCCAGACGGCGGGCGCCAGCCCGAGCGCGCGCAGCGCGCGCACGCCGCCGATGCCGAGCACCATTTCCTGGCGGATGCGCAGCGCCTTGTCGCCGCCGTACAGCCGGTGCGTGATCTCGCGATCCTCGGGCGCGTTGTCCTCGCAGTTGGTGTCGAGCAGGAAGACGCTCACGCGCCCGACCTGCGCGCGCCAGACGCGCGCGCGCACCGCGCGGCCGGCGATCTCGAGCGAGACGCGCAACCAGCCGTTGTCCGCGCCGAGCACCGGCTTCACCGGCAGGTCGCGCGGATCGTGGTCTTCGTAGGCGGCGTGCTGCACGCCGTCGCTGTCGACCGCCTGCACGAAATAGCCCTGCCCGTACATCAGGCCGACCGCGACGAACTCGAGCCGCTCATCGCTCGCCGCCTTGCAGTGATCGCCCGCCAGCACGCCGAGGCCGCCGGAATAGATCGGAAAGCTCTCGTGGAAACCGTATTCCGCGCAGAAATACGCCACGAGGGACGCGTCGGTGGCCGTCCCGGGCAGCGCGGCGACATAGGCGTCAAAGGTGACCAGCACCTGTTCGTAGCGCGCCAGGTAGACCGGATTGGCCGCGGCCCGGTCGAGCGCCGCCTGGGCCACGCAACGAAGCATCAGCTTCGGATTGCCGTCGGTTTGCCGCCAGAGCGCTTCGTCGAGGTCCTCGAAGAGCGAACGACAGGGCCGATTCCAGCTGAAGAAGAGATTTCCCGCAAGTTCCGGCAGTCTTTGCAGACGTTCTGGAATGGTTGGCGTTATTTCGACGAGGATCGTGGCGCTCATGGGTGCTTGGGCTTCGGCGGATGATGGTGCCGGCGGTCAACGCCGAGTCTAGCAGGAGCGCTGCCTACGATTGACTCCATAGTATTAGTTACTTTATAGTACTAACAAATGGACGATAGCAGCGCACGCAAGTTCCAGAAGGACCTGAATGGAGGCCTGGTGGCGCTCGTGCTGTTGTCGGTCCTCGACGGTGCGGACAGCGAACTGTACGGCTATGAGATTGCCAAGCGCCTGCAGCGGGCCGCCGAACGCGAACCGCTATTCAAGGAGGGCACCGTCTACCCGGTGCTGCGCTCACTGTCCGCCAGCGGCCTGCTCTCGAGCCGCGTCGAACCTTCCCTCGCCGGTCCGCCCCGCAAGTACTACCGCATCACCACGGCCGGCCGTGCCGTGCTGGGCGAATGGCGCGCCATCTGGGAACAGACCCGCGATTTCGTCGACCGCTTCACTTTGGAAGGGAAACCCTCATGAACAGGGCAGCGCCACGCTCAATTGATGCCTATTTGAAACAGCTGAGGGCAGAGCTGTCGGATTCCGATCCCGCCCTCGCCCAGGATGCGCTGTACGACGCAGAGGAATACTTGCGGGCCGAGATTGCCGCCCATCCCGGCAAGTCCGAAGCGGACGTACTGGAGCTGATTGCCAGCACCTATGGTTCGCCCGAAGAAGTCGCGGCGGCCTATCGCGAGACCGAAGTGAAGGTGGCCGCCGCCCTGAGCTCGCCGAAACCCCAGGCGGGGAAAGGCGCCCTGCGCCGGTTCTTTGCCGTCTACTCCGACCCCCGCGCGTACGCCTCCCTCTTCTACATGTTCCTCGCCCTCGCCCTCGGCATCTTCCATTTCGTGTTCGCGGTGGTCGGCGTATCGCTCTCCGTCGGGCTCGCCGTACTGATCATCGGCGTCCCGTTCTTCCTCGCCTTCATCGGCCTCACGCGCGTGATCGCGCTCGCCGACGGGCGGCTCGTCGAAGCGGTGTCGGGCGAGCGGATGCCGCGGCGGCCGCGCCATCCCGGGCCGCGCCAGTCATTCTGGGCGCGCATTGGCGCCATGCTGCGCGACACGCGCACCTGGACCACGCTCGCCTATTTCGTGCTGTCGCTGCCGCTCGGCATCGCCTACTTCACGATCGCGGTCACGGGACTCGCCGCCGGGCTGTCGCTGACCTTCGCGCCGTTCTTCGAGATCGCACGCCGCCTCGGCTGGGTGACGATCTCCGGCGGCATCACGCCCGAGTTCAGTCCCGCCTGGCTCGGCAGCGCCTTCATGTTTCCGGTCGCGATCCTGGTCGGGGTCGTCCTCGTCACGACCCTGTTGCACCTCACGCGCTTCCTCGGTCGCGCGCACGCGCGCTTCGCCAAGCACATGCTGGTCGTGGGATCGTGATGCCGCGCCCGCTCGCCGCCCTTGCCCTCGCCTTCGTATTGCCGGCGGCCTGCACGGCCAGGGAGGGGGCGGCACCGGCCGTCGCGACCACGACGGGCCCGGCGCCCGCCGGCGCCGCGTCCGCCGCGGGCTGCCTCCCCGACGGCGACGGCTATCTGCGGGCGCGCGTGCGCGGCGCACTCGACCTCGACCTCGACTGGCGCAACGGCGAAATGGAATGCACCGGCGGCATCCGGCCCGACGGCAGTGGCCTGCGGGTGTCGATCGCCGGCCCCTTGCGGAGCGACGGCCGCCGCCTGCGCTTCGTGTTCGGCATCGTGGGCGCGACCGAAGGCGCCGCCGCGCGGCAGCGCCCGACGAATCTCACGGTGATCTTCGAGGGCGAAAGGCGGCTCTTCGCCACCCAGGGCGACGACAAATGCACGGTCGATTCGCTCACCCAGCAACGCACCGGCCCGCTCGGTGGCGACAGGCGCAGCTGGCGCATCGAGGCGCACGGCTTCTGCCTCGGGCCCGCGGCCACCCTCGGCGGCGACTCGCGCCTGCTGGTGACGCGCTTCGACTTTGCGGGGCGGATCGATCTGCAGGAAGATACAGGTCCGTGATGAAGCACACCCCACCACGACTCGCACGCCTTGCCCCGCTGTGGCTGCTGCTTGCGGGCGCCGCGTTGGCACAGGCCGTGCCGCCGCTGGAGGACCTGGGCCGGTTCCCGCGCGCGTCCCTCGAGATAACCGGGCCGGGCGGCACGCACCGTTTCGACGTATGGGTCGCCGACACGCCCGCACGGCGCATGCAGGGCCTCATGTTCGTGCGCGACCTCGCTCCGGACGGCGGCATGCTGTTCACCGAGGAAGCGCCGCGCGTCATGTCCATGTGGATGAAGAACACCTTCATCCCGCTCGACATGCTGTTCATCGACAGGCAGGGCCGCATCGTGCGGATCGCGGCGCGCACCACGCCCCACTCACTCGACAGCATATCCTCGGGCGAACCTGTCACGCGGGTGCTCGAGTTGCGGGGCGGCGAGGCGAAGGCGCGCGGGATCCAGGCGGGCGATCACGTACGGGTCGGCACGGACAAGCCCTAGCATCCCTGCCGCCGAGGCGCCTGGCGGGTGGTCAAATCCGCTCGTTTTACCTATAATTTCCCTCGTGTTGTCGCAGGCCGGCATCGGACGCCATCAGGCTCTTTCGCGCAACACCCCCCCCAAAAATCACGAGAGACAGAAGATGAAAAAGAACCTTGCCATTGCCTGTGGCGCAGCCGCATGGCTGCTCGCCTCCCTGCCTGCCGCGGCCGGCCCGCCGGCGGGCAGCTGGTATGTCGCCCCCGAGGCGATCTACCTGTGGACCGACCGCGATCGCCTCGCCGACGATGAATTCGGCGGCGCATTCGCATTCGGCCGCTCGTTCGACAAGTGGGATGTCGAGCTGCAGTACAGCTTCGTCAGCCCCGACACGGCGGGCGGCGGCTCGGTCGACTTCAACAACGTCTTCGTCAACCTGCACCGCGTCTTCTACCGCGATGCGCGCGTCTCGCCGTTCCTCAAGCTCGGCGTGGGCCGCGTCGATCCGCATTACTCGGGCGCCTCCCCGCTGTTCGGCGCCGACGTCACGAACTGGGCGCTCGCGTACGGCGCCGGCGTGCTCGCGAACCTCAGCCGCAATGATTCGCGCGGCAGCTCGCTCGCGCTGCGCGGCGAGATCTATGGCCTCGTGAGCTCGAGCACCGAGCCGCCGAATGGCGATCACCTGAGCGACACGGTCGCGGGCATCGGCCTGCAGTACAACTGGGGTGCGCCGGTCGCGGCGCCGGAACCCGCCGCAGCGCCGCCAGTCGGCGACGCGGACGGCGATGGCGTGAATGACAACCTCGACAAGTGCCCCGGCACGCCGGCCGGCACGGCGGTCGATGCGAACGGCTGCGAACTCGACAGTGACGGCGACGGTGTCGTCGATCGCCTCGACAAGTGCCCCGGCACGCCGGCCGGCGCCACGGTCGATGCGAACGGCTGCGAGCTCGATGCGGACCGTGACGGCGTGGTCGATCGCATCGACCAGTGCCCGAACACGCCCGCGGGCGACAAGGTCGACGAGGTCGGCTGCTCGTTCAACCTGCGGCTCGAGGTGTTCTTCGACACCGATTCGGCGACCATCAAGCCCGAGTCCTACGCGGACCTCGACCGCGCGGTGCGCCTGATGACCACCAACGATCGCCTCGCAGGCACGATCGAGGGCCACACCGACAGCCGCGGCAGCGACGCCTACAACCTCAAGCTGTCGCAGCGCCGCGCCGAGTCGGTGCGCCAGTACCTGATCGACAAGGGCGTGCCCGCGGCCCGCCTCGACGCGGTCGGCAAGGGCGAGAGCAACCCGATCGCGGACAATGCGACGGCCGAAGGCCGCGCGCAGAACCGCCGCGTGCTGCTCGTGCGCACGAGTCGATAAGCCGACCCGTTGCTGCGACGAAGGCCCGGCGCCGCGAGGTGCCGGGCCTTTTTTATGCAGGCGCGCAGCTGCAAAGTGGCCGGATGCTGGACCTGCCCGGCCATCCGGTCATCGACAAGGCGCTGCTGATCGGCGGCTGCACGCGCCTGCCGCTCGCGGTCGACGCCGCGCGGCTCGCGGGCGAAGTGGCTGCGTTGCCCGCCGAGTACTGGGGCAGCCAGGGCGGCCGCATCGGCGTGCACGCCAGCGCCGAAGCGATCTTCCTGCGCGGCCACGCGCCCGCCGAGGGCGACCGGCCGATCGAGGAGCGCCCGCCGCTCGCGCTGCTGCCCTACGTGCGAAGCCTCGTCACCGCGCTGATTCCCGCGCCCGCGCAGCGCTGCCTGCTCGCGCGCCTGCCGGGCGGCGCGATGATCGCGCCGCACATCGACCAGGCACCGTATTTCGCCAAGACGATCCGCATCCACATCCCGGTCGAGACGCATGAGCGCGCCTGGATGATCGCGGCCGGCCGCCGTTTCCGGATGGCGGCCGGGGAAGTCTGGGCCCTCAACAACAGCGCGCCGCACGCGGTCGAGAACGCGGACCTGGAACGGGCCCGCACGCACCTCATCTGCGATTTCCTGCCGACGCCCGCGCTGCTCGAGCTGCTGGTGCGCGGCGAACGCAACCCGTGATCGTCACGGCGCGGTTCGCCTTCCTCCACCTGCACAAGTCGGGCGGCAGCTTCGTCAACGAGGGCCTGTTGCGCCACGAACCGGGCGCCCGACAGATCGGTTACCACCTGCCGCGCAGCCTCCTGCCCGCAGCTCACCGGGCGTTGCCCGTGCTCGGGCTCGTGCGCAGCCCCTGGGCCTACTATGTCTCCTGGTATGCGTTCCAGTCCGCACGCGAGCGCCCGAACGCGCTGTTCCGCGTACTGAGCGAGGATGGGACGGCGGGATTTGCCCCTACCATCCGCCGCCTGCTGACGCTCGCCGACGACGACGCCCTGCTCGATCGCGCCATTGCCGCCCTGCCCGCCCAGTACACGAACCGCGGGCTCAATCTGCCCGGGCCTGCGCTCGCGTCGATCCGCGGCAGCGGGCTCGGCTTCTACTCCTTCCTTTTCCGGCATCTCTTCGGCGAAGCAGGTGACTTGCACATCGCGCGCCTCGAAGAGGTGCGCACGGAACTGCCCGCCGTGATGGCGGCCGCGGGCGTACCCGCCGGTGCCCCCCTGCTCGCCTGGCTGCAGGCGGCGGCACCGCGCAATGCGTCGGCGCACGACGAGCCGGACAGCCACTACGATGCGCCGCTCGCCGCGCTCGTCGCCGCGCGCGACACATCCCTCGTCAAGCGCTACGGCTACGCTCCGCCATCGCCTGCGGCGCGGCCCGCGGCGCAAGCGCCGCAAGACGCTCCCAGGTCGGCCTGATCCGCGGCAGCATCGACTCGATCGCGCGCTCGTGCCGCCGCCATTTGTCGGCCCGCGGCACGGTGTGCGTGTAACGGGACAGCGGCAACGCGCCACGCACGCGCAGGTCGAGCGCGGCGTCGAAGTCGAGGCCGGCGAAACGGCACAGTGCCGCGATCGTGCCGCGCGGATCGGCGACGAGGTCCTCGTAACGCAGCGAGGTCCAGCGTTCCCGCGGCAACTGCGCCAGGTCGCCAAGCGCGATGCGATTGGCGCTCTCCCACTGGAAGGCGGCCAGCTCCTCGAGCGGCCGGCCGCGCATCTCCTGCCAGCCCGGCGGCAACAGCATCGACCAGGGGCCGTCGAAGCCATCGAGGCGCTCGTAGGTGCGCCACGCCCCGGACTGCCACGCCTCCATGATGCTCGCGAGATTGCCGCGCGGATCGCGCCACAGGAACACGTAGAGCGCGTCCGGGAAGATGCGCTCGATGAACGGGATGCGCAGCACGTTCTTCGGCGTCTTCTCGAGGAAGCGCAAGGCGCAACCGGCACCGGCGGCCCGACCGGCCGCATCGACGCGGTTCGCCAGGATGTCGTGCACGACGCGGGCAGACACCGCCTCGGTCGCCTCGTGCGCGGTCAACCGGTTCGAATCGATCCCGGGCGCGCCCGGTCGCAGCGCCGGGATACCCTCGATGAGCCAGTGCGCCTCGCCGCCGAGGGTCGCGACCTCGCGGCTCGCCGCGAGCGTCTCGAAGAGGAGCGTGCTGCCCGAGCGCGGCGCGGCCACGATGAACACCGGCCGCCGCGGGCGTGCCGCGACCTTGCGCCCGAGCGACAGGCAAGCCCGCAGCACGCGCGCCTCGAGCACGCGATTCGACGCGACCCGGTTCGAGGCGACGACGATGCGATCGCCGAGATCGATCGCGGCCTCGCGCACGCCGTCGCGCAGCCGCTCGAACTCCGTCCAGCCGGACGGCGCCTCACCGTGCAGGGCGTGCAACTGGCGCCAGTCGCGGGCGAGCGCATCGAGGAGGCCGAGGTAGCGCGACAGCCGCGCGCGGGCAGCTGGTGAGTCATCCAGCGCCGTCAGTTCGCTGCGCAGGTCAAGGAGCAGCAGCTCGAGTTCGCCCGGCGCCATCACGCAAGGCGACGAGGCGCGCTCGGTCCACGGCTCGGCTTCCCGGCCCGGCTCGAAGGGCAGCTCGCGGGCCTGGGCACCGGGCAGCGCGCTGCGCTCGGCGAACTGCCAGAACGCTGCGCTGCCCGACGTGTCTGCGACGAGGTGGATGCGTGCCTCACTGCCCGCATTCTCGACGCCGTGCAGGCGCCAGTTGTCGAAGATCCATGCCTCGCCCGCCGCCATGTGCACCGACTCGCCGCCGCAGTGGAAGCGCACGCCGGATTGCGTGACCACGGGGATGTGCACGCGCACACGGCTGAACCAATGGTGGTTGATGTCGGCATGCTCGGGGACGATCGCGCCGGGCGCGAGGCGCAGCAGCCGCGATCGGCTCCACACGACGCCGAAGCTCGCCAGCACCTGGCGCAGGTAGGGCGAGCGCTCGAGGTGGGGCGTCGGCAGCATGGGGCCGTCCACGAGATCGTTCTCGCCGCCTTCCACCGAGACCAGGCGCAGCGCGCTGTTGCCCGGGTGGCCATCCGGGTGCCGCGCCCACGCCTCGGCCGGCAGGGCTTCGACCTCCTCGCGCAGGCGCTGCGCATCGAAGCGCACGGCGAGCTGCTGGAAAGGGCGCGCGAGCCGCATTCTCAGGCCGCGTCGACCGACGCGCGGAAGTGGCCGATGGCCGGTACCAGCGCCGCGAGCGACTCGCGCTCCACTTCGGTCAGGTGCGGATTCCACACGTCGAAGATCAGCACGATCCGGGGAGACGCGCTGCGATTCCAGGCCTCGTGCTCATAGGTGTCGTCGAAGACCACGACCTCGCCCTCCCGCCAGGCATGCTCGGCATCGGCGACACGCAGCGCGCAATCCGCCGGAACGATCAGCGGCAGGTGTCCGACGAGCCGCGTATTCGTGACACCCCGGTGGGGCAGCAGGTGCGTGCCCGGCGAGAACACCGAGAACAGCACTTCGGGCCCGTGGCCCGGCACGCGCGACAGGGGCAGCGCGTCGAGGGCCGCGACGGTCGACGGGCAGCGGCGGCAGTTTTCCTCGCGCCGCTCGCCGTGACGGTGGAAGTAGTAGCCGTTCCAGGACGGCGCACCCCGCGTGCCGCGAAGATTGGCGTGCTCGAGCTGCGACGTATCGAAAACGCGCTCACGGCCGATGGCGAGCGGCAGGAGCGACTCGAGCTCGGCACGGATCGCAGGCGTCGCCGCCTCGAGGCCGGCTAACCACCCGAACAGCGAGCGGTCGAGGATCGGTGCGGCCGGCAGGTCGGGGAACCACAGGAAGCCCGGCTGCTGGCGCGGATCCGGATTCTCCGCCGCCGCTTCGCGCAGGTAGATCGCGAGCGCATGGCGCACGCGCGCGAGCGCGGCAGCGCCGTGCCGCGCTTCGAGCGGCGCGAGGACCGCGGCCAGCATGTCGAGCCGGCGCGCACGCACCGCCGTCACCGCCCGCTCGACGAGCGGCGCGAGACCCGACGGCGTCGTCGCCGGATCGAGCCAGCGGCCGAGTGCCTGCGCGTCCCGCAGGGCGCGCGCCCATTGCCACAGGGCCCGCTCGGGTTCACCGGCGCGCTCGAGCGCGGCGCCGAAGTTCAGGCGCGCCACGTGGAAAGCGGGCGCAAGCTGCAGCGCCGTGTCGTACCAGGCGAGCGCCGCGATCGTGTTGCCCGCGAGTTCGTGGGCGCGCGCGAGGTGGTAGCGCGCGATCGGATCGGCGGGATCGAGCGTCGCCGCACGCGTGAGGCGCGCGATCGCGCGAACCGGGTCACCACGGCGCAGCGCCGCCACCGCCACGACCTTCAGTGCCTCGATGTCGTCCGGCTCCGTTTCGAGGCGCAGCAGGCAGGCCTGCTCGGCTTCGAGCACCTGGCCGCCACGGAAGAGGCGCAACGCCTCGGCGCGCGCCTCGTCGCGTCCCGCGCTCACTGGCCACCCGCCGTGCTAGCGTAGCCGGCGGCATGGACATCGCCGACCTTCGTCATTACGTGCGCGTCTACGACGGCAGCCTCGAGCCGGCGCTCTGTGCGCGCATGCTCGATTCCTTCGGACAGCTCGCGCGCTTCCACCAGGCGAATGGCGCCTCGGTGCGCCGCGGGCTCGAGGATTCCGCGTGGACGGAGCTCAATGTCACGCGCCTCGCGGACGAGGCCTTCCTCGCCTCCTTCCGCCGCACGATCGCCGCGGCGCTGGCGCGATACAACGCGGATGTCGGCCTCGCGATCGGGGTGCCTGACTCGGGCGCCACTTCGGACCTCGTCATCAAGCGCTACCAGCCGGGCGGCACGGAACGGTTCCAGCTGCATTTCGACGCCATCCATCATGTCGCCAACCGCTATCTCGTCCTGCTCTGGTACCTGAACGACGTCGCTGCAGGCGGCGAAACCTGCTTCCCGCAGCTCGACCTCGCCGTCGCGCCGCGCGCGGGCCGGCTGCTGATGTTCCCGCCCTACTGGATGTACCAGCACGAAGGCCGGCCGCCGCTCTCCGGCGACAAGTACATCGTGTCGACCTATCTGCTGTTCACCGATCATCCTGCGTCGTAGCCCCAGCGTTCGAAATAAGGGGCCAGCATCGGCAGCACCGGTTCGAACTGGCGCGCGTAGGCGCGCCAGCGGCCCACGGCCCTCGTACTCACGGGTTGCACGACCTGCGCGTAACTCGGCGTGCTGATGAAGGCCTTGCCGCGGGCATGCGCGCCCGGCGCGAGCAACGCGTCATCCCACGGCAGGCCGAGGAAGGCCGCGATGCGGCGCACCTCGGCTGCGAAATTGCCGACCAGGGTTTCGTAGCGCACCTCGTGCACGGCGGCCGCGAGCACCGCCTGCTCGCGGTACCAGAAGTCGAATGCGCGGCGGTAGCCCTGCGCGAGGGTCGGCAGGTCGGCGCAGAGCAGCGCGAATTCCGGCGCCGTGAACTGCTGCATGTAGCAGGAGAGCAGCACGTCGCAGGGATGGCGGATCGCGAGCAGGATGCGCGAGTGCGGGAAGAGGCGGCGGATCGCGGGCAGGCGCAGCAGGTTGAGCGGGTTCTTGTCGACGAGCCGTTGACCCGGCGTGAGCGGGATCTTCGACTGCACGCGCTCGAAATAGCGTGCCCGGATCGCCGCGAGTTCGCGCGGGCCGATCGCGGCGAGCGCCCCCGGATAGTGCCCGCCGGCCGCCTGGTCGAGATCCTCGAGCGCGTACTGCAGGAACGGCTGCTCGTCCATGGAGCACAGTTGCGGGTGCGCATCGAGCACCTGCTCGAGCAGCGTCGTGCCGGAGCGCGGAAAGGCCACGATGAACACCGGGCTCGAGGCGGCATCGGGAGCCCCAGCCTCGTTCCAGGCCGCGACATCCTGGCGCTCGGCGCCGCGCCGCGTGATGAGGAAGGCCGGGGCGCCGCGGGCAGCGACCAGCGGAGCGGCGAGGCGCAATTGCGCCACTTGCGAACGATGGGCTTGCCCGAGCACGGTCCAGGCGTCAGCCGCGCGGCCCACTGCATCGAGCGAGCGGGCGAGCGGGAACTGGTCGAAATGGCGGCGGTGCGTCTGGCCGTTTACGGCGAGCGCGCGCTCGAAATGCGCGATCGCCTCAGCGTGGCGGCCGGCGCGCTGTGCGAGCAGGCCTGCGGCAGACTCGCAGCGATCGGGCAACGCCGCGCGCACCCGCGCGAGAAGGCGCCCGGCCTCTTCGAGGCGGTTCGCCCGCTCGAGCATGTGGACGAGTTCGAGACCGGCCTCCGGGGCGAGATCGGCAGCCGCGGCCAGCCGGTCCATCGCGGCAGCGGCCGCCGCTGTCTGCCCCGCGCCCTGCAACCGCCGGCCGATCTCCGCGACCAGCGCCGGCTGCAGACCCTGCAGGTCCTGCCAATCGGCGAGCGAAGCCACGCCGTCATCCGTACGCCCCAGCTCGAAACAGGCTTTGGCATGTTGCAGGCGCATCTCCGCATCGCGCGGCGCAAGCGCCACGCCCTGCGCAAGCACCGCGCGCGCCGCCTCGTAGTCGAAGCGGTCGAGATGGGTCAGGCCGACGTTGAAACAGAAATCCGCCGTGGCGCCGCCGAGCGCGTGCGCCCTGGCATAAGCGAGCAGCGCGTCGTCGTAGCGCGCCAGGCCGCGCAGCGCCGTGCCGAGGTTGAGCCAGTGCCCGGCCTCGCGGGGCTGCAGGCCGGTGAGCGTCCTGAAGTCCCGCTCCGCCGCCTCGTACCGCCCCTCGCCATGGGCCGCGGCGCCCCGCATCGTGAGCGCCGCGGCCCGGCTCTCGTCCTGCCTCGTCAGAACTTCTGGGTCACACCGAGATACCACTGTCGCCCCAGCAGGTCGTAGGTCGAAACGTCGGTGTTCGCGTTCGTCACGTTGTTCTGGTACATCAGCGGCGGCTGCTTGTCCGTCAGGTTCTGCACGCCGAGCTGGATACGCGTATTCGTCCTGTCGTACGTGTAGCCGAGCGTCAGGTCGAGGTAGGTCACCGACGGCACATCGAGCCGCTGGTCGGGGATCAGGCCGTCCGCATCCTTGATCACGAGGCTGTCGAAGTAGCGCGTGGTCAGCAGGCCGTCGAAGCCGGCCATCGACCAGCCGATGCCGAAGACGCCGCGCCATTTCGCGTAGTTGCCGTACTGCGGATCGTAGGTACCCGCCACTTCGACCGCCGCCGCGCCCGGCGTTGCGATGGCCGAGAAGCTGTTGATGTGGGTCGCCTCGAGCTGGAAGTTCCAGGAACCGAGGGCCGTGTCGCGCAGCTGGTAGCGGATGCCGACGTCGATGCCGTCGGTCTCGAGCGAGCCGAGGTTCACGTTCGGCAGCTCGAACACGAGGAACTCGCCGGCGTTCGGGCCCGTCTCGTAGCGGTGCATCAGGCCGCAGAACTGGGGACTGCCGCTCTGCACACACTGGTCGGCCGCGAAGTTGACGTCGAGCGCGGTGATGACGTCGTCGATCTTGTATTTCCAGTAATCCACGTTGAACGACAGGCCCCGCACCAGGCTCGAGTCGTACACGAAGCCCGCCGTCAACACGTCGCCCGTCTCCGGCTTCAGGGTCGGCGTGCCGATGAGGAGGCTCGTGATCTGGCTGTTCGGCTGCGAGAAGCCGGTATCGGGCGCCACTCCGACGCAGGCGAGCGCGAGGTTCGGGTTCGCGGCAAGCTGCGCCGATGTCAGGCTCGCGCAGGGATCGTTGAAGGTCGCGGCCGACTGGGTCGGTGCGAGCGCCAGGTCGTTGATGGTCGGGGCGCGAAAGACCTCGGCATAGGAGGCGCGCAGCAGCAGGTCGCGCACCGGCCGGTACTCGAGCTTCGCCTCGAAGGTCGTGTCGTCGCCGATGGTTTCCTTGCTGTAGTCGGAGTAACGCACACCCGCCGTCAGGTTGAGCGCATGCACCGCCGGCAGGTCGGCGAGCAGGGGCACGAAGAACTCGCCGAACACTTCGCGCACGTTGTACTTCGCCGACGAGTTGCCCGTGCAGGTCTCCTGCGCGAGGAGGCAGGAGAGATACAGCGGCGCGACGCCGCGCGTCAGCGCATCGGTCTCGAACTGGCCCTGCTGCGAGCGGTACTCGACGCCGAACGCGGCTTTCACCGCGCCCGCAGGCAGCTCGAACAGGTCGCCGTTGAGGCCCGCGGTGAACTGCGAACTGCGGAACGTGTAGTCCGTGCGGTAGTTCGTCGAGATGGCCTTGAGGGCCGCGATCTGCGCCGGATCCGAGACATTGAACATGTTGATCGGCGTGCAGCCGCTGATCACCGCGCCCGGCGTGCCGCAATGCGCACCGCTGCCGTCGATGAACGACGGCCCGAGCGCCTGCGCCAGCTTGTCCTTCAGCAGGTAGCCGCTGATGTTCGTCGACTGGCCCATCCGTCCGAAGCCGCCGCCGGCTTCCCATTCCCAGGAGCTGCCGAAGGAGCCGCGGAAGCCCGCGTTGGCGAAGGCCTGGTCGGTGGTCACCTCGCTGCGTCGATTGCCGAGCGATTCGAGGCGCACACGCAGGTTCGGATTGATGCCGTCGATGCCGCCGAAGTCGTTGCCGAAGGGGTTGTAGATGCTGTTCGCCGACACGATCGTGTCGTCGGCCACCGCGTCGAACGGCAGGGAAGCGAGGGCGAAGCCGGAGCGCGTCTGGTTGTAGACCACCTGGCCGTACGCCTCGACATTGTCGCCGAGCTGGTAGTTGACCTCGGTGAAGAGGCTGCCACGCTCCTGCGGCGTCATCAGCAGGTTGAAGGGCTGGTAGTTGTAGAGGTCGGCGCCCGTGAAGCAGCGGTAGTCGGCCTGGCTCGCACCGCTCGCGCCCGCGATGCGCGTGACACTGCCGCAGCCGAAGGTCGCCTGCTGGGCGGCGGTGAGGTTCACGCGCCCGTTGGGCGTGCGGCTCGAGCCGCCAGCCGTGACGACACCCCCGTAGAGATACAGGGCATCCTTGGCGAAGGCCCGGTCCGCGGCGGAAACCTTCTCCTGCTTGTTGTAGTTCGCGCCGAAGACGATGCCGACGCGATCGGTCTGCGCGCCGAGCGTGGCGCTCGCGGATTGCCGCACGCCATCCGACTCGCCGGTCTGGCCGTACTGCACGCCGATCTCGGCGCCGTCGAAATTGCGGCGCGTAATGAAGTTCACCACGCCCGCGATCGCGTCCGACCCGTAGACCGCGCCGGCGCCCTCCTTCAGCACCTCGACGCGCTCGATCATGTTCATCGGCAGCATGTTGATGTCGACGGCCGAGGTCTGCGTGTTGCCGTAGACGCCCACCCGACGGCCATCGACCAGAACGAGCGTGCGTTGCGCGCCGAGGCCGCGCAGCTCGACGTTCGACTCGCCGGTGCCGCCGCCGTTGTTCACGGTCGGGTTCGTGGCGGCGCCCGCGACGGTCGGCAGGCGCTGCAGCACGTCACCCATCGTCGTGAGGCCGGTCTTGGCGATATCGTCGGCCGAAATCGACAACACGGGGCTCGCGGTCTCGGCGTCGACGCGCCGGATGCGCGAGCCGGTCACGACGACGGTGTCGATCTCGTTGCCCTCGCCTGCAGCCGACTGCTCTTGCGCGCGCACAACACCCGGCAGCGAAGCGGCCACCGCGGCGCCCGCGCCCGCCATGAGTGCGATGCGCACGGCTTGGCGCACGACTGGATTCGTGTCTGCGATCATGGAAATCATCCCTCCCGGAAACGGGTTCGCTGAACGTGGGAAGGACGCTACTCCCGGCCCGAATCGGCGGGAATGGCACTTGCGACGAAGCCACGGCCCGCGCGCGACGAAGCGAACGTTGCTCGCCCGCCACGACGCGAAGCGGCTGCTGTTCAGCCGCTCGCGACCCGCATGCGGCCCGCGCGGACCGCACCCAGGGCGATCGCCCATCCAAAGAGGAAGATGTGCGAGCAGAGCTCGCCGACGATGTCGGCCGTCTTCGGCATGTGCAAGCCGATGTGTGACAGCGGCAGGACGATCAGGCGCATCGCCAGGTACATGAGGACGCCGAAAATCGCCCCGGAGAGGAGCGGCCTGCGCGTCGCCAGCGGCAGGCGCAAGCTCGCCACGTAGTAGACGAGCGCGGCCGAAGCGGCGATGAGGAAGTGGAAGAACGCCCCGAGCATGGCGCTGCCGGCACCGCCGCGAAACGCGCTGTCACCGATCGCGGCGCTGGCGATGCCCTGCAGGAGCGCGACGGCGCCCAGGCCCCGCTGGCCGTAGTAGATCACCGCAAACGCGAGGTCGAGGGTGCCCGCGACGAGGCCGGCCAGGATCATGCACGCGATCTCGCCGCGTCGCGAACTCCGGCCTGGATGCAGGCTCGTGGCGCTCAACTGCGCAGGCGCAGTTCGGCGAGGCGGAAATCGATGGAGAAGGTATCCATGGCGCCGAGCACGTCCATGCCGATGATCAGTGCCGGCTCGTCGGTCAAGTCCCAGACATCGAAGATATGGAAGTCGCCGAAGGTCACCAGGATGTGGCGAAACACGGTCCCGTCCATCGTGATGTCCGGCGCCGATGCGACGTCGCCCGTCATGATGTCGTCCGTCGTGCCGTAGACCGTCGCCTGCGCGCGCGCATCGGCACGCAGCGCCTCCTGCAGCGCGCGGTTGCCGAGCGTCTTCTCGGCGCCGGTGTCGATGACCGCCAGCGCCCGCACATGCCCCATGCGCACCCGCACGCCGAGCAGTCCACCCACGACGCGATCGGCACGGATGCGCAGCTCGTCGCCCTGCGCGAATCGCGAACGGGAAATCGTCACGAGATCGCGCCGGAAATCGACGACCAGGCGGCGGTCGCGCAGGCCGGCGACCCCGAGGATGCCGTCCGCGCCGCCGATGAGCCGCGGCTCGACGACCGGCACCTGCTGGTCGTCGAGCACGAGGTCGCCCGCACGGATGCGCTGGATCGCGACCATCGGCACCTCGGCGCTGCCGGTGACGCCGTTCAGGACAACCGTGGGCGCGGTCGCGAGATCGAAGCCGAGGCGCTGCGCGACGACCGTCGAAATGGTCGTGCGGTTCGCGCCGGTGTCGACCAGCATGCGGAACGGCCCCAGCCCGTTGAGGGTGACGGGAACGACGATCCGCCCGACGCGATCGAGGGTGGTGGGCGTGGCAAAAACGGGTTCTGCGCCCGCCACGGGAACGGGCTCGGTGGAGGCGGGGATGAGCGGCGTGGCAAGCGTGCCCACGATCGCCAGAGCCCATGCTGCCTGGCCCTTCATGCGAACCAGTATGGGCGCGGTGGCGGCGAGCGGCAATTCGGCTCGTCGCAGCCCGGCCGTCGGTCCGGCGCCCTATTTGATTCGCTTCACCTTGATCGAGCGGTGGCGGGGCCCCACGAGGAAGAAAGATCCCATGACGCCCGGCTTGAGCGTGACCCGGTCGCCCACCTCGAGCCGGAAGGCCTCGCCGGTGGCGAGCTGTTGCCATACCTGGCCGTTGTCGAGCGTCACGATGAGCCCGCCGCCCGGGCGCATCGCAACGGCCGCGACGGCCCCTTCGAGCTTGTCGAGTTCCTGCTCCGCGGGCTGCGACGGGCGCTCGATATCGCGCCTGAGGTCGCCGCGCGCGCCGAACTTTTCCTCGGGTGTCGGCGGCGGCGCGGCCGGCGGCAGCGCATCGAGCCGCGCCATGGCGGCATCGAAACAGGCGAGGCGCCGCGCGTCGTCGCGCTCGGCGACACATTTCCTCATCTCGGGCATCGTGGCCGCGTCTCCCGCTGCCCGCACCGCGCCCGCGAACGACAGCGCTGCCGCGATGCCCGCCCATGCAATCCGTGTCGCCATGCTCAGATCTCCCATTGCGGCTTCGTGCCGCTGTGTGCGTCGATGGCCTCGAAGAGGCTCACGACGAGCGCGCGCTCCTCGTCGGTGAGTTCCGGCCGCCAGATATCGAACAGCAGGATCACGCGCGTTTCCCGGCCGTTGTTCCATGCCTCGTGCTCGATCGTGTCGTCGAAGGCCCAGGCCCTGCCCTCGCGCCAGTCCCGCACGTCGTTTCCGACACGGAACGTGCAGCCCGTCGGCACGACGAGCGGCAGGTGGCAGATGAGCCGCGTGTTGACGAGGCCGTGGTGGGGCGGAATGTGCGCGCCCGCCTGCAGCAGCGAGAACAGGATGGAGGGCGAACGGTTCGGCACGACGGCGAGCGGCGCATTGCGCAACGCGCGCATCGTGGCGGGACAGCGCGCGGCGTTCTCCGCCACGACCTCGCCGTTCTTCCAGAGGTAGAACGCACTCCAGGCCGGGTTGTCCTGCAGGCCCATGTTCGACTTGCGCGGCCGGTTCGCGTTGCCGGTCACGTAAGGCGTGAACGCAGCCGGCTCCCGCATGACTTCGAGCAACTCGGCGCGGATTTCGTCGGTCGCGGCCTCCAGCGCATCGAGCCAGGGAAAGCGCTCGCGCGCATAGAACTGGATCTGCGGCAGCTCCGGGAAGTAGTAGGTCTTCGGCTGCTGCACGTAGACCTGCTTCTCGCCGAGCACCATGTCGAACGACTGCGCGAAGCGGGCGCTCGAACGCTGCGGATCGAAACCCTTCGCCGCGAGCTGCGAGCGCAGCCACTCCTTGTACTGCGCCGCATGGCGCGCACAGGCCTCCTCCGCGCGGCGCAGGTCCTGCAACAGGTCGGCCGGCAACTCGGCGGCGGGGGGCGCGGTCTGCAGGGCCCGCCGGTAGTAGGCCACCGCCGAGCGCGTATCGCCCGCCGCCACATGGCATTCGGCCCGAAACAGCAATCCGCGCGTGTGGCGCGGCTCCGCCGCGAGCAGCCGGTCGACGGCGGCGACCATGCCGGGCTCGTCACCGAGCAGGCGGCAGGCATGGGCGACACCGAGCAGCACCGGTGCGTCCGCGCGCCCGCCTTCGATGACACGCAGGTAAAGGTCGCGCGCCTCCTGTGCCCTGCCTGCCCGCAGGGCGTCGAGGGCTGCCTGCATGTCGCCATCGCGAGTCGAAGTCGTTTGCATGCGCCCCATTGTTGCCGACGGCGCGACTGCCGGCAAAGCCCTGTATAGTGCCCCGGCATGAGCACGACCGCGCAATCGCCTGCCACGAATGAGGCAGCGGTACGGGCCATTGCGGCCGGCGACTTCGCGGGTGCCGAGGCCGCCCTGCTGCAGGCGCTGGCGCAGGATCGAGGCAACCTCGCGACCTGGCTCAACCTCGCCGCAGTCCGCCGGCAACGACAGGATGTCGACGGCGCCTTCGACGCGCTGCGCGAAGCGCTGGCGGTCGACGCGCGGGATTTCCGCGCATTGCTGATGAGCGCCACGCTGCTCGAACAGATCGGGCATGCGAAGCCCGCCGCGAGCGCCTACGGCATCGCGCTCGCCAATGCGCCACCTGACTCGATGCTCGACCCGCCGACCCTTAAGGCCGTGCGCCACGGCCGCGAAATGCAGGCGAAGTTCGCCAGGGACATGGGCGACTACCTCCGTGCCGCCTCGGCCGAGGTGGCGAGCCAGTGCACGCCCGCGGAACGCCGGCGGCTCGAGCATTTCATCGGCATCACGCTGCGGGTGCAGCCCCGCTATCCGCAGCTGCCGCTCGAGTACTATTTTCCCGGCCTGCCTCCCATCGGATTCCACGAGCGCGAGGACTTCCCGTGGCTCGCGGAATTCGAAGCGGCAACCCCGGCCATCCAGGCCGAGTTGCGCACGATCCTTGCGGAAGACGCCGCCGAGTTCAGCCCGTACATCCACTACCCGGATCACCTGCCGCTCGACCAGTGGCGCGGCCTCAACAATTCCCCGAGCTGGACCGCTTTTCATTTCTACGAACAGGGCAAGCCCATCGAGGCGCACTGCCGGCGCGCCCCGCGCACGATGGAGGCGATCGGCCTGCTGCCGCAGGCACAGGTGCCGCTGCGCTCGCCCACGGCGCTTTTTTCCGTGCTGAAGCCGCACACGCATATCCCGCCCCACACCGGCGTCGCGAACTTCCGCCTCCTCGTGCACCTGCCGCTGATCCTGCCCGGCCAGTGCCGCTTCCGGGTCGGCAGCGAGACGCGGGAATGGCGCCTCGGCGAGGCCTGGGTGTTCGACGACACGATCGAGCACGAAGCCTGGAACGACAGCGACGAGACGCGCGTGATCCTCATCTGCGACCTGTGGAATCCCTACCTCTCGGTGGAGGAGCGGCAGGCCATCGCCCAGGTGATCGCCGCCACCGACGCCTACAACGGCACCGTACCCTCCGCGAGCGTCTGAGTATCCCGCCATGTTCCTCAAGATCGGAAACCTGCTGTCGGATGCGGATGTCGGGCGCCTGCGGGCGCTCGCCGACGAGCTGCATTTCGTCGACGGCCGCGTATCGAACCCGGCGAACCTGACCAAGCAGAACCTGCAGGCGGATGCGGGCGACCCGAAGTACGCCGAATCCGTGCAGATCGTGACCGCCGCGCTGTCCCGATCGCGCGAGTTCGCCGATTTCGCGATGCCGCGGCGGGTTGCGCCGCCGCTGCTGTGCCGCTACGAGCCGGGCATGAAGTACGGCGCGCACGCCGATTCCGCCCTGCTGCAGATCGGCAACGCGCGCCTGCGCTCGGACCTTTCCTGCACGGTGTTCATCGGCGACCCGGCGAGCTACGAGGGCGGCGAGCTCGCGATCGTCGCCGGCAACCAGACCATCGCCTTCAAGTGCGAGGCGGGCGGCGCGATCGTCTATCCCTCGACCACGATGCACGAGGTCGTGCCGGTGCGCAGCGGCCGGCGCCTCGTATCCATCACCTTCATCGAGAGCCTGATCGCCGACGCGCACCAGCGCGCGCAGGTCTACGAGCTGAACGAACTCGCGGCGCTCGAGGGCAACACCATGAAGTGGGAGAACCGCGTGCGACTCGACGTGGTGCGGCAGAACCTGATGCGGATGTGGTCGGCGACCTGAATGGCGGCGACGGATACCACGGGCGCCGATGACCCGCGCATCCGGGCCCTGTTCAATGCCGCCGGCCGCGCCGCGGCGGAAGGACGCGGCGATGATGCCGCGCGGTTGCTGCGACAGGCCGAGCAGGAATCGCCGCGGCATCCACTCGTTCGCAACGAGATCGGGCAGCGGTTGCTGCGCGCGGGCGACCCGGTGCGTGCCCGCGAGCAGTTCGAGCTCGCCGCGCGGGACGATGGCGCGAATGCCGCGCTGTGGATCAACCTTGCCGCCTCGCTGCGCAGCCTCGAGCGCCACGACGAGGAACTGCGGGCGCTGGACCGTGCGCTGACGCTCGAACCGGACAACCTGCGGGCCCTGCTGCAGAAGGCGTCCGCGCAGGAACTGCGGCAGGACGCGCGTGCGGCCGCGGTCACCTATCGAAGGGCGCTGCAGTCGGTGGCGCCCGACGCACCCATACCGCCCTGGATGCGCGAGGTGCTGGCGCACGCGGCACAGGTGGTCGAGTCGAACAACCGGGCGCTCGAGTCCTTCCTGGAGGAGCGCATCGCGGGGCTGGGCACCGGCGGACCCGGGCTGTCCCGGCGGCGGTTCGACCGTTGCCTGTCCATCCTGATGCAGCGCACCCGCATCTACCAGCAGCAGCCGACCTTCCTTTATTTCCCCGAGCTTGCGGCAATCGAGTTCCACGATCGCGCGGACTTCCCCTGGCTCGATGCGATCGAGGCGGCCACCGACGACATCCGTGCGGAGCTGCTCGCGGTAATGTCCGAGGAACGGGGATCGATCGAGCCCTACCTGTCGCAGGGAACCGTACGCCCGTCGGACCCGAAATGGCGCGAGCTGAATCAGTCCCGCCGCTGGAGCGTCTTCTACCTGTGGCGTGAGGGCGTCGCGCAGGCGGAAAACCTGGCCCGCTGCCCGCGCACCGCCGCGGCCCTCGAGGCCTGGCCGCGCTGCGAGATTCCCGGCTCGAGCCCGAGCGCCGTGTTCTCGATCCTCGACGCGAAGACCCGCATCCCGCCGCACACCGGCGTGAACAACACGCGATTGCTCGTCCACCTGCCACTCGTCGTGCCGCCCGGCTGCGGCTTCCGGGTCGGCGGAACGCAGCGCGAGTGGGTGCCCGGGCAGGCATTCGTGTTCGACGACACGATCGAGCACGAGGCCTGGAACGGCAGCGAAGTACCGCGGGCCGTCATGATCTTCGATATCTGGAATCCGGCCGTCAGTGCGCAGGAGCGCGCCATGGTGGGCGCGGCGGTCGCCGGCATGAGCGAATGGTATGGCAGGCCGCTGTTGCGGGAGGACGGACGCTAGCTGGCGGCCGTTGCGGCTTCCAGCCTGTCGAGCAACCGCAGCCCCTTGAGGATTTCCTCGCGATTGCGCTGCCGGGAGTCGTGCAGCACCGCGGCGCGCAGCGCCGGGTCATACGGATGCTCGGGCGCCTTCGAATAGCGGGTGAGCACGGGGCTGCGTTGCACTCCGGCGAGGAATCCGGGATCCGCCGGCAGCCCGAAGTGGGAGAGAATCGTCCGCAGGTGGGCGGGCACGTCGGCCAGGAATTCGTCGAAGTCGATCGCCAGCACGCGCTGCGGATAGCGCGCCAGAACGGCCCGCCGGGTCGTCGTTTCCGCGAGCCAGCTCATCGCCGCGAGCTCGCCGAGCGATGGGGTCGCCGGCATGGCAGTCGATGAGCCCCGTTGCGCGATGAGGCGCCGCAGCCTTTCCGGCGCGTGGCCGTTCAAGTCGATGGGAGAGTTCTCGCCCGCCAGCAGGGTCGCGAGCCACGGTTCGGCGCGCAGGTCGAGGTAGATCGCCCGCGCCCGCGGCGCCGCGTCGAGCAAGGCAGGTGCGATGCGCGCGGCGCTGCTCGTCGCCTTGACGATCACGGCTTCGGTCGCCGCGAATCCACGCTGCCACTCCCGCAGCAGGGCCGCCAGCAAGCCATCGAACAGCTCGCGGGAGCCGGGGGCAGGCGCCTCCGGCAGCGCGTCATGCATCCCCGCCAGAGTGCGCAGCGGCAGGGGCTCGCGCAGCGGCAGCACGCGCGCCGCCTCGTCGAGCAGCCGGCTCACGAGGGTCGAGCCCACATGGCCCGTGTGAAAGATGAAATGCAGTGGCAGGACCGGCTGCGGTGCGGCGGCCGGCTGCAGGAAGTCCTGCATGGGCACCCAGCCCCCCTGGGTCGCCGGGGTCAGGATGCGCTCGTCGAGGAAGCTCGCGGCCCGGAAGGCGGCCTCGTCCATCTCGATGCGCAGCACGCGTTGGCGCGCGAGGTCCAGCTTGAAGGGATAGGGCATGGCGCCGGGTTTTCGGTTATTCGGTCATTGATGCCAAAAAAAACGGCGGCCCCTTTCGGGACCGCCGCCAGTGTCTCAAGCAGGCCTGATTCTTTCGATCAGGTCGTTATCAGAACGCCACCTTGGCACGCACGAAGATGAAACGACCCATGGCGTCGTACAGCTGCGGATACGTGTTGCCGTTACCGGTCGTGCCGACGGAACCGCTGAGCGGCGGATCGTCGTCGAGGATATTGTTGATACCCACGAGGACCGAGGCCTTGTCGGTGATCGCGTAATTGCCGGTCAGGTCGATGTAGCTCTGCGCGCCGAGCACCCGGTCGATGCGGGTCGACGACGAAGCCACGCCGAACTGCGACACTTCCGAGTAGTACCGCCACGTCAGCGACATGTCGAGCGGCCACGGCGACTGCCAGCCGATGCGGGCATGGTGGCGCCAGCGGGGGCTGGGCACACCGGCCGTGCCGGAGGCGCACGACGACGAGAACTTGCCGGCGCAATCGTAGAGCGCGGTGCCCGGGCTGCCCGGATCCGTGACCAGTTCCTCGAGGTAGGTGCCGGTCAGGTTGAAGTTCAGGCTGCCCGCCGCACCGATCTCGAGGCCGGAGTAGTTCATGTTGATGTCGTAGCCGGTCGTCTCGAGCGAACCGATGTTCGTGTTGAGGTCGACCACGCGGCCCACGTCGCCGGCCCAGAGATTGCCGCTCTGCGGGTTGCGCTGGATGCGCGCGCAGGCGACCGGGTCGCCGTTGTCGTAGCAGGCATCCCAGGTGACGGTCGGGCCCACGGTCGAGATCGTGTTGTCGATCTTGATGTTGAACCAGTCGACCGACATGCTGAACTTCGGCAGGAAGCGCGGCTGCAGAATGAAGCCGACCGTCTTCGTGTCCGATTCTTCCGGCGTCAGCGTCGTGCTGCCGCCCTGCAGGAAGTTGTATTGCCCGGCCGGGCTGTCGAGCGAGGGTGAGTGGTACTGGTTCGCCGGCATTCCCGTCGCAACGCACTCCGCGAGCGTGGCGTTCGGGTTCGGGTTCTGGGCACCGCAGGGATCGCCGTCCGCATCGAACAGGTTGAGGCCCTGGGCGGTGAACAGCTCGACGATGTTCGCCGCACGCACCGCACGCTGGAAACTGCCGCGCAGCTTGATGTCCTGCACGGGCGCCCACTCGAGGCCCATCTTGTAGGTGTCGGTGGTGACTTCGCCGTAATCCGAATAGCGGTACGCGGCGTCGAGGGCCAGCTGGTCGAAGCCCGGCTTGTCCTGGACGAGCGGTACCCGCACTTCGCCGAAGAGGTCGACCACCTTCGTCGAGCCCGAGATGCCGATCGTGGCGCCGCCGGCACCCGACAGTGCGTTCGCCTCCTGCAGCGCGTCGACATCGTTGCGCAGCGAATCACGCCGGTATTCGGCGCCCAACGCCACCTTGACCGACTCGGTCGCGGTCGGCAGCGTCCAGCCGAGGTCGCCGGTCAACTGGCCGGTATAGACCTCCTGGCTGATCGTGCCGGTCTGGATGCCCTGCGCCTGGATATAAGCCAGCTGCTGCGGGGTGATGCCGTTCGGGTTGAACACGTTGTACGGCACGCAGGCCGTGTCGGTGCCGTCCACGACCGAGCGGCAGGTCGGCACGCCGTTCACGTCGATGACGTCGAGCGCGCGCTTGACGCGCTCCTTGACGAAGTAGCCGCCCGTCTTCTGGCTGCCCACGCCGCTCGCCCACTGGGCGGAAACGTCGTACTGCCAGGCCGGGTTGATGTCGCCGCGGACGCCGATGACGCCCTGGTACACCGACTTCTCGAAGATCTGCACGCGACCGCCACCTTCGACATTGCGGCGACCGATGTACAGCGGCACCGATTCGTCAGCCTGGGGGTCGACATCGCAACCGATCGCGGTCTTCAACTGGGCAGACATCAGCGGGTTGCCGCAGTTGATGGTCGATGTGTCGCCGATGAAGATGCCGCCCGGCGCGATCTGCGCGGTGGAATCGTAGTTCGTGTACGACAGGCGGCTGTACACATCGGCGTGGTCGTTCAGCTCGAAGTGGCCGGATGCGCCGAGATTGTAGCGGCGGCTCGGGCGCAGGAAGTGGTTGACCGGGCCGAAGTTGTACTGGTCAAGCGCGTTGCTGAACGGCGCGAAGCTGTTCGCACCCGTGCCGGCCTGCGGCTTCAGGTTGTAGGACGGCAGCGGATTGGTATCCGGCACGTCGTCAGGGGTTCCCGCGATGCCATCCGGGCCATTGTTGGAATTGTTGTTCGCACCGAAGTCCGTGAAGCGGCCGGGATAGGCTGTGCTCGAACCGCCGCAGGAGAACGAGGTATCCATCGGCGTGGTGACGTTCAGCGAGCAGGCCGAGTAGTCACGATCACGCTCGAGGATCTGGTCCTGGTCCTCGACGCCGCCGTACAGGGTGATGTTGCCCCGGCCGTCGGCCGAGTTCACGCCCATCATGAAGTTGAAGCTCTTGCCGTAGCCGTCCGTGACATTGTCGGGCGGCAGCTTGAACTGCGCGGGGTTGGTCGCCGCACGGCCCGCGATCACGTCGCGCAGCTTGACGGCGCCGGGGCCGCCGAAGTCGTTGTTGTGCTGGTAGAAGCCGTACTGGGCGTCGATCTGCACGCCCTCGAAGTCCTTCTTCATGATGAAGTTGACGACACCGGCGACGGCGTCCGAACCGTACACGGCCGATGCACCGCCGGTGAGCACTTCGACGCGCTCGACCATGGCGCTCGGGATCGCATTGAGGTCGGGGGCTGAATTGGTGACACCACCGTAGGGCAGGCGCCGGCCATCGACCAGCACCAGGGTGCGGGGCGAGCCGAGGCCGCGCAGGTTGATGGTGGCGGTACCGGCCGAACCGTTCGCAACGTTCGCGTTCTGGGCGGCGAAGGCCTGCGGGAGCTGGTTGACGAGGTCTTCAACGCGAGTCACACCCTGGGTCGCGATGTCCTGGCTCGTGACCTGCGTGACGGGCGTCGTGCCCTCGAGGTTGGCTGAACGGATGCGCGAACCGGTGACGACCACCGTCTCCACCGACTGCGCACCTTCCTGATCCTGCGCGAGCGCCGGTACCGACGTGCTCGCTGCGGTCACTGCGCCCAGTACGAGCGCGCGGCGAACCGCCTGCCGAACGTGACTGTTCAATTCCATTATCTGGATCCTCCCGCGGACGGTTCAACCGCCCTGAAATTCTGAATATTGATTCTGCTCAAAGAACCTGCGGGGACCGGTAAACCCTTCCGGCGCGCCACCCGTCCCCGCGTTGCGGCCGATTATTAGGCAACACGCGATCCGGACACAAGTGTCGTTGCGCATATGCCACACATCCTCGCTGGGGGCGTAAACGCCTGATCCCGCGCGCCCGGTCGGTTCGACCCACGAAAATGGTCACTTCGCCGCGCTCATTTGCGATGAAGCGTGCAATGTAGCTGGCCTGCAACATGGGCTATCGCATTGCAATTTCGCCGCAACAGCGGGCGGTCGCGCGGCGAATTGCCTATGCTTGCGCACCCATGAACGCCTCCCGTTTCGACATCGCCTTGCAGAATGGCGTGATCGCGCACCACGCCCGCCGCTTCCCCGAGGCCGAAGCCTGTTTTCGCGAGGCCCTCGAGATCGCGCCCAATGACCCGCAGGCCACCAGCCTCCTCGGACTCGCGCTCGCCCGCTGCGAGCGCCTCGAAGAAGGCGCCCGGCTGCTCGAACGGGCCGTGCAGCTCGATCCGCGCCAGCCCGGCCTGCGCTTCAACCTCGTGGATGGCCTCGTGGCGGGGCAGGATTACGGCCGGGCGCTCGGCGTGCTGCACACCGTGCTCGACAGCGATCCGGGCAACCTTCAGGCCTGGCTGAGGGCCGGGGACATCGCACAACTGCAGGGAGATGTTGCCGGGGCCGTCGAGGCCTGGAACCGGGCACATGATGCGCATCCGGCCGCCGCCGCACCGATCGCCCGGCTTGCGAAGCTCGAACTCGGCCGCGGCCGGATCGCCGAGGCGATGCTGATCCTCGACACCCTGCTGCAGCAATCGACCGGCGACGCCGAGATCCTCGACCTGTGGTGCCAGGGACTCACGGCCCAGCGGGAATGGGGATCCCTCGAAAGGACGGCGTCGAACTGGTGCGCCGCCGAACGCACGAACCCGAAGGCCTGGCGGCACCTGGCTTGTGCGCAGTTCGAGCTGGGCAGGGTCCGCGATGCCGCCGCGACCTTCATGAACGCGCTGGCCATCACGACGCCCACCGCCGAAGACCTGTCGATGCTGGCCGGCCTGCAGCTGCACGTCCTCGACTACGAGCGCGCGCTTGCCACCCTGCGCCGCGCGCAGGCCCTCGACCCCGAATGGCCCGGGATGCTCTCGAAATTCGCGCTGCTGCACATGTACTACGGCCGCCTCGCCGAGGCGGAGGACTGCGCCCGGCGCTGCCTCACCCGCTCGCCCATGGATGCGACGGCGCTCAAGGTGCTCGCGCGCGTGCGGCGCGGCGACCTCACCGACACCGAGTTCTCGCGCGTCGTGCAGTTGTCGCGGCAGGCCGATGCGCTGCCGGACGACCGGATTGCAGCCGCTTTCACGGCGGCGCTGGTGCTCGATGCGCGCAACGAGGCGGATGAAGCGTTCGCCGCGTGCCAGTTCGCGCAGCAGCTGTCGCTCGAGCGCGATCGGCTCGAGGGCCGCGGCTACGACCCGGTGCGGGAGACGGAGCGCATTGCGCGGCTGGTCGCGCACTTTCCCGCCGCGCCCGCCCTGGCCGGAAAGAGTCCCGGGCCGCGCCCTCTCTTCATCGTCGGCATGCCGCGATCGGGCACGACGCTCGTCGAGGCGATGCTCGGTGCGCATTCGCAGGTATTCGCCTGCGGCGAGCGTGCCGCGATGAGGCAGGTGCTGCGCGAATTCCTCGCGCTGGACCCGGCCGGGCAGGCCCCGGATGAGCGGCAGCTCGCGCAATGGGCGGAGCAGTACTACAAGGACCTGCCTGACACCGGCAACGCCCGCTGCATCACCGACAAGCACCCGCGCAACCTCGAAGCCGCCGGACTGATCGCGCAGCTCTTCCCGGACGCGCGCATCGTGATGCTTCGGCGCAATCCCGTCGAGACGGGCCTGTCGATCTTCCGCCAGGAGTTCAGCAAGCACTGGGAGTTTGCGCACCGGCTCGCCGACATCGGCCACTACTACGGCCTCTGTTCCCGGCTCATTGCGCACTGGGAACGCACCCTCCCGGGCCGCGTGCTGACCGTGCAGTACGAGGACCTCGTGGCGGACTTCGAACGCGGCGCCGCCGACATCGTGCGCTTCTGCGGCCTCGACTGGGAGGCGCAATGCCTCGAGTACGCGCGTTCGCCACGCCCGATCGCAACCTTCAGCGCGATCGAGGCGCGCGAGCCCGTGCGCCTGAAGCCGCGCGCGGACCGCTATCGCGCCCACCTCGCGCCGCTCATGGCTGCGCTGGAAGCGGCGGGCGTCGATCCGGAAACCGGAGCCTTGGCCGCGTCGCACCAGTAGAATGCCCTGATGTCCCCTCGCACCGCCGCCCTCACTGAGGGGCCGATCGCCCGTACCCTGCTGGTTTTCGCGCTGCCGATGCTCGCCGGCAACGTGTTGCAGTCGCTGAACGGCTCCGTCAACGCGATCTGGGTCGGCGGCTATCTCGGCGAGGCCGCGCTCACCGCCACGTCGAACTCGAACACGGTGATGTTCCTCTTGATCGGCTCGATCTTCGGCGTTTCGATGGCGGCCACGATCCTGATCGCACAGCACCTCGGCGCGAGGCGCACCGGCGAGGCGCGGCGGGTGGTGGGTTCGAGCGCGTCATTCTTCGCGCTGGTTTCCGTCGCGATCGCGCTGCTCGGCGTGGCATTCTCCGACCGGATCCTCGCGGCGATGCAGACGCCGCCCGACGCCATGCCGCTCGCGCACGACTACCTGCGGATCATCTTCGTCGCGATCCCGTTCATCTTCATGTACGCGTTCGTGATGGCGGTGCTGCGCGGCGCGGGCGACTCGCGCACGCCGTTCTTCTTCCTGCTGTTGTCGGTCGGGCTCGACATCCTGCTCAACCCGCTGTTCATCTTCGGCGTCGGGCCGCTGCCGCGCCTCGGCATCGCGGGTTCCGCCCTCGCCACCCTGGTCGCGAACATCGCGAGCCTCGTTGCGCTGGTCGCCTACCTCTACCGCAAGCGCCACCCGCTGGTGCTGCACCGGGGCGAGCTCCACCTGCTGCGCATCGACCGCGCGATCACGGCGACGCTCGTGAAGAAGGGCGTGCCGATGGGCCTGCAGATGGTCGTCGTGTCGGTGAGCGCGATCCTGATGCTGGGCCTCATCAACCAGTTCGGCTCGCACACGACGGCGGGCTTCGCCGCCTGCATGCAGGTGTGGAGCTACGTGCAGATGCCGGCGTTTGCGATGGGCGCCGCCGTGTCGTCGATGGCCGCGCAGAATGTCGGCGCGGGACGCTGGGACCGGGTGGCGCAGGTCGCGCGGGCCGGCGTGGGCTACCAGACTGTCGTGACCGCCGTGTCGGTCGTGCTGATTGCCGTCTTTGCGCGACCGCTGCTCGGCATCTTCCTGCCGGCGGGCAGTCCCGCCCTCGACACCGCGGTGCACCTGAACCTGATCGCCACCTGGTCGTTCATTTTCTTCGGCGTCACGATGGTGCTGTTCGGCGTCATCCGCTCGACCGGGGCCGTGGTCATGCCGCTCATCATCCTGATCGTCACGCTCTGGGTCGTGCGCTTCCCGGCGGCCGCAAGCCTGATGGGCCGCTACGGCGAGGATGCGATCTGGTGGAGTTTCCCCGCGTCGTCATTGCTGTCGATGGTGTTCGCCCTGCTCTACTACCGGCACGGCGAGTGGCGGAAGGCGCGCATGACCCCGGCCGTTACGGCAGAGCCGCCGCCGCCCGCGAGCGCCTGAAGAAGGGACCTGACGCGGGATAGACCGTAAAGGCACCCGATTCACGGTTGGCCAAACGCTGCCGCCGACGCGACGAATGGAGTTGCTGCGCAGCCCCGTGACGATTCGGCTCGGCTCGATCCAGGTCGTCAGCCTCGGCCTGCTCTTCGCCGCGGTGCCGCGCAACAACCGAAAACCCGGCACCCCGCCTATTCCTTGCCGATCCCCGCGATCACGCCACGGGCCGCCCGTTTGCCTGACGCCGCGGCGGCATCGAACGCAAAGGGCAACGTGTAGCCGTCCTCCACTTTCGCGAACGGCACGCCGTTCACGGCCGCGGTGGAGCCTGCGCACAATTCAAGCGGGGGCAGCTTCGGGAACTTCACGTCGGCGAGCGGAATCTCGACCTTCACCTCCCTGATCCCGAGCCCCAGAGCGCCGGCGAGGCGCATGACGAACTCCGCCAACTCCTTGCGGAAGTCCTCGACCAGCGACGGATCGCGCCGCTGGTAGTACACGCTGAGGTAGCGCGCGATCGGCGACGCCCGCGCGATCTCGCGGTTGACCAGCGCCTGCTCGTTCACGAGGTTGAGCCACGGGGAGGTCGAGAGGTAGTCGAGGAAATCGGTCGGGATCGACGGCTCGTCGGCGCGGATCGCGCCGGTCTTCACCGTGAGCACGTCGCCGCTGCGGGTCACTGCAACGTCCGCGAGGTCGAGTTCGTACGACAGCTTGCCCGGCCACGCGACGAAGATCTCGGGATTGACCCCCGCGACCTCCGGGCAGGAGCGGTACCAGATCGCGACCTGGCGCTCGTGCTCGATGATCGCGTGGGTCTTCACCTCGGCCGTGATCACCTGCACCGGGTCGGCCGGCGCGCGCCCCCACCAGGCGCGCGCGAGCAGCACGCCGACGGTCAGGGCGAGCGCGGCGATGAGCAGGCTGCGCATGCCTTGCCCCTCAATCCTTCAGGTACTTCGACAGCCAGGCCTGCACTTCGCCGTAGAAGTAGCGGCTGTCCTCGCCCCCCAGGATCCAGTGGTTCGCGTCGGGGAACACGAGCAAGCGGCTCGGCACTTGCTGCCGCTGCAGCACGCTCCAGTACTCGAGCGTGTTGTTGATCGGCACGCGGAAGTCCTTCTCGCCGATGGTGAGCAGCACCGGTGTCTTGAACTGCCCCGCATAGGTGAACGGGCTCTGGTCCTTCCACAGCGGCGCATCGCTCCAGGGCGGGCTGCCGACATTGACCTCGCGGTGGTAGATCACGTCGCTCGTGCCCCACTGCGAGCGCAGGTCGAGCAGCCCCGCGTGGCTCACGAGGCAGCGATAGCGGGTCGTGCTCGCCTGCATCCAGTTGGCGAGGTGCCCGCCGTAACTCGCGCCGCCGGCGCACTGACGATTGCCGTCGATGAAGCCGAAACGCTTGATCGCCTCGTCCGCCGCATCGTTGATGTCATCGGCCGGCCCGCGCAACGGGTCGCCCTGGATGCTCTGCGCGAAGGCTTCGCCGTAGCCGGTCGAACCCTTGTAGTCCGTCATCACGACGACGAAACCCGGTGCCGCGAGCAGGTGCGGATTCCAGCGGATCCCGAAGCTGTCCGCCCACATGCTGTGCGGGCCGCCGTGCATCAGCACGAGGAGCGGGTATTTCTTCTGCGCGTCGAACCCGGGCGGCAGCGCGAGGAAGCTGTGTACCTGCTCACCGCGCCGGTTGGTGGTCCAGAACTCGCGCAGCGGCTGCCAGTCGATGCCCGCGGCGCGCGCGTCGTTGAACGCCGTGAGCTGCACATGGCGGCGCGCGCGGGGATCGAGGCGTGCCACTTCGGGCGGATGCACGGCGCTTTCCCAGGTCGCCGCGAGCACCGGCGCTTTTGCACCTGCCGCCAGCGAGAGGCCGGAATAGCTGCCCGCCTCGAGCGGGTAGGCGAGACGGGGCGCCGCCTTGTCGGTGGGCGTGCTGAAGAGCTTCGTGCGTCCCTGATCCTCGGCGAGGAACCAGAGCGTGCGCCCGTCGGGCGACACAGCGAAGGAATCGACGGGCCGATCGAGTGGCGCGGTCAGCGCGAGCGGCGCGCCGGCCTGCGGCCAGCCGAGCGCGACCACGTTGTCGATGTTGTACACCTTGCCGGTTCGCCGTTCGTATCGCGCGAACAGCCGGCGTCCATCAGCGGAGAAAAGCGGCCGGCCGTAGCTGTCGGCGCCCGAGGTGAGCTGCGCCGGTTCACCGCCGGCCGCGGCGACACGGTAGAGATGGCGGCTGACGAAGTCGTAGGCCGCCCGGTCCTCGTTCGTCGTCGCGACGAACACGAGATCGCGGCCATCGCGCGACCACACGGCGTCGAGTTCGTCGTCGCCATTGGTCCTGCGCCCGGCGTAGCCGCGCGCCTGCACGAGCTGCGTGCCGGCCAGCAGGTCGCGCGCCGCGCCCTGCGGCGCACCCGCCGCATCGAGCGCCTGCACGAAGAGGTGCGGCCGCTCCGCCTTGCGCCAGTGGTCCCAGTTGCGGATCGGGAAGCTGTCATAGGCGCGCGCCTGGTATTTGTGCCCGGCGGCCTTGGGATCGTCCGGCACATCGCTCACATAGGCGAGCTGGCGGCCATCCGGCGACAGTACGGGTGAACGCGCGCCCTGCGCGGCGCTCGTCAGGCGATGGGCTTCTCCTCCCTGCGCGAGATCGAGCGCATAGACCTGCGCCGCCTCGTCGCCCGTGCGCTTCGCGACGAACACGATGCGCGTGCTGTCGTCGCTCCAGGCCACGTCGGCCTCGGCGCCCAGCGTCTCGGTGAGGCGGCGCGCCGCCGCACCACCGGAGGCCGGCACGATCCACAGGTCCGCCGACTTGTCCTTGTCGTCGTAGGCCGGCTGCGACACGAGGAACACGATCCATTTGCCATCCGGGCTGACCTGTGGCGCCGACAGTCGCTTCGCAAGCCAGACATCCTCGTGGGTGATCGGCCGCAGATCGGCGGCCTGGGTCGCGGCGCCCGCCAACAGCAAGGCGGTCAGGGCAAGGCATTTCTTCATCAGGGCACCTCCCAAAAAGTGACCATGCCGGAGCCGGGGCGGCCCCGTCAACGCGGCGGCGGCTACCTTCGCGCCGGATGCGGCTCTGGCGCCGGCAGCCATACGCTCGCGAGCGCACCGCCGCCTTCGCGGTTGGCGATCGTGAGGTGGCCGCCGTGCGCCTCGACGATTTCGCGACAGATCGTGAGCCCGAGCCCGGTGCCGCTCTCCTTGGTGGAAAAGAACGGCAGCAAGGCGGAAGCGAGCGCGTCCTCCGTGAGGCCTGCGCCGCGGTCCGTGACTTCGATCAGCACTCCGCCTCGATGCGCGCGGATGGCGAGCGCGACTTCCTCGGCGGCGGAGCCCGATTCACCCGCGTTCTTCAGCAGGTTGATGACGACCTGCTCGAGTTGCGCGGCATCGGCGTGCGCGGGCTCGCGCGGCGGCTCGCCGCGCAGTTCGAAGGGCGCCACCGCCCGCAGGCGCGCGATGAACGCCGCCCAGTCGAGCGCGGCGATCCGCGGCTTCGGCAGCTTGGCGAAACGCGCATAACCGTCGATGAAGCCGGCGAGATGCGTCGCGCGGTCTTCGATGGTCGAGAACACGCGCTCGAGGCGCTCATCGCCCGACTCCGTGAGCAGCAGCCGCCCCGAATGCGCGAGCGAGGAAATCGGCGCGAGCGAGTTGTTCAGCTCGTGCGCGATCACGCGGATGACCTTCTTCCAGATCTCCACTTCCCGCGCCGCCAGCTCGCGCGTGAGGCGCTTCAGGAGCTGCAGGCGGTGCGGCTGTGCGTTCAGCAGGAAATGCCGCTGCGACAGGTGATAGACCTGCGGCTCGGCATCGAGGTCCACGGTGAACAGCCGGTCGTCCTGGCCCGACAGCGCCTCCCGCAGCGGCGGCGGCGCGCGCGCCAGCAGCGCCTCGAGCGCGAGGCCCTCGAGCTTGCGCCCCGCGCCGAGCAGCTCGCGCGCCGCGACATTGCTGTAGATCACGACCCCCGACGCATTCGTAAGGAGGAGCGCGAGCGGCGAGGTCTGGATCACGGTGTCGAGCAACAGCTCACGCTGGTAGAGCTCGACGCGCTCGCGCCGCAGGACCGCGCCGAGGGAGTTGTAGGCCTCGACGAGCTCGCCCAGCTCGTCATCCGAGGTGCGCGTGATCGACACGCTGAAATCGCGGTCACGCAGGCTCGCGATGCCGTCGCGCAATGCGCCCGCCGTGGCCCGCCAGCGCCGCGCCGCGCCGCGCACGGCGAAAGCGCCCGCCAGCACGCCCGCGAAGAGCCCGCAGAGTGCCGCGACCCAGGGCGGGAGCCACTGCGCCGCGAGCACGGCACCGCCGGCCGCGACGAGGGCGACCACGCCGGCGGCCGGCAGCAGCCGGCCCTCGAGGGAGCGTCGCATCAGGCCGTGGACTTGAGGCCGAGCTTTTCCATGCGGCGATAGAGTGCCTGACGCGAGAGGCCGAGGTCACGCGCCGCGTGCGCGACGATGCCGGCGCTGCGCGCAAGCGCCTGCTCGATGGTGTCGCGGTCGAGCAGCGCCTCGTCGGCCGTGGCGGGCGCGGCGTCTCGCGAGGCCGGCAGGCCGAGGGTGGCCGTGGTGATGACCGGGCCGGTCGCGAGCAGGGCGGCGCGCTGCATGGCATTGCGCAGCTCGCGTACGTTGCCCGGCCAGTCGTGGCGCGCGAGCGCTCGTTCGGCGTCGGGCGACAGCGAGAGGTCGGAGTCGAGGAAGTGCCGCGCGAGCGGCAGGATGTCCTCGCGCCGCTCGGCGAGCGGCGGCAGCTCGAGCTCGATCACGTTGAGCCGGAAGTAGAGGTCTTCGCGGAAGCGACCCTCGCGGATGGCCTGGCGCAGGTTGGCGTTCGTCGCGGCGATCAGCCGCACGCGCACGCGCCGGGTCTGGTTCGAGCCGAGCCGCTCGAACTCGCCGGTCTGCAGCACGCGCAACAGCTTCGCCTGGCCGCTCGCGGAGAGATTGCCGAGCTCGTCGAGCAGCAGGGTGCCGCCGTCGGCAGCCTCGAAACGCCCGGGCCGCGCGCGGGCACCCGTGAAGGCGCCGGTTTCGGTGCCGAAGAGCTCGGCCTCCATCAGGTCGTCCGGCAGCGCGCCGATGTTCACCTTGATGTAGGGACCGCGCCGCACCGCCGAGTTCGCCTGCACGATGTCCGCGATCACTTCCTTGCCGGCGCCGTTGGGCCCGGTGATCAGCACCGGCACGTCGGCCTGCGCGACCTGCGCCGCCATCGACACGAGGGTGTGCATCCGCTCGCTCGAATACACGATGCCGCAGAGCTCGCGGCGGGCGGCGAGCTGCTCGCGCGCCGCGGCCCGCTCATTCCGCAGGGCTTGAGCGTCGGACTGCGCCCGCTGCAGGTCGAGCAGGTTGCGCACGGCGGTGAGGAGCCGCGCATCGTCCCAGGGCTTCGCCACGTAGTCGGCCGCGCCCTCCTTGACGAGCTCGACTGCGGTCTCGAGGTGGGTCCACGCGGTCAGCAGGATCACCGGCAACTGCGGCTGCCGCGCCCGGATCGCGCGAAAGAGCTGCACGCCCTCCTCGCCGCTCGTCGCTTCGCGCCGGAAATTCATGTCCTGGATCACGAGGTGCACCGCCTCGCGCGCGAGCACCGCGAGCCCCTGCGCGGGCGACGCGGCGGTCAGGGTCCGCACGCCGTGGATGGACAGCAGCACCTCGAAAGCGGTCCGCACGGCCTCGTTGTCGTCGATCACGAGCACCGTGCGATTCATCAGGCTGCGACGCAGGGCGTCCGTGGTGGCTGACCTCATGGCTTGGATGCGGATGGCTGGCGGAAGGTTGCAGGGTACCCGGCATTACACCGTGCGGGTAGCGACGGAAGGCGAGATCTTCGCCGCCCGGCGCGAGGGCTGCCAGGCCGCGACCTGGCCGGTCGCCCAGAGCGCGACCACGCCGCCCACCAGGTAGTAGAGGTCGAGGCGCGGCAACTGGTAGGCGCGCGACAGCGAGTAGCCGACGCCGAGCGCGAGGGCCGCGCCCAGCAACACGCCCGCGGTCGTCACCAGCCAGTTCTCGACCATGAAGTAGCGAACGATGTCGGCCTTGCGTGCGCCGATCGCGCGCCGGGTGCCGATCTGGCGGGTGCGCAGGTTCACGTTGAAGGTGGCGAGCGCGAAGATGCCGAGCGCGGTGACGCAACCGAGCAGCGCCGTCACCGTGACGAGGAAGATCGCCATGTTGCGGTCGGCCTGGTAGCTGCGGTCGCGGTAGTAGTCGAGCGAGCGTACGTACTGCAACACGCGGCGCGGCTCGGAAACGGAGAGATGCTCCTCCGCAGACTTGATCAGCGCATCACGCTGGCCCGGCGCGGTGCGCACGAGGTAAAGGGCGCGCGGTCCGAATGCGCGCCGCGGCAGCAGGCCCACCTGGCCGATCTTGTCCCAGTCGACCCAGGAGCCCTGCATGTGATCGATCACGCCGATCACGGTCATGGGCCGGCCAAGCCCGTCGTAGGTCACCTTTCCGACGGCGTCTTCGGTGCCGAACAGCGCCTTCGCCAGCGTCCGCGTCACGATGAAGCCCGGCACCGGCTTGCGGTAGGTCGGGTCCTCCGGAAGGATCTCGTCGGCGCGGAAGTTGCGGCCCGCGACGAGCCGGACCCCGAGCGTGTCGATGCCGGACTCGTCGACATCGAAGTAGTTCATCGACGTTCCCTCGCCCTTGACCTCCGGCGTCGGATACAGCGTGTTCTGCGAACCGCCACCGCTCAGCGGCAGGCCGCTCGTCAGCGTCGCCGCCCGCACGCCGGGCTGGCTGCGCAGCCAGGACAGGTCGGCGGCGGTCGTCGCGGCATGGTCGTAGTCGGCGGCGAAGCCGGCGCTCGTGACCATGAAGATGTTCTCGATGTCCATGCCGGTCGGCCTGCCGATCTTGTCGACGCGCTGCTTCACGACATACACGGCGTTGACGAGCACGGCGAGCGCGATCGCCACCTGCAACGCGACCAGCACGGCACCGGTGCGATTGCGCAGCAGCGCGGAGAGAATCGGGCGGATGTCCTGGGTGATCATGGGATCCTCACTGCGACTTCAGGTACACGGCCGGCGCGATCCGGCCGACGCGCCAGGCGGGATAGAGGCCGGCGGCAAGCGTGGCGCACACGGCGAGGGCGACGGTGATCATGAGGCTCCAGCTGCTCACGTGCATGAGACCCGTGAAGCCGTCGCGCGGCGTGGCGTACATGATGCGCAACGCCCAGAGACCGGCGCCGGCAAGCACGACACCGAGCGCGGCGCCCACCGCGGCGAGCAGGCCCGCCTCGGTCAGGTGCTGCAGGAAGACCTGCCGGCGGCTGGCCCCGAGCGCACGGCGCACGCCGGTGATCGCGGCATGGCCGAGGAACTTCGCGAGCAGCAGCCCCACCGTGTTGATCAGGCACACGCTCAGGAATGCGAACGCCAGCGCGACCAGCATCCGGTTGTCGTTGCCCACCACTTCATTGTCGACGAGCCACTGATCGACGTTGGTCAGGCGATTGTTGTTGGGTCGCTTGAATCGGCCGCCGCGGCGCTCTCCCGCCACATAGTTGTCGAGGAAGGCCTGCATGCGCGCCTTCGATGCGGCGTCCGGCAATTCGACCCACACCTGTATCCAGACGCAACCCGAATTGAGGAAATCGGCGAACGACTGGATGTCCTCCGCGTTCCAGCAGTTGGTGTTGCCGCCGCTCGGCAGCTCGAGCTTCTCGGTCCAGCCGATCGGCACGTAGATGTCTTCCGGATCGTCGAACGCGCCGTTGTTGAGATCGTAGAAGGTGGGCGCGGGATGCCAGGGCGCCAGCACGCCAACGACGCGATACTCGCGGTCGTCCCAGCGGATCGTCTTGCCGACGCTGTCGGCGCCGCCGAAGAATTGCTCGTTGACCTTCGAGCTGAGCACGACCACGGGCTCTGGGCCCGCATCGGCCGTGGCCTTCCAGCCGCCACCGTAGCGGAACGGCACGTCGAACATGTCGAAGAAACCCGCGGTCGTCATGCGGGCGATCACGCGCTCCGGCCGCGCCGGGACCCGGGAATCGCCGGAACTCAGCACGCCGCCCGCCTTGTGCATGCGCACGGAGCGCAGCGGGATGTCCGACCGGGTGACTGCTTCGGCGTCGCGCCAGGTCAGCTCGGACGGCGGCAACTCGGGATGGTCCTCGTCGGCCGGCCGCTCCGGGTCCCAGCTGTCGAGGGTCACGGCGTACAGGCGGTCGTTCTTCCACCAGATCGGATTGGACGACATGCCGTGATGCACCGTCAACGTGATCACGCACACCGCGATTCCGAGCGCGATCGCGAGCACCATCAGCGAGGTGATGCCGGGGCTGCGCCTGAGGCTGCGCACTGCGAGCTTGAGGTAGTAGCTCATCATGGCGGCGGCTCCTCAGGCGCCTGCGCCGGCGACGAGCGGCACCGGCTCGCGCGCGGCGGGCGCGTGCGGCTCGTAGGGCCGGTAGTCCGACACCTGACCGTCGATGATCTGCACGTTGCGCTGCGCGCGGCGCGCGAGCTCCGGATCGTGGGTCACGAGCACGATGGTGGTGCCCATCTCGTTGATCTGCTCGAGGAGATCCATGACCTGCCGCGCCATCAGCGAATCGAGGTTGCCGGTGGGCTCGTCGGCGAGCAGGAACTTCGGGTCGCCGGCGATCGCGCGGGCGATCGCGACGCGCTGCTGCTGGCCGCCGGAAAGCTGCGACGGCATGTGGTGCGCGCGCGAGCCGAGGCCGACGAGGTCGAGCGCGCTCGTGATGCGCTCGCGCCGGTCGGCCGCCTTCATGCGCCGGTAACGCAGCGGCACATCGACATTGTCGAAGATGTCGAGGTCGGGAATCAGGTTGAAACTCTGGAAGATGAAGCCGATCTTCTCGTTGCGCAGCCGTGAGCGCGCGTCATCGGAGAGGCCGCTCGTGTCGACGCCGTCGAGCTGGTAGCTGCCCGTGTCGAAGCCCTCGAGCAGGCCCGCGACATTCAGGAAGGTGGTCTTGCCCGAGCCCGAGGGCCCGGTCACGGCGACGAAATCGCCCTCGGCGACCTCGAGCGAAAAATCGCGCAGCGCGTGGGTCTCGATGAGGTCGGTGCGGAAGACCTTGCTGATATGGCGCATGGCAAGCATGGGTGGGTTCCTTGGGTTGGGTCTCAGTCGACGATCGTGATTTCAGGCGCGTCCTGGAAGTCGCCGGTGCCGGAGACGATCACGCGGTCGTTTTCGGCAAGCCCGGAGATCGCCTCGATCTTCGCGATCGAGGCGGCGCCGAGTTGCACGGGCGTGCGCACGGCGCGATCCCCGCGCACGACATAGACGGCGCGGGTCAGCTCGTCGAGCGAGGCGCCGCGGTCGAAGGCGAGCACGCCGTCGCGCTCGTCGAGCACGATGCGGATCGAGGCGCGCTGGTTCTGGCGCAGCGACTTCGGCGGCTCGCCGGCGAACTTGAGTCGCCCGGTCACCTGGCTCTGGCGCACCTCGGGCGAGATCGAGGCCACGGTGCCCGGGTAGTTGCGGCCGTCGAGCATGATTTCCGCGGGCATGCCGGAGCGGATTTCCGTGGCGTAGCTTTCGGCGACCTGGAACTCGACCTCGAAGACACCGAGGTCGACGACCGTCACGAGCGGCGCATTCTGCGCGACATTGGCCCGCTCGGCCTGCGCGAGGTTCGCGACCGTGCCGTCCACGGGCGAGCGCACGGCGAGCTCGGCGACGCGGCGCTCCAGGTCTTTCACCAGGAGCGCCTGGCGGTCGCGATCGAGGCGGCGCGTGCGCAGGTCGAGCTGCAGGCTCTCGCGCTCGAGGCCCGCAGTCGCGTTCGCGTGATCGTGGTTGAGGCGGGCCGTCGCGACGTCGTCCTGCGCCTTGCGCAGGTCGCGCTCGGGAATCACGCGCGAATCCCACGCGGACTGCGCGCGCGCGAGCTCGCGCTCGGCCGCGCGGATCTGCACGTCGGCTAGGTCCGCCTGCTCCTGGTTCAGCAGGTTCTGGCGCCGGATCTCGATGGCCTGGCGCGCGAGCGCGGCATCGAGCCCGGCGAGCGTCGCGCGCTCGCGCTCGAATTCATTGCGCAGCGTGGGGCTGTCGAGCGTGGCGAGCGTATCGCCCCGCTTCACCGCATCCCCGGCCCGCACCTGGTAGGCGATCGTGCCGGGTGCCGTCGCGAACAGCGTCGGGCTCACCGCGGCAATCACGGTCCCCTGGGCCGCGACGTCCCGCACGAAGTGCCCGCGCGTCACCGTGGCGATGCGGAGTCGCTCGAGCGACACCGTATGGCTCGAAGCGAGCCAGCCGCGCACCAGCCACGCGAGCACCAGCACGGCGAGCAAGGCCGCGCTGCCGATGACCAGGAGCTTTCGCCGGCGATCCTCCCCACGCGTCGCCGGATCGCGGGCCACGTCCTGGTGGGAGGTATCGCGGATCGAACCCTCTGCGGCGGTGGTCGCGGGCGTTGTCGGCTTGCGCAGGGCGGTGATCTTCATGCCCTGTACATTGCAGCTTGCGTGCCAACCACCAGACACACCGCAAGCCATTGAACATGAAGGCTTTGCTCACCACTACCCTGCACAGCCTGCCGCCGCGGAAGTGTCCGGCATCGGACACCGGACACGTCCGCGGACAGCCGCGCGGGCGTGGGCGCTCACGATGCCAGCAGCGCGGCGTAGTAGGTGAAGTCGTACGGCGACACGCCGAATGCCGTGACGAGCGCCGCGCCGACGAGCGCGAAGATGCGGATGCTGAAGAGTTTGGCGTCCATGATTCCTCCGTGGGGGCCGGGTCCGTGATAATTCACGGGAAGTACTTTCCGCCCGCGGGCGTCCCGGAACAAACGGACTCCCTGAAGCTCGCTTAAGAAGGAATGCCGATGGAAGCGGCCTACGACCGGTTGCCCCTGAATGCCCTGCGCGTCTTCGAGGCAGTGGCGACACGCCTGAATTTCGCGGAAGCCGCCGAGGCGCTGCACGTGACTCCCGCGGCCGTGAGCCAGCAGGTGAAGACGCTCGAGGACTACCTGCAGACGCCGCTCTTCCGTCGGCGCGGCCGCACGGTCGAGCTGACGAGCGAAGGCGCGGACCTGCTGCCGCGCGTGCGCCGCGGGCTCGACGAACTCGAGGCGGCCTTGCAGCAGTCCCGCAGGCAGCGCGAGTCGGGCGTGCTCAACGTCAGCATGCTGTCGTCCTTCCTGCAAAAGTGGCTTACCCCGCGCCTCGGCACGCAGCGCGAACACTTGCCCGACATCGAGCTGCGCGTGCACACATCGCGCGAGGCGGTCGATTTCGCGCGCAGCGATTTCCATGCGGTGATCCGCCTGGGCAAGGGCCACTACCCGGGGCTCTATTCCGAGAAGCTCATGGACGACTGGCTCGTTCCGGTCGCAACCTCGGCGCTCATCCGCAAGTACGGCAAGGTCCCCTGCACGAAGGACCTGAGCGCATTTCCGCTGCTCTACAGCTCCGACGAACCGTGGTCCGCCTTCGTGTCCGACGAGACGGCGAAGACCGCGAAGACGAAGCCCGCGCTGCTGGACGATTCCGTCTCGGTGATATCGGCGGCGCTCGAAGGGCACGGCTTCGCGGTCGCGCGCTGGTCGCTCGTGCAGCGCGATGTCGCCGCCGGCAGGCTGGCCGTTGCCTGCGACATCGTGCGTCCATTCCGCTATTCGTATTACTTCGTCTGCCCCGAGTCCTACGCCACGATGCCCAAGGTCGTGCGGTTCCGCGACTGGCTGCGTGCGGAGACGGCGAGACATCCGCTGCCGCCGCCGCTGGTAGCCAATGCGGGAGCGGTGGGAAGCAGGTAGCGGGCCGGAGCGGGAGCGGGGCATCCGGTTCCTCACGGGTCGAGCGCCGCCTGCGGCGGTCCCCTCGTCGCGGCGGCGCCCGGCGCACTGTGTCGGCAGACACAGAAGAAGCTGCATACGCCGGGCGCTGCTCGCCACTCCTCGGCGCCCTCCACGCTCGTCACCGGATACCCCGCTCCCCCTCCGGCGCGCGGCCAGCTACCCGACGCTGACCACATGGCTGAGGTGAGGAATGTTGCCTCGCTTTGCGATCCTCTCCTCAAGGACAGCGAGCTGTGTACTGCGGGCGGCCGGCCGGAGGCGCGATGATTCATCCGCGGTCGAGCGTGGAGGGCGCCGAGGAGCGGAGGAGAGAGCGAGGCGAACGCCGACGTCTCAGCATCTGACGACACAGTGCGCCGAGCGCCGCCGCTCCGAGGGCACGCCCTCGCAGAGGGCGCGCCCGGATAGCGAGGGAGCGGATGAATCACCGCGCCTCCGGCCCGCAACCCGCCTTGCACGTCGAAACGCCCGCGCTGAACGATGAGCCGTGCAACCCGCCGGCGGGCACGCGCATCCAATCCTGCGAGACACAGGTAACCACCCCCGGTACCCCAGAGGAGCGCAGATCATGAGGAACATCTTCATCGGCGCGGCAGCGATTGCCGCGCTCGCAGGCAGCGCGGCACTGTTCGCCGCGACGGACGCGAACAGCGTGCAGCATTCAGTGGCCGTGCGCTATGCGGGCCTGAATGCGAACAGCACGGAAGGCGCAAGCGCGCTGTACGCCCGGCTCCGCTCCGCCGCGAAGGCGGCCTGCGGCACGGCGCCCGGCCGCGGCCTCGCGGCCGTCAGCGACTTCAACGCCTGCCGCTCGGACGCGTTGTCGGAGGCGGTCGCGAGGGTCGGCAGCCGCACGCTCACGGCATTGCATCGCTCGAGTGTCTCGCCGCTCGAGCTGGCACGGTTCGACAGCGCGGCGAAGGTCCGCTGAGTCGGAGGCGGAGCGTCAGCCTCCCGCGGCGCTCCGCCTTTTCTTTCCAGCCGTTTCCGGCAGGAACAGCGCGCCCACGATGACGGTGAGTCCGGCGACGGCGACGGGATACCAGAGTCCCGCGTAGATGTTGCCGGTCGCGGCGACGATCGCGAAAGCGGTCACGGGCAGGAAGCCGCCGAACCAGCCATTGCCGATGTGATAGGGCAGCGACATCGCCGAGTAGCGGATGCGCGGCGGGAAAAGCTCGACGAGCCAGGCGGCGATCGGCCCGTACACCATCGTGACGAGGATCACGAGCCAGGTGGTGATCGCAATCACGACCGGATAATCCACGCGGCTCATGTCGGCGCGCGCGGGATAGCCCGCCGCATCGAGGGCGCGACGCAGCGCGGTGCGTACTTCGGCTGCGTCTCCCGCCGCATCGATGACGACGGCCACATCCCCGGATCCGATACGCACCGCGGCATGCGCCCCGGGGGCCGCGGCTTCATTCCCGTACGGCACGCCAGCGCGCGCGAGCGCGGCCTTCGCCACATCGCAGGGGTTCGAAAATACCTTGCGCCCCACGGGATCGAACTGGAATGAACAGCTCGCCGGATCGGCGACCACGGTGACTGGCGTGGTCGACACGGCTGCATCCAGCGCCGGATTGGCGGCGTGGGTCAGCGCACGAAAGCCCGGAAAATAAGTCAGCACCGCGAGCGCGCAGCCAGCCAGCACGACCGTCTTGCGGCCGATTCGATCGGACAGCGCGCCGAACACGACGAAAAAGGGCGTCGCGAGCGCCAGCGACGCGATCATGATCATCGTCACGGCCTGCGCTTCGAGCTGCAGCACTTTCTCGAGGAAGAAGAGCGCATAGAACTGGCCGCCGTACCACACTACGGCCTGGCCGGCGGTCGCGCCGATGAGCGCGAGCAGCACGAGGCGCAGGTTGTCACGCCGCCCGAAGGCCTCGGCGAGCGGCGCCTTCGAGAGCGCGCCTTCGCGCCGCATTGCGACGAACACCGGAGACTCCTCGAGCTGCAGGCGGATGTAGACGGATATGCCGAGCAGCACGGTCGAAAGCAGGAACGGGATGCGCCATCCCCAATCCTCGAACTCCTCGCCCAGTGCGAGGCGGCAGGCGAGGATCACGATCAACGACAGGAAGAGCCCGAGCGTGGCCGTCGTCTGGATCCAGCTCGTGTAGAGGCCGCGCCGGCCCTCGGGTGCGTGCTCGGCGACATAGACGGCGGCGCCGCCGTACTCGCCGCCGAGCGCGAGGCCCTGCAACAGGCGCAGCGCGACCAGGAGGATCGGCGCCGCAACGCCGATGGAAGCATAGGAAGGCAGGAAGCCCACGAGGGCAGTCGAGGCGCCCATGATCACGATCGTGATCAGGAATGTGTGCTTGCGCCCGACGAGGTCACCGAGGCGGCCGAAGACGAGCGCACCGAAGGGCCGCACGAAAAACCCGGCTGCGAACGCGAGCAGCGCGAAGATGAAACCGGTCGTCTCGTTGACGCCCGAGAAGAACTGCCGCGAGATGATCGCGGAGAGCGAGCCGTACAGGTAGAAGTCGTACCACTCGAAAACGGTGCCGAGCGAAGACGCGAAGATGACCCGGCGGTGGGAGCGGGCGATGCCGCGCTCGCCGCTCAAGCGACCGCCCGTCGGACCAGGAAGGCCCCGCAAGCGATCGCACCGCCTGCGTGCTCATCGAGGAGCATGCGTCGCTGCGCATGCACCCCCGCGGACATCGCGCCCATGGATCCACCCCCGTTGCGGCATTAAAGCCCGGGGGGCCCACCACGTACAATACGCGCGTGAAAAACAATCCCGGCAAGCCGGTCCCCGTGAGGGTGGGTCGCGAGACGAAGGGACGCGGCGGCAAGGGCGTCACCGTGATCACCGGCCTGCGCCTGTCGGCGGCCGAGCTCGAGGCGATTGCGGGCGAGCTGAAGCGCCGCTGCGGCTGCGGGGGCACCGTCAAGGAAGGCGTGATCGAGATCCAGGGCGATCAGCGCGACACGATCGTCGCCGCGCTGCGCGCCCGCGGCTTCGACGCCAAGCGAGCAGGGGGATGAGCCCGGCACCATTCGGAGCTCAGAAGAGCACGCCGTCGTCGTCCTTGCCGAGCATGGCCTTGCGCACCATCGGGATCGGCGGGCCGCCGTAGGACAGGAACTCGTCGTGGAACTGCTTCCACGCGCCGCGCCCGCCGCGGGTCGACGTCCAGTCCGTGCGCAGCTTCATGATCATCAGCTTGCCCATCGTGTAGTTGAGGTAAGCCGGATCATAGGTGCCGCGCGCAGCCTGCTGGCGCGCATTGCCCGGGTCCTGGAACGCCTGCTCGCGGAACATTTTCTCGGACTGCTCCACCGTCATGCCGCCCGTGTGCAAGCCGATCGCCGACACGAAGCGGACATTGCGCAGCAGCGCGTTCGAGAGCTGGCCGACATGCGCCTCCGCATCACCCGCGTCGAGCCCCATGTCCCACATCATCTCTTCGGTGTAATGCGCCCAGCCTTCGGCGAAGGCGTAACCGACGAACAGGCGCCCGATCATCGACTTCGACTCGTTGGCGTGCAGGAAGTTGAGGAAGTGGCCCGGCCACACTTCATGCACCGAGGTGAACAACAGGTCGTCCGCACCCGGGATATAGGCGAGCTGGTCCGCCTTGCTCCACGCCGGATCGGGCGGCGCGATGTAGTAGATCGCCGGCAGCGGCTTTTCGAACGGCCCCGGGATCTCTATGTACGCCGAGTTCGCCCGATTGTAGGGCGGCGCCTCGCGTACCAGCGCCTGTTCCTCGTTCGGCACCGAGACCACATTCTTGTCGACCACGAACTTGCGCAGTTCGACCAGTTGCTCCGTCGCGGCCGCCACGGGCCCGCCCTTGGGCTTGTGGGCATTCAGCTTCGCGAAGCAGGCCGGGATCGACTGGCCGGGCGCGAATTTCGCACAGGCTTCCTTGACGGCGGCGAGGTTGCGGTCGAGATCGGCCTGGCCGATCTTCTGCAGCTCGGCGAGCGGCGTCGTGACGCCCTCCGTCATGGCCAGCATCTTCGCGAACTTCTCCGCGCCGAGCGCGTAGCCCTGCGTGGCAGTGGCGCGCTGCCCCTCGAAGTACTTCGAGAGATCGCGCATCGCGTCGGCTGCGGCCTTGTTGGCCGTCTTGAAATCGGCCTGCAACGCCGCGTCCTCCACCGATGCGAAGATCTTCGGCACGTCCGCGCCGAAGAAATCCGCATATCCCGCGAAGCCCGAGACGGCACGCTCGACGAAGGTCTGCGGCAGCGGCAAGCGCAGGTTCTCCTTGATGAGCGCGGCGGCGGCAGGCACGGCCTTCGCGTAGGCGACATAGGCGCGCATGCGGTCGGCAAGCGGGGCATAGTCGCGCGTCAGATACACGGACGGATTCAGCCCGTCGAGGTAGTAGGTCGGGTTGGTGAACGGCCGCTCGGCCGTCTCGAGCCAGAACAGTTCGCGGTCGACGCGGGCGACCAGGTAGTCCCGCTCGAACGCGAGCGCGGCATCGAGCCGGGCCGGGTCGATTTTCATCGCGGCGTCGCGCGCGGCGTGCAACCGCGAGATGTTGGCCGCGATGCCCGCCTTGCTCCAGTCCGCGAGCTTGCCGTCGTACTCATGCCGGCCGCTGTCCACTGCGAACGACGGATCGCTGCGCAAACGGTCCTCGATGAAATCGTCGCGCACGCTGGCCCACGCGGTGGCCGGCGCGACGGCCTGCGCGGCAGGCTCGGTCCCTGACTTCTGGCAACCCGCGACGAGCGCGGCGAGCGCCGCGAAGCAAGCGAGGCTGGATACACGATGCTGTGTCATGTGGGGTGTCCTCCTGGCGCGCATCCTACTCCAGGGGCGCCATTGACAATCGCGGCCGGACGTTTACGGTACGCCCATGAGGCATCGTCTCGTCCTCGGCGCGATGGTCGCAGTGGCAGCGGCGGCAGGCCTTGCGCTGCTGTTCTGGCCGAAAAAGATGGCCGAGCCGCCACCGCCGCCCATGAGCGGCCCTTCGATCGACACGCCCGCGATCGAGCATCCCCTGCCGCCGGCGCCCGCCGAAGCAGCGGCGGCGAGCCTGCCCCCGCTGGCGGACAGCGACGCGTACACGGTCGAGGCGCTCGCGGGGGTCTTCGGGGCGCAGCCGGTGCACGATTTCCTCGCCACACCGGGCGTCGTGCGGCGCATCGTCGTCACCGTGGACAACCTCGGGCGCGAGAAGCTGCCGCTGCTCACGCGGGCGGTGGGCGCCATTCCGGGCAGCCTCGCGGTGCGCCGCGACGGCGAACGCATATTCATCAGCGAAACGAACTACGCGCGCTACACCCCCTATGTGCAGGCGATCGCGCAGCTCGATGTCGCGAAGCTCGTGGCGCTGTACCGCAATCTCTATCCGTTGCTGCAGCAGGCCTACGGCGAAGTCGGCAAGCCGGGGCACTACTTCAACGATCGCGTCGTCGCGGTCATCGACGACCTGCTGGCGACGCCGGCGCTCACGGGCAACGTCGAACTCGTGCAGCCGAGCGTCTACTTCCGCTTCCGCGATCCCGCGCTCGAGGCGAGCCCGGCGGGCCAGAAGCTGCTGCTGCGCATGGGCCCGGCCAATGCGGCCGCGGTGAAGGACAAGCTCGCGGCGCTGCGCGCGCTGATCGCCACTCAATAGAGCAGCACGCCGGCACGCTCCGCTTGCCAATCCGCCTCGTCGCGCGCGGCCAGCGCATCGAGGTCGCCGGCCACCGCGGCCGGATCGTCCACCCATTTGCGCAGCGCACCGCCACCGTTGATGAGGTCGATCGCGAGTCGGTCGCTTTCGTACTCATAGGGGAAATCGCGCCACAGGGGGTAGTCCGGGTGCAGCCGGCGGATTGCCTTGAACGCGGCGGCCACCAGGCGCCACGGGCGAAAGGCCTCGTGCGCATAGCTCGCCGCCTCGACGTGGATCTGCACGCCCGCGCACAGCTTGCCCGCGTGCTTGTGGAAGGTCGGCTCGAACCAGCAGGGCCGCAGCCGGCAGCCCTCGAGCCAGCCGGGCGAGATGCGCTGCATTTCGCGCAATACGGCCGCCGCATCGAGATCGGGCGCACCGAAGAGCTCGAGCGGGCGCGTCGTGCCGCGGCCTTCCGAAAGTGTCGTGCCCTCGAGCATCACCGTTCCGGCGTAGCAACGGGCCATCGACAGGTTCGGTGCATTCGGGCTCGGATTGACCCACTCGCGTTCGCCGAGCGGCCAGCCATGGCCGGGCGCCGCATGCGGCTGCCAGCCGAGCATCGTCACGACCTGGTAGTCGACCGGGAGGCGCAGCGTGCCTGCGAACCAGTGCGCGAGCTCACCCATCGTGAGGCCGTGGCGCATCGGCAGGCTGCCCGCGCCGACAAAGCTTTCCCAACCCGCCACGAGCCGCGTGCCTTCGGCGGGTCGCCCGACCGGATTGGGCCGATCGAGGACCCAGACCGACTTGCCGTGCTTGGCCGCCGCCTCGAGCACATAGCGCAGCGTCGTGATGAAAGTGTAGATGCGGCAGCCGAGGTCCTGCAGGTCGACCAGCAGCACGTCGAAGCTGTCCATCATGGCGCCGGTCGGCCGGCGCACCTCGCCATACAGGCTGTACACGGGGATGCCGAGCCGCGGATCGACGTAGTCGGGCGACTCGACCATGTTGTCCTGTTTATCGCCGCGCAGCCCGTGCTGCGGACCGAAGGCCGCGGCGAGCCGCAGGTCCGGGAGCGAGGCCAGCGCGTCGAGCGAATGGCTGAGGTCCGGCATCACCGAGGCCGGGTGCGCGAGCAGTGCGACGCGCCGGCCGGCGAGCGCACGGCGCAACTCTCCCTCGCCCACGAGGCGATCAATACCGAATTTCATGCACGAAACTTCCCGGATGGTGGAAATCGGGGCGCTGCGGATCGGGATGCGCGAGCGCCCACCAGGAGAGTGTACCGTCGTTCGCCTCGACGACGGCGGACAGCGCCACTTCGAAGGATGCGGCCGGCGAGCCGGCGAGCGCCGCGAGCGGCAGTTGCGCCACCAGTGCCAATGCGCCGGGCGACACCGAAACCTCGATCGCGGGGGCGATCGCATCGATGGCCGTCATGCCCTCGCGATAGGCGCTGAAGGCGTAGGCCGCCCATTCGGTCGAAGGCGCGAGATTCACCTCGGCATAGCCCGCCGCGCCGCGCGGACGCAGGAAGAACTCGAAGCAGGTGTGGCGCCACAGCCCATCGGCGCGGCGCGCCTCGCCGGGCGCGGGAATCGCCAACTGCGCGAGGTCGCCGCTGAGCCGGAAGCGCGCGGCGAGCGCCGGTGGCCCGGGGCCGGCCACCCAGTCGAGGCTTGCGTCGATTCGTTCGACGTACGAGGCGACCCCATCGCCGTGGGCCTGAAGCTGCGGCATACCCCATGATGCTACAAGCTCCGCGCGGCCGTGGCTGCGCGCTGGCCTCGCGGACCGCACTCGCGCACACTCGCCCCGTGGCCGCCCGACGCAAAACCGCCCCCAAGCCAGCGAAGGCGCGCGCCCGCGGCAAGCTCGCGCCCGCGCGCGAGCGCCGTGGGCTGGCCGCCGCCGAGGTGGCGCTGCCGCTCGATGCGCCGGGAATCGCACCCCTGGTCGCCGACATCGTGCGGGCCGGTGGCACGCCGATCGGCGCCTACCACGACCCGCTCGGCGGGCGGCCGCTGCTGCTCGCCTCACTGCCGCTCACAGCCGTGCAACCGACGCCGTTCCAGCGCGACCTCTCGCCGACGCACGCGAAACGCCTGGCGCAGAAGATCGACGAGGCCGCCGCCTTCCTCGATCCGCTGATCGTCGTGCGCGGCGCGAACGGCGGCTTCTGGACGCCGAACGGCCGCCACCGGCTCGCCGCGGGCAAGCTGCTCGGCCTGCGGCAAGTCACGGCGCTCGTCTCGCCGGACGAGTCGCTCGCCTTCCGCATCCTCGCGCTCAATACGGAGAAGGCGCACAACCTCAAGGACAAGAGCCTCGAGGTGATCCGCATGGCGCGCGCGCTCGCGCAGGCGGACGGCACGCGCCGCGAGGCCTCGTTCGCCGCCGAATTCGAGGCGCCCGAGCTGCTGACGCTCGGCATCGTGTACGAAAAGAACCCGCGTTTCGGCGGTGGCGCCTACAGCCCTTTCCTCAAGAAGGTGGATCGTTTCGCCGAGCGGCCGCTCGCGACGGCGCTGCGCGACCGGCAGGCGCATGCGGCGCGGCTCGTCGCCATCGAAGCCGACGTCAAGAGAATCGTCATGGAGCTCAGCGCGCGCGGGCTGAAATCGCCTTACCTGCGCAACTACGTGATCGCACGCATCAACCCCGTGCGCTTCCACAAGGCGAAAAAGGGCGACACCGGCCCCGCGATGCCCATCGCGCAGGCGTTCGTGCGCATGGCGGCATCCGCAAGGAAGTTCGATGCCGGCCGGGTGTCGAGCGCCGATCTCGCCTGGGTGGCGGCCGGGGCCGAGTCGGCGGAATAGCGCGACCCGGATGACCGCCCTCCTGCCGCTCGCCGGCTGCTTCCTGCTCGGCGTTCTCGTGAACCAGCTGTGGACCGTGCCGCCGCGGCTCGTCCACTGGCTCAACGCCTGGGTCCTGCGCATCGCGCTGCCGGCCCTCATCCTCGAGCTGCTGCCGCGGCTCGCGTTCGGGCGCGAGCTGTGGTTCCTCGTCGCCGCCATGTGGATCGTGTTCGCCGGCGGCTGGTTCGTCGCCGCCATCGCCGGCGCGCGCCTCGGCTGGTCGCGGCAGCGCACGGGCGCCATCGCGCTCGTGGCGGGCTTCGGCAACACGGCGTTTACCGGCTATCCGCTCATCGAGGCGCTGCGGGGCGCCGACGCCCTGCCATTCGCGATCGTCGCCGACCAACTCGGCTGCTTCATCGCGCTCGCCACGGGCGGCGTGATCCTCGCGTCCTGGTACGGCGGCGATCGCGCGCGCCCCGCCCGGATCGTGGCGCGCATCCTGTGCTTCCCGCCCTTCCTCGCCTGTATCGCCGGCCTCGCGGCCGGCCATTTCGGCGGTTGGCCCGCGGGCGTGGGGGGCGCGCTGCACCCGATCGCGGCGACCCTGTCGCCGCTCGCGTTGCTGTCGATCGGCCTGCAACTGCGGTTGCGCATCGGCGCGGCGGAATGGCACGCGATCGGCATCGGCCTCGGCTGGAAACTCGCGGCCGCGCCCGCGCTCGTCTACGCGATCGGCCTCGCCGCGGGCGCGCAGGGCCTGGCATTGGTCGTCGGCGTGCTGCAGGCCGCGATGGGACCGATGGTTTCCGCGGCGATCCTCGCCGACGAACACCGCCTCGACGCCACGGTGGCGAACGCCATGCTCGCCGTGGGCGTCGTGCTCTCGCTCGCGACCGTGCCCGCGATCGACGCGCTGCTCTGAATCAGTCGCGGTAGTCGAGCGGCGGCTTGCGATCGCCCACCATGGGCTGGTAGACGAAATCCGCGCCGCGCGCCTTCTCGAACTCCGCGCGCGCCTGCTTCACCAGCGCCGGGTCGAGGTAGAGGCGCGCCGCCGTGAACGCCAGCACCTTCGACGCATTGTCCATGCCCTTGAGGCCGATGCTCATGCCGGCCGCGGCCGCAGCCTGCCAGCTATGCGCGGACGTGCCCGGCACCCAGGTCGCCGTATTGAGGCCCACGGTCGGCACGGCCCAGCTCACGTCGCCGACGTCGGTCGAACCATAGTGCTGCTCCGGCGCATACGGCTGCACCACGCGCTCGCTGCCGAGCGCCCGCGAGGGGCTCGTGAGCGTGGCGTATATCTCCTTCGCAAAGGCCGTTTCCGCGGCGTCATACCGCACGCCGCCCACGCGCTCGAGGTTCGCCTGCATCACGTGGCCGAGCGTATGGTTCGGCAGCAGCGGATAGGCGCCGTGGATGATCTCGACATCCCAGGTCGTGCCGGTACCGAGCGCCGCGCCTTCCGCGATCTTCGTCAGGCGCTCCCACAGCGCGTGCACGACCTTCGGGTCGGGATGGCGCACGTAGTAGAAGACTTCCGCGAAGTCGGGGACGACGTTCGGCGCCGCGCCACCGCGCGTGATCACGTAGTGCATGCGCGCTTCCTGCGGCATGTGCTCGCGCATCATGTTCGCCATCATGTCCATCGCCTCGACGGCATCGAGCGCGGAACGACCCTTCTCCGGCGCCGCGGCGGCATGGCTCGATACGCCATGGAAGCGGAACTTGCCCGACTTGTTGCTGTTCGAGCCGTTCTGGCTCGCGTCGTTGCGGTCCCCGGCGTGCCAGTGCAGCGCCACGTCGACGTCATTGAAGAGGCCCGCCCGCACCATGTAGACCTTGCCCGCACCGCCCTCTTCCGCCGGCGTGCCGTACAGGCGGATCGTGCCCGGCAGCCCGCGCGACGCGAGCCACTCCTTGACCGCGATCGCGGCAGCGGCCGACCCGGCCCCGAAGAGGTTGTGGCCGCAGGCATGCGCGGCATTCTTGCCCTCGATCGGGCTGCGCGCGGCGACCGCCGCCTGCGACAGGCCCGGCAGGGCGTCGAACTCCGCGAGGATCGCGATCACGGGCTTGCCGGCGCCCGCGGTCGCAATGAAGCCTGTCGGCATGTCGGCGACGCCCGCCTGCACGGTGAAGCCTGCGTCCGCGAGCTCCTTCTGCAGCACCGCCGTGCTCTGCCTTTCCTGGTAACCGACCTCGGCAAGGCGCCAGATCGCGAGCGCGGCGTCGGCGCTGTCCTTCGCGTGCCCGTCGACCGAGCGCAACAGGAAGTCCCGGTCGCGCGCGGTGAGGTCCGCGCCACGTACCGGCAATGCCGCAAGAATGGCGAGACTCAAGAGGGCGATGCGCATTAAAGTCATGGCGAGCTCTCCACGAGGAATTGACCGCATGGTAACGCAACTTGCCTCGAAGCCGGCCGCATGGCTCTCGATCCTGGCCCTCACGGCCGCCGTGCCCGCACCCGCCGCCGACGATGCGCTCGCGCACGCCAATCGTGTGCTGGCTGGAACGATCCTGATCGACGGCCACAACGACCTGCCGTTCACGATCCGGCGCGCCAAGGCCGCCCCCGGCGACGTCGCCGCCTACGACCTGCGCGGCCACGCGCCCGGCCAGACCGACATCCCGCGCCTGCGCGCCGGCCATGTCGGCGCGCAGTTCTGGTCCGTGTACATCCCGGGCGAGACGACGGTGGGCGCCGCGCGTACCCAGCTCGAGCAGATCGACATCGCACGGCAGGTCATCGACCGCTATCCCGACACCTTCCGCCTCGCGGGCAGCGTCGCGGAGATCCGCGCTGCGCACCGCGACCACCGCATCGCTTCGCTGCTCGGCATGGAGGGCGGCGCGGGACTCGAGAACTCCCTCGGCGCGCTGCGCGCCTACTACGACCTCGGCGTGCGCTACATGACCCTCACGCACAACTCGCACACCGACTGGGCCGACTCCGCGATGCCGGAAACACCGAAGTTCGGCGGCCTCTCGCCCTTCGGCGAGAAGATCGTCGGCGAAATGAACCGCCTCGGCATGCTCGTCGACCTTTCGCACACCTCGGCCGACACGATGCGCGACGCGCTCGATGTCTCGAAGGCGCCGGTGATCTTCTCGCACGCGGCGGCACGCCAGCTCGTCGACATCCCGCGCAACGTCCCCGATGACGTCATCGCGCGCCTGCCGGCGAACGGCGGCGTGCTGATGGTCACCTTCGTGGCGGGCTTCGTCTCGCAGGACGCGGCGGACGCGATGTTCCCCGCGATGCAGGAGTTCTACCGCAAGATGAATGCCGCGAAGACCGAGGAAGAGCGGCGCGCCGTCTACGCGACCATGCAGAAGGTGAAGCTGCCGCCGGTCACGGTCAAGGACGTCGCCGACCACATCGAGCACGTGGTCAAGGTGGCGGGCATCGACAATGTAGGCATCGGCGGCGACTTCGACGGCAACGACGACTGGCCGGAAGGGCTGTCCGACGTGTCGATGTACCCGAACCTGTTCGCGGAGCTCATCCGCCGGGGCTGGTCCGACGCCGACCTGAAGAAGCTCGCCGGCGAGAACGTGCTGCGCGCGATGGCGCAAGCGGAGAAAGTGGCACGCGAACTGCAGGCGACCACGAATCCGGCTATCGCGCTCGGCGGAAGGTAAGGTTGTAGCGCAGGGAGCCTGCCGCCGGGTGCTCGCCTGGCGGCAGCTTCCTCACGCCGTGGTAGCCGGCGCGCGCGCTGCCACCCCAGACGACGACGTCCCCATCCTCGACCAGCGTCGCGATCGGCCGGCCCTGGCGTTGCGCCCCATACCAGAGGAAGAGAGCCGGCAGCCCGATCGATATGGAGACGATCGGATGGCGCTTGTCGAGTTCGTCCCAGTCGCGATGCGCGCCCATCTGCGCACCCGGCACGTAGCGATTGACGAGGCAGGCATCGGGCTCGAAGCCGGGGAAGCCGCCGAGCGCCGCGGCTTGCGCCGCGAGCGCGAGGAACGGCAGCGGCAGCGGCGGCCAGCACTCCCCGGTCAGCGGATCGCGCCCGACGTAGCGATAGCCGCGCGCGTCGCTGTGCCAGCCCCAGGGGCCGCAATTGGTCATCGCGACGGACATCCTGCCGCCACTGCGCGTCTCTAGGTGGCGGAAGGGCGCGCGCCCCGCAATCGACTCGATCGCGAGCACCAGCGGCCCCGTGGGGGCCGCGAAGCCACGCAGCAGGCTGACGTCCTGCGCAATGGTCAATGTGGCGGCGGTCATGCGACACTTTTACCGCATGTCCCCGACGAACCGCACCCTCGTCGCGCTCGCCGCCGGCCTTGCGGCGGGCGCCGCGATCTCCGGCACCGGCTCGGCGGGCCTGGCGCGCGCAGTCTCGTTCCTGCAGCCGGTGGGCACGCTCTGGGTCAATGCGCTGCGCATGACCGTGGTCCCGCTCGTGTTCGCGGTTCTCGTGGCGGGTGTCGCGACCGCGGCGAGCGCCGCAAGTGCCGGCCGGCTCGCCGCGCGCGCCATGATCCTGTTCGCAGCCTTCCTGCTCGCTTCGGCGGCCGTGACGGCGCTGTTGGTGCCGGCGGTATTCGCGGCATTCCCGATCCCTGAAAGTGGCTCGGCCGCCCTGCGCGCCGGCGCGCTGGCGCTGCACGGGCAGTTGCCGCCCGTCGCGCCGGCGAGCGAGTGGCTCATCGGCATCATTCCGGTCAATCCGTTCGAGGCAGCCGTCGAAGGCGCCGTGCTGCCGCTGATCGTGTTCGCGCTGTTCTTCGCCTTTGCGCTGACGCGCATCGCACCCGCATTGCGCGACCAGCTCACCGGCTTCTTCCAGGCGATCGCGGACGCCATGATCGTGATCGTCAAGTGGATCCTCTGGGCGGCGCCGCTCGGGGTCTTCGCGCTCGCGCTCGGCGTGGGCTTCCACGGCGGCCTCGGCGCGGCGGGCGCACTGCTTTACTACGTCGTGCTGCTTTCGGTGATTTGCCTGCTGGCCACCGGGGCCATGTATCCGGTGGCGGCCGCGGGCAGGACGCTGACGTACAGGCAGTTTGCGCGTGGTTCCGCGCCGCCGCAGATCGTGGCGGCGAGCACCCAGTCCTCGCTTGCGACCCTGCCGGCGATGATCGAGGCCGCACAGAAGGACTTCGGGCTGCCGGCGGGCATCACCGGCCTCGTGCTGCCGCTCGCCGTCTCGCTCTTTCGCCTGAGCACCGCCGTGGCGAACCTCGCCGCCGCGATCTTCGTGGCCGAGCTCTATGGCATCGACCTGACGCCCGCGCAACTCGCCACGGGCGCGCTCGTCTCGGTCGCCACGAGCGTCGGCAGCGTCGGCGTGTCGAGCCAGGTGAGCTATTTCTTCGGCGTGATGCCGATCTGCCTCGCGCTCGGCCTGCCCGTCGAAGTGCTCGCCCTGCTGCTGGCGGTCGAGGTGCTGCCGGACATCTTCCGCACGATCTGCAATGTGACGGCGGATCTCGCGGTGACCGTGCGCCTGGGACGGGAGCGCCGTGCGGCCCCACGCTGATGCCGCCACGGTACGGCGACGATCCGCGGGCGTGCTCGCACTGCTCCTGCTCGTGGCCGGGTCGCTGCTCGCCTTCGCGGAACTCGCCGGCGAAGTGGCTGAAGGCGATACGCGCGCCTTCGACGAGGGCCTTCTCCTTGCGCTTCGCGATCCGGCGGACACCGCCGAGCCGATCGGTCCGGCATGGGTGGAGGCGGCCTTCCGCGATATCACCGCGCTCGGCGGCCGGTCGGTACTCACGGCCGTGACGCTCGCGGCCCTGGGCTACCTGCTGCTGGCGGGCAGGCGCACGACGGCGGCGCTGGTCGCGTTTGCCGTGTTGGGAGGCACGCTGCTCTCGACGCTGCTCAAGGCCGGCTTTGCGCGGCCGCGCCCCGACCTCGTGGCGCACCTCGTCGAAGTCAGTTCGCAAAGCTTCCCGAGCGGGCACGCGATGATGTCGACCGTCACCTGGCTCACGCTCGGCACGCTGCTCGCGACGGCGCAGCCTACCCGGCGGCTCAAGGCGTATGTGCTCGGCACAGGCATTGCGATCGCGCTGCTCGTCGGCGTGAGTCGCGTGTACCTCGGCGTGCACTGGCCGACCGATGTGCTCGCCGGATGGTGCATCGGCACCGCGTGGGCGCTCGTCTGCTGGCTCATTGCCGGCTGGCTGCGCCGCAAGGCGGCCTGAATCCTCAGCGCAACCCGGCCCGCAATCGAGGGATTGCAAAGTCGAGGAAGGCGCGCTGCTTGAGCGGCAGCGGCTTCCTGCGGGCGTAGACGACCTGCACCGGGCGTGGCGCCCGTTCGAATTTCCCGAGGACGGTGACGAGGGAACCGCTGCGTACTTCCCGCTCGACCTGGTAGGACAGTACTCGCACCAGGCCGACATGGGCCAGCGCCGCATCCACGGCCGCTTCGGCGCTATTCACCGTCAGCCGCGGGCGGATCGCGACGGGCCGGCCGGGTCGCGTCGAACCGAACTTCCACGCGTCGGGTGGCGACAATCCCGTGAATGATATGCAGGCATGTGCGCCGAGTTCGGCGGGTGTCGCCGGGGTGCCGCACCGGGCGAGGTAGGCTGGGCTGGCGCAGACAACGAGCCGGACCCCACCCACTCGCGTGGCGACAAGGCTGCTGTCGTGCAGGTCGCCGATGCGAATCGCGACGTCGATCTGCCCATCCGGGATGCCGAGTATCCGATCGTCGAGGACCGCGCGGACATCGATGTCGCGAAACGCCGCAAGGAACTCCACGATGATCGGCACGAGGTGCAGCCGGCCGAACACCATGGGCGCCGTGACGACGAGTTCACCACGCGGCGCGCGGTATTCGCCGGAGGCGAGGCGCTCGGCTTCGCCCACATCCTCGAGAATGCGCCGGCACGCGGCGAGGTAGCCTCGCCCCGTGACGGTCAGGCTCATTCCGCGCGCGGTGCGGGTGAGCAACGGCGCTCCGATGCCCCGTTCCAGCTCCGCCACCTTGCGGCTGACGGTGGCGAGGGGCATCCCCAGCTTGCGGCCGGCCGCCGACAAGCTGCCTTCACCGGCTGCCGTCGCAAACACCCGCATCGCTTCCAGCCGGTCCACGACCCTTCCGGAAAATGGAAATCAGTGCGTCGATCTTGCCATCTGGTGGCAGGCAAGGGAACCGCGTAGCGTCGGCGGCATGAAGGACACCGGGGTGACGCGCAGGGACGCGATGGTCGCGGCAGCCGGCGTTGCCGTCGCGGCCCTTGGCCGCCGCGCGAGAGCCGGTGCGCACCGGGACAAGGACCGGTTCGTGGCAGACATCCGCGAAGCGCTCCGGGAAGTCGACGCCCAGGCGGCCGTGGCGCAAGTGCTGCAACGCGCGGTCGCCGCGCCCGGCGACCTGATGGAGGCGCTGGGTCCACCGGCGGGAGCGGGCATCCATGCCCTGTACAACGACGCGCGGCTGACCGTACTGAATGTCGTCTGGGCGCCCCTGATGGTCCTGCTGCCGCACGACCACAACATGTGGGCCACGATCGGCATTTACACCGGACGCGAAGACAACATCATCTGGCAACGCGCCGGAACCGTCATCGAGGCGCGCAGCGCAACGGCGTTGTCCGCGCGACAGGTCCTTTCGCTGCCGCACGATGCCATCCATTCCGTGATCAACCCCATCGAGCGCCTGACGGGCGCCATACATGTCTACGGCGGCGACTTCTTCGCCTCCGGCCGCAGCGAATGGGACGCCGCCACGCTGGAGCAACGCCCGTTCGACCTCGAGCGGGCACAGCGCACGTTCCGGGAGGCCGACGCCCGGTTCGCGCGCACGCCCCTTACTGGTCCCTGAGGGCTTCGATGGGATCGAGCCGCGCCGCGCGCCGCGCGGGCCAGCTCACGAACGCGAGGTTGATGACGATCGCGGCGACGAACGCGAGCGCCGCGTTGCCGGCATCGAACACGAACGGCAGTCCGGCGCGTGCCGCGATCAGCAGCGATGCGCCCCAGCCGAGCACGAGGCCGCAGGCGGCCCCCGCCACCGCCAGCACCATCGCCTCGAACGCGAACTGGCGGAACACGTCCGCGGCGGTGGCCCCCAATGCGCGGCGCGTGCCGATCTCGCGCGTGCGGTCGCGCACGGTGATCCAGGCCATCGCGAGCACGCCCACGCCCGCCACGAGGAGCGCCGACAAACCGATCCAGCGCACGAAGAACCCGAGGCGTTCGGACGCCGCGAGGCGGGTATCGCCGAGCGCCTGCTGGTTCAGCACGGAAAAATCGTCGGGCCGGAAGCTTCCCGTGCGATGGCGCTCGCGCAGCAGCGCAGTCACCTCGCGCGCGGCGCCGGGCAGCGCCTCGAACTCGCCCACTTCGAGCACCAGCGAGTTGTAGTGATCGACATTCATCAACCGGCGCATCGCGGCGCCGAGCGGCACGTAGACCTGCGCGTCCTCATTGGTGGCGTCGAGCCCCTGGCCGCGTTCGGCGAGCACGCCGATCACCTCGAACGGCACGCGATTGATGAACAGCCGCTCGCCGACGGGCGAGGATTGCCCGAACAGGTCCCTGGCCACCGTCGCACCGAGCAGCGCGACGCGCGCCGCGCGGCGCGACTGCGCGTCGTCGAAGGTTTCGCCGCCGGTCACCGTCCAGTGCTTGATGCGGAAGAAATCAGGCTCGCAGCCCACCACGGGCGACACCTTGGACAGGCCTGCCGCCTTCAGCCTGAGGCCGGCCGAGACGAGCGCCGAGGCGCGGGCGATCGCGGGCACTTCTCGACGCAGCGCGCGCAGGTCCGCCTCGCGCAAGGTCGTGACAATGGCACCGCTCCTCGCCCGGCCACCGCTGCCGCGGTCCTGCAACGCCGACACGACGATCACATTGGTGCCGAGGCGGGCGACCTGGTCGATCACCTGCTGGCGGCCGCCGGCCGCATAGTTGACGGCCGCGATCGAGCCGGCGACCCCGAGCGCCGCGCACGCCATGACGAGCAAGGAACGCGTACGGTAGCGCCACAGCTGGCGCCACGCCGCGACCATCAGGTGCCGGTGGCGGCTCAGCTGCGCAGCGCCTCGATGGGATCGACGTTCGCGGCCTTCCATGCGGGATAGAGGCCGAAGACGACACCGACCGCGACGGACAGCGCGACCGATCCGCCGATCATGCTCCACATGTAGGCAGGCGGCAGCTTCTGCAGCAGGGCGCCCACCGTGGCGCCCCCGGCCCCGAACAGGACACCGATCGCACCACCGAGGGCCGATATCAGGATGGCTTCGACGAGGAATTGCCGCATCACATCGCCGCGCGTCGCCCCGACGGCGCGGCGTACCCCGATCTCGCGCCGCCGTTCCGACACGCCGATCAGCATCAGGCTCATGATCACCGCACCGCCGATCAGGGTCGCGATCACCGCGACGCCCGTGACCACCTTCGACAGGGTGCTGCCGACCTTCGAGATCTGCTCGAGCGTCGCGCGCGGGCTGCCGACCGTGAAGTCGTCCTGCGCGGGCGGGATGATGCGGTGCCGCTCGCGCAGCAGCGCGCGCACGTCCCCGGCGACGCGGTCGCTCGCGCTTGCATCGTCGAGCTGCACCACGAGCGTCGTCAGGTAATCGCGGTTGAACAGGCGCTTCGCCGCCGTCGTGACCGGGATGACCAGCATGTTGTCGAGGCTCGAGCCGCCGGGGCCCGCGCCGCGCGACGCCATGACGCCCTTCACCTGGAACGGCACGTCGGCGATGCGGATCACCTTGCCGAGCGGATCCTCACCATGGAAAAGGTCGCGCGCCACGTCGGCGCCGATCACCGTGACACGCGCGAGCGAGCGGTCGTCCTCCTCGGACAGGTGTGCGCCCGCCACCACGCTCTCGCCGCGGACGTCGGCCCAGTTCGGCGAAACGCCGAGCACGAGCGGCACCGAAGCGTTGTCGCGGTAGGTCACGTCGACATCGAAGGCCTGCTGCACGAGCGCCACGCGCTTGACGCCCGGCACGCCCGCGGCGATGGCCGGGCCGTCCTCGAACTTGAGCGAGGGCTCGACGGAACCGAGCGACGGCATGCCGCGCGTGCTGCCCGCACCGGGACGGATCGTGAGCGTATCGAAGGTGCCGAGCATGCGCTTGAACTGGCGCATCGTTTCCTGCCGCGTCGCCTCGCCCACCGACGCGAGCGCCGTCAGCGCCGCGATGCCGACGATCACGCCGAGCATCATGAGGAAACTGCGCAGCCTGCTGCGCGCGAGCGAGCGCCAGGCGCTGCCGACCACCCGGGCCGCGCTCATGCCGGCCTCCCGCGCTGCCGCACGGTGTCCGATGCGACCCCGCCGTCGCGGATCACGATCTCGCGGTCGGCGAACGATGCGACGTGCTCGTCGTGGGTCACGAGCACGATGGTGCGGCCTCCCTCGTGCAGGCTCGTGAGCAGCTGCATGACGCTCTCGCCGGCGGCGGAATCGAGGTTGCCCGTGGGCTCGTCGGCCAGCAGCAGGGCCGGTTCGTTCATCAGGGCGCGCGCAATCGCGACCCGCTGCTGCTCGCCGCCCGACAGTTCGGTCGCGAAATGGCCGGCGCGCGCGCCGAGCCCGACCCGCTCGAGGAGTTGCCGTGCCCGCGCGCGGTCCGGGCTCGCATCCGCGTAGAGCGCCGGCAGCTCCACGTTCTCGAGGGCCGTGGCGCGCGGCAGCAGGTTGAAGCCCTGGAAGACGAAGCCGATGCGCTTGCTGCGCATGTGCGAGCGGGCATCGTCCGCCAGCGCCGAGACGTCCTCGCCCGCGAGCCGGTACTGGCCGGAAGTCGGCGTATCGAGGCAACCGAGGATATTGAGCAGCGAGGACTTGCCGGAGCCCGACGCCCCGCGGATCACGACGAACTCGCCCGCTCCGATCGTGAAGCTGATGTCCTGCAACGCGGTGACGGGCGTACCGTCGCCGCGCCGGTAGGTCCGGGAAAGATGGCTTGCCTCGATCATGCTCACTCCGCCTGTGCTTCGTCGCCCAGCCTGACCCGATCGGTCGCGGCGAGGCCGCGACGGATCTCCGTGTAACCGCCCTCGCGCGCCCCGACGGTCACGTCGCGCCGCTCGGCCTTGCCGTCGTGCTCGAGATAGACGAAGCGCGCCGCATCGTCGCGCTGGATGGCCTCGTTCGGCACGACGAGCGCCTCGCGCCGGGCGGTCTCGATGGTCACGTTGGCCGTCATGTCGGGCTTCAGGCGCTGCGCGTCGCCGTCGATGCCGATCATGACCTCGTAATTCACCACGCCCGAGATGATCGTGCCCTTGGGCGCCACGCGTTCGACCCTGCCGTGGAATTCATCGGACGGAAAGGCTTCCACCGAGAAGTGGACGGGGTTGCCCGCCGCCACGCCGCCGATGTCGGTCTCGTCGACCATCGCGACGAGCTGGAGGGCATCGTCGCCGATGATCGTGACGAAGGTGGGCGTCGCGAACGACGCCGCGACCGTCTCGCCCTTCTGCGTCGTGACGGAGGCGACAGTGCCGGATATGGGTGCGCGGATCACCGTGTAGCCGAGGTCCGTCCCCACCACGGCCACGTCGCGGCGCGCCTTCTCGAGGCGCGCCTGCGCTTCCGCGAGCGCAAGGTTCCGGTCCTCGAGCTCGCTCTGGGCGACGAGCTTCTGCGCCTCGAGACGCTGAACGCGGGCGAGCTCGATGCGGGCGCGCGCCACGTCCTGCACCACCACCGCCTCCTGCGCACGCGCCTGCGCGAGGCGCGCCTCGAGGCTGCGCGAGTCGATGCGCGCGATCACCGCCCCGCGCTCGATGTGCGAGCCGACCGTGACATTGAGCTCCTGCACGATGCCCGAGACCTGCGAGCCGACGCGCACTTCGGCGCCGACGCGCAGGCGCAAGACGCCGGTCGCGAGCACCGAGGACGCCACCTCGCGCCGTTCGGGCGCGACGATGCGTACGGGACCTGCGGCAACGGAGGGCGCCCCGCCCTCGCGCGCCAGCCACCACCAGAGGCCGCCCGCGAGGGCGACCGCCGTGGCGGCGGCGGCGACGAGTGCGACGCGGCGTATCACTCGGCCTTTCCGTACACCATGACGACATCCTGGCCGGTGCCGCGCGAGCTCACGACGGTCATGGTACGGCCGTCCGCACTGAGCGAGCGCGTCTCGGTGCGCACCTTCTTCGTGCCGGCGACTGCGCCCTCGGTGGTCCAGGTGACGACCAGCTTGCCGTCGGCGACGCTTGCGGCGGTCTCGGCCTCGCCGCCCATGGAACCCGGGTTCCTGACCGGGGCGCCGGAGAGATCGAAATGCACCTCGCGCGCACTCTTCTGGCCCTGGAAGTCCGTCTCTTCCTTCATCGTGATCCCGGTCTTCGACTGGGTGATCACGACCACCTGTTGCAGGGCGGACATCATGCCGAGGTTCTCCCCGCGCGTGGTGTCGAGCTTCCAGGTGCCACTGAAGTCCGGGGCCGGGCCGGCCGCGGTGGCGGTGGCGGCAAGGGCCAACAGGAACGCGGATACGAACAGGCTTTTCATCGATGACTCCATGGTGCCGGGTTCTCGGTTATTCGGTTGTTCAGCTTCGGCGTAGTGTGTGTCAACAACCGGATAACCGAAAACCCGGCGCCGCCTCCGACCGCAGCACGGCCTCGCTGCGGTCACGCGGGCAACGGGCAATGGCGGGCGAGGAGGTGCAGGCAGATGATCGGGCACCGATCGTCGAGCCAGAAAGGTGAATGCAATGACGCTGAAGCCCTCCCCGACACTCGCCATGCTGCTGTGCCTGCTGGCCACGGGCAACGCCCTGGCTGCCGACCCGACGCCGGCTTCCACGGCCGCACCCGCACCCGCAGCCGACCCGCGCGAACTGCCCTGGCGCTTGATCCCGAACATCCCCGACGCGGCCGAAGCCTATTGGGCACCCGATTCGCGCCACCTGATCGCCCAGACGCGCGACCCGCGGGCCATTCCCTCGAAGCACGGCGGCCTCGGCGCGCTCACCTGGATCTTCACCGACGACGGCAAGGAGATGTGGAACGTCAACGACCACGGCCAGGACGGCTGCTCCTTCTTCTTTCCCGACGGCCAGCGCGTCGTATGGACCTCTACCCGGGACAACATGTCGATGCCCGTCGGCAATTGGTCGGACTCCGACGACTACCCGCAGGGCGCCGAGCTGTACAGCTCCGACCTGCACGGCGGCAACATCCATCGCCTCACGAACAACAAGTGGTACGAGGCCGAAGTCTCGGTCTCGCCCGACGGCAAGTGGATCACCTTCGGCCGCCAGGTCGACGGCAAGATGGACATCTGGGTCATGCGCCCGGACGGCACGGGCGAATTCCAGGTGACCCGCACCGACGACTGGCAGGAAGGCGCGCCCTTTTTCATGCCGGACAGCGAGCACATCATTTTCCGCGCGTGGCGCCGCGCCGATTACAAGAACGTGAAGCCGACGCCGATGACGATCTTCACGATCAAGCGTGACGGAACGGACTGGCGCCGCCACACCTACGACAACGGCATGAACTGGCACCCGGTGCCAGCGCCCGATGGCCGCCACTACGTCTACGTGAAGGCGCTCACCGAAAAGAACTGGGAGATCTACCTCGGGGATCTCGCGGGCGGGGAGCCTCGACGCCTCACTTACTACGACAATATCGACCTGTTGCCGCAGGTATCGCCTGACGGCAGGAAGATGAACTGGGCGCGGGCCCGCGGCCCCGGGATGCAGGGCATCCGCACCTACATCATGGACGTGTCGTCACTGAACCTCGGCGTCGAACATCGGGTGCCCTTCGACCCTGCATGGGGACAGGCGATGACAGCGCCCGCGCCACGGTAGATACTGGGGGCCCCGACCGGAGCGCCGGACCCTGGCCAGAGCCCGTGTCAACGTGATCGCGCGCGTGCTTGCGCTCGCGCTGCTCCTCGCCCAGCTGGGCGCGGAAGCGCACGCGTACAAGCATGTTGCGAACGACACGCACGGTGCGCCAATGGCGCAGCTGTGCGGCGCCTGCCTCTCCATCGCGCCGCTGTTGGGCGCAGTTGGCGCCTCGCCGCTGATCCTGCCCGCCTTTCAACCTGCAGCCGAGTGCGCCGTTCCGGCCGATTCGGTCGCACTACCGTATCGCCCGCCGGCCCCGGCCTTCCGTTCACGCGCACCACCCGTACTCCTCCGCGCCAATTGATCGCATGACCGCGCTCGCGCGGTCGCGCTCCTTTGACCCGGGAGGAGAACTCCATGATTCGTCATCGGCCCATTGCGGCGCTGTGTGCGCTCGGGCTCTTCGCAACACCCGCCCTCACGGCCACCGCAGACGACGCTGCGGCCTTGCGCGCGGAACTCGCAATCCTCAAGGCGGACTACGCCGCGCGGGTCGATGCGCTCGAAGCGCGCATCGTCCAGCTCGAAGCCGCCGCCGCCAACCCGCAGCCGCTGCCTGAGCCGCCCGCTGCACCGCCCGATACGCGCAGCAGCGCCACGGCCTTCAATCCCGCGATCTCGTTGATCATCGGCGGCAGTTATGCCGATACGTCGCGTGATCCCGGCGACTGGAGGGTGGCTGGATTCATCCCGAGCGGCGGCGAGGTCGGCCCCGGCGAGCGCAGCTTCAACCTCGGCGAGTCCGAGCTGACGCTGTCCGCGAACGTCGACCCGTATTTTTCGGCGACGATGACCGCCGCGATCACGGGCGAGAACGAGATCGAAGTCGAGGAAGCCTTCTTCCGCACCCTCGCCCTGCCCGCAGGCTTCACCGCGAAGGGCGGCCGCTTCTTCTCGGGTTTCGGCTACCTCAACGAGGTGCACGCGCACGCCTGGGACTTCGTGGACCCGCCTCTCGTGTACCAGGCGTTCTTCGGCAACCAGATGGCGCAGGATGGCCTGCAGGTGAAATGGATCGCACCCACCGACCTGTTCATCGAGCTCGGCGCCGAGGTGGGCAACGGCGACGCCTTCCCCGGCACGCGCCGCCACCGCAACGGACTTTCCGCCACCGCGCTCTTCGCGCACATCGGCGGCGACCTCGGCGTCTCGACGAGTTGGCGTGCCGGCACAGCCTGGCTCGACCAGCGCGCGGAGGATCGCACATATGAAGACACCGGCGACGTGGGCGCACCCGTGGTCGATGCCTTCACCGGCAAGTCGCGCACCTGGGTCGTCGACGCGGTGCTCAAGTGGGCGCCGAACGGTGATGTCACGCGCCGGCAGCTGAAGATCCAGGGCGAGTACATGCGGCGCGCGGAGGACGGCGAGCTCGCCTACGACGTGGGCGGGCTCGGGCTCGCCGATGGCTACCGCCACGAGGGCTCGGGCTGGTACCTGCAAACGGTCTACCAGTTCCATCCGCGCTGGCGCATCGGCGCTCGCTACGACGCGCTCGATTCCGGCGCACCACGCATCGCGCTGGTCGACGACGGCACGCTGTCCGCCGGCGCATTCACGCTGCCGCGCGCAGCGGACCCCGACCGCGTGAGCTTGATGCTCGACTGGAATCCGAGCGAGTTCACGCGGCTGCGGGCGCAGTACGCCTGGGACGATGCGCGCGCCGCAGGCGGTCGCGACCGCCAGTTCCGGCTGCAATACCTGTTCGGCATCGGCGCGCATGGCGCGCACAAGTACTAGGAGTCGTCCCATGAAGAACGCACTGCGCGGCGTCACGCTGCTGCTCGCCCTCCTCGCCACCGGCTACGGCGCCCCCGCCCGGGCCGCCATCAAGGTGCTCGCGACCACGAGCGACTGGGGCGCCCTTGCCACCGAGATCGGCGGCGACAAAGTCAATGTTTATGTCGCGACGTCCGCGTTGCAGGACGTGCACCGCGTCGACGCGAAGCCGAGTCTCGTGGCCCGCGCGCGCACCGCGGACCTCGTCGTCGCGACCGGCGCGGAGCTCGAGATCGGCTGGCTGCCGGTACTGGTGCGTGAGTCGGGCAATCCGCGCATCCAGCCCGGCGCGCCGGGCTATTTCGAGGCGGCGGCACAGCTGAAGCTGCTCGACGTACCGACACGCTTCGATCGCGCGATGGGCGACATCCATCCGCAGGGCAATCCGCACGTGCAGCTCGATCCGCGCAACATTGCGATCGTCGCGCAGGCGCTCGCCGCGCGGCTGGCGAAGATCGATCCGTCGAGCGCGGCAACCTACGCGCAACGCGCGGCCGACTTCGATGCGCGCTGGCGCGCGGCGATCGCCCGGTGGGAAAGCCGCGCGGCACCGCTCAAGAGCGCGCCTATCGTCGTGATGCACAAGGACCAGGTCTACCTGTGCCACTGGCTGGGCCTCGTCGAAGTGGCCGCGATCGAGCCGAAGCCCGGCGTGCCGCCGAGCGCCGGATATCTCGGCGAGCTCGTCGCGAAACTCACCGCCTCGCCACCGCGCATGATCCTGCGCAACGCCTACAACGACCCGAAGGCGGCCGACTGGCTCGCCGCGCGCATCCACGCGCCGGTGGTGTTGCTGCCGTTCTCGGTCGGTGGCACGCCGCGCGCGAAGGATCTCTTCGGGCTCTTCGACGACACGATCGACCGGCTGCTGGCATTGAAGTCATGAGCCTCTTCGACACCGATCTCACGATCCTCTGGCCGGCGCTCGCCGCGGGACTGCTGGTCGCCGTCTCGCACGTGCCGCTCGGCCAGCAGGTGCTCGCGCGCGGCATCGTGTTCATCGACCTCGCGATTGCGCAGGTCGCCGGGCTCGGCGTGATCGCGGCGAACGGCTTCGGCCTGCCGATCACCGGCTGGGGGGCGCAGATCGCCGCAGGCGGCGCGGCGCTCGCCGGCGCGCTGCTTCTCACCTGGACCGAGCGCAAACGGCCGGACGTGCAGGAGGCGCTGATCGGCATACTTTTCGTGTTGGCCTCGACGGCGCAGATCCTGCTGCTCGCGAACGACCCGCACGGCGGCGACAACCTGAAGGAGCTGCTCGCGGGGCAGATCCTCTGGGTGTCAGGCGACCAGCTGATCCGCACGGCCGTCGTTACGGCGATCTTCCTGGTCGTGTGGTTTCCCTGGCGCGAGCGGATCGGGCGGATCGGCTTCTACGTGCTGTTCGCGCTCGTCGTGACCGCCTCGGTGCAGCTCGTCGGCGTATACCTCGTCTTCACGACGCTGATCGTGCCGGCCGTCGCGACCTGCAGATTGGCGGCGAAGCGCCAGCTCACGGTCGGCTACGTGGTGGCGTTCGGCAGCTATCTCGCGGGCCTCGCGCTGTCGGTCGTCACCGACCTGCCCTCGAGCGCGGTGATCGTTTGGACCATGGCTCTCCTCGCGTTGGTCACGCACCTCGCGCCAGCTGGAAGCGCTCAAAACGGTGCAGCGCCTCCTCGATCGGCGGCGTGAGCTGGCGACGCGGCTGGCGGCCGATCCAGCTCCACTGCTGCACGAGCAACCGGCCGCGCACGCGATCGGCCTTGAGGTCGATCGCAGCGACGATCTCGTCGCCGACGAGCACCGGCTGCGCGAAATAGCCGAACTGCCGCTTCGCCTTCGGCACATACGCCTCGAAGCGGTGCTCATAGCCGAAGAACTGCGCGAGGCGTCGGCGCTGGATCACGAGCGGGTCGAAGGGCGAAAGGATGTGCACGATCGTGTCCGCCACTGGCGGCACTTCTGCCAACGCTTGCGGCGCCGCCCAATAGGCCGTCTTGCCCGCGCCATCGAAGGTTACCGGGTGCAGCGCGCCCGCACGCACGCGCTGCCCGATCAGCCTGCGCACGGCGGGCTTGCGCGGCGCGTCGAGGTGGCAGATCGAGTCGAGGCTCACGAGGCCCTGGGAGCCCAGTGCGCGATCGAGCAGGTAGGCGGCGATCTCGCGCTCGGCGGCCGCCGCGGGCGGCTTCTCCCAGCCAAAGTGGCGATCCGTGAGTTCATAGGTCTTCACCATGCCGCGCCGTTCGCTTACCACGAGCCGTCCCTGGAAGAAAGCCGCCTGCAGCGCGCGCTTCGAAGGCTTGCGGCTCGCCCAGTCGTGCGTCTTCTCGATGAGCTCATCGTCGTCGATGTCGCGGATCGAGAGCGGGCCGTCGCGACGGATGCGCGCCAGCACTTTGCGCACGTCGGTCGCCGTCACCGTACCGAACCAGCCGCTGTGCCGGCGCCAGCCGCTCACCATGGCGCGGCGGAAATAGCGCAGGTCGCGCGTCGGCACGTAGGCGAGCGCATGCGTCCAGTACTCGAACACCGACTTGTCGATCGCCTGCGCCTGGTGCAGGTGCTCGCGACGATAGGCCGGGATGCGCGTGTAGAGGATCTGGTGGTGGCAGCGTTCGATCACGTGGATCGTGTCGATCTGCACGTAGCCCAGGTGCTCGATCGCCGCAAGGGTCGCGCCTGCGCCCGCCCCGAACGACGCGGGCACATCGAGCCGCTGCGCACGCAGCCAGATGCGCCGCGCCTGCGAGGCCGTGATGACGAAAGGTCCCGGTGTCGGGCTTTCGGCCATTCGGTTATTGACGCTCAATGTCACTGACCGAATGGCCGAAAGCCCGGCACCACGTCTTGCAGCCGCGCAAGCGCCGGCCTCGCGTGTGCATCGATGGCCGCACGCAGGCTCCCGCTCGCCGCGGCCCGCTTGGCAGCGGTGTCGTCGGCGAACAGCGCGACACTTGCTGGCGGCGCTTTCGCCGGCCGCGCCGCCGCACGCACCATGCGTTCGCGCGCCGCCTCGTCTACCGGAGCCGCGAAATGCGGCGCCACGTCGCGCCAGGTCGCGGCCGGCAACTGCGGATACTCGACCAGCCGGCCCCGGCGTGGATCGAGGCGCGCCGCGGAGTCGCAGAACGCCGCATAGCAGCGGGCCACGAGTTCCTCCTTCGATGTCGCATCCCCGCCGGGATCGACGATCGCCGCAAAGCGTTTCGACATCTCGTCGGTACCGAGCAACCATCCCGGTGGCCGCTGCAGCAGCGAGACGCAGACCTCGAGCGGGTCGCGCAGGCACAGCACCCACGGCGAGTGGGGAAAGGCCTCGGCAACCATGTCGCAGTAGAGCGTGTTCCAGCTCGTGCACTTCACCACGTACGGTCCGCGCGCGTGCCGCGCGAACGCGTCGCCCAGCGATCGCAGCGCGGCCACCAGCTCGCGCCGTGCCCAGGGTTGCGGTGGCTTGAGGATCTCGTTGACGGGCGGCGGCTCGGCATAGACGACGAGCCCGCCCTGCTGCTTCAGCAACTGCGACACGAGGGTCGAGCCGCAGCGCGCCACATGGAAGATGAGGCCGGCGGGTGCGCTCGCGGGCGGGGCGCGGCCGAGGTCTTCCGGCACGACCTGGACGAACCGCTCCGGCGCGGCGACTCGCGCGACGGTCTCCTGCATGAACGGGTCCTGCAGCTCCGCGGCGGCGATGTCGCGCAGCGCGAAGTAGAGTCCCGTAGGGTGCAGCGCCGCCCGCGCCGGCAGCCAGTCCCCCTGCCCGTTGTGCATGCGCCATGCTAACGTCTCGCGCCATGGATTTCGCGCAGTTCCTCGCGCCTTTCGATCCGGCCGCGTTCCGCGCGCAGTATTTCGGCAAGCAGCCGCTGTACGTCCGCGGTGAAGCGCGCGAGCGCCGGGAACTGCTGCCGTGGGCGCGCTTCAACGAAGCACTGGCGCTCACGCCCTACTGGACCGAAGACACGCTCAAGGTCTACTTCAGGAGCCGGGCGGCCCTGCGCGAGAACTACTGCGACACGGCCGACCTTCGCGCCGGCCAGCCCGCGCCCGTCAATCCCGCCAAGCTCGCCGCCCTCACGGGACTCGGCGCGAGTGTCGTCGCCAACCAGGTCCATCGTGTCTGCGCCCCGATCGGCGCGGTTGCGCACATGTTGGCGGAAGAGCTCGCCGCACGCAGTTTCGCCAACGTCTACTGCTCGTTCCAGGGCGTGCAGGCCTTCCAGACGCATTTCGACCTGCACGATGTCTTCGCCGTGCAGATGGAGGGCGAAAAGACCTGGCGCATCTACGAAGCGCGCGCCGACACCCCGACCGCCCCCGTGCCACCGGGCGACGAAGGCGAGCAATTCCTGAATGCGACGCGCGGCCGCGTCCTCGCCGAGGTCGTCATGCGCCCGGGCGACCTGCTCTACCTGCCGCGCGGCCAGTACCACGATGCACTGACCGGTGCGCAGGCCTCGCTGCACGTGACCTTCGGCGTCGCACCGCTGACCGGACTGTCGTTGTTCAGGCTGCTCGAGAAGGCCCTGGCGGCCGAGAGCGGGTTTCGCGCCTACCTGCCCGACGCGCGCGACCCGGCGGCGCTCGAGGCGCGGTTCGCGCAGCTCGGCAGCCGGGTGCAGGCCCTGATGGCCTCGCCCGCCTTCAGGATCGACGTACTGAACGCGCAGCGGGAGCTGGCGGGTACGCCGGCGGCGTACCACTTGCCGGCGCAATCGCCGCCCGCGTGGTATTCGCTCGCGAAGCGCGCGCGCGTGCAACGGCGGGACAGCGGCTTCGCCGTCCTGTACGACGGCGGCGAGATCCCGGTCGGCGCCACCTCGCCAACGATCGAATGGATGCTCTCGCAGCGCATGTTCGCGCTGGAGGACGCGCTTGCACGCCAGCCGGGCGTCGATCGCGCGGAATTGCGCGCCGACCTCGGGCGGCTGCTGCAGGCGGGCATCCTCGCCGAAACCGAGATGAAATGAGCCGGCAGCCTACAGCGGGCAGGTCGGCATTTTCTCCACGAGGTCGAACGCAAAGATCATCTTGGCCATGCCGCACAGCATTGCCATCATGACCCCGAGTTCGACGAGCTCGCCGTCGCTGAACTGCGTGGCAAGCCGGGCATGCAGTTCCGGCGTGATGCGGCCGCGGGTGTTGGTCAGCGCCATCACGTCGGCGAGCGCGAGCGCGCCCTTCTCGCGCTCATTGAAGGGGCCTTCCTCGTAGTTCGCGAGCGCATCGATCTGCGCCTGCGGCACGCCGCCCGCGAGCGCCGCCAGCGTGTCTGAGCGGTTGCAGAAGGCGCAGCCGTGGATGTTCGCGAGTCGCAGCCGCACGAGCTCGACCACGCTGCGCTCGATGCGACCCGAATAGAAGAACTTGCGGTAGAACTCGTGCAGGTACCAGTCGTAGGCCTGCGGCGCCTGGCCGAAGACTTCGATGAACGTGGTGTCGCCGTGCAGCGCGAGGGCCGCGTCCCACGCCTGTTGCATGTGCGCTGGAAGTTGTTGGCGGCTGAGCCGGGCAAGCGGCGTGTGGGGTAGCAGGTCCATGGCGGGTATCCTGCCATGCGGAGCCCGCGACCGCACCGGGTGACGGCTATCCGGCGGTCGCGGCGTTGCCCGCGGCCAGTCCGGCGCGCAGTTCCTCGCAGGACATGGGCTTGCCGTACAGCCACCCCTGTGCGTACTGGACGCCGCGTTCGCGCAGGAAATCGGCCTGCGCCCGCGTTTCGACGCCCTCGGCGACGATCTTGAGCTTCAGCGCCTTGGCCATCTCGATGATGTGCAGCACCACCTGGCTGGTGGCGGCACCGGTGCCGATGGTGTCGATGAACGATTTGTCGATCTTCAGGTAGTCGAATTCGAAGCGCTCGAGATAGGACAGGCTCGAATAGCCGGTACCGAAGTCATCGATCGCCACGTGCAGCCCGCTGGCGCGCAGCTCGCGCACGATCGCGCCCGCGACCTGCGGCTCCGCAAGCCCGCGCTCGCTCGCTTCGATGACCAGGTTGCCCGCGCTGGCCCGGGTATCGGCCGCAAGCCGGCGCAGGCGCTCGATCGTGGCTTCGTCGTGCAGGTCCTCCGACGAGAGATTGATGCCGATGTGAAACTGCGCGTGGCGCTCGAACAGGCCGGCCACGTCGCGGGTGACGAGCTGGATGACCCGCGCCGTGATGAGCCGGATCAGGCCCGCATCCTCGGCGGCTGGAATGAACAGGTCGGGCCGCACCATCTCGCCGGTATGGCGCCGCCAGCGAATCAAGGCTTCCGCGCCAACCCATCGGCCGGTCTGCAGGTCGACGATGGGCTGGTAGTTCACGAAGAACTCGTGGCGTCGCAGCGCCACCTTCAGGATGGCGGGCAGCGCCAGCTGCATGCGCGCGAAGTACAGGATGGCGAGCGCGAGCACGATCCCGGCGACCACGCCCACTGGAACCAGCAGCATTTCGCTCGCACGCACCTGGCGCTCCAGGTTGGCAAGCGGCAGTGCCGCGATCGCCCCGTTCGCATACTGCTTCGACCTGACGACGGCCACGAGATGCGTGCCGTCGACGAAGCTCGTCTCCGTGCCTTTGCCCAGCGCGTCGATCCATTCTCGCTTCACGGCACCGCGGGACGAGCGCAGCTCCCCGGTCCCCGGCGTGAAGGTGGCCAGCAACACATTCGGCTGGCGGGTGGTGGTATCGATCGCCATGTCCCGGGGGACGATCGCGGCGTAACCGTCGCGCTCGGCCACGGTGAACCGCTTGCCCCCCGCAAACTCGAGCGCCACGTCGAGCCGCAGGGCGACGCCCCTGTCGGTTATCGTGTCGACGGGGCCGAGCGGCAATCCCTCGGCGAACTTGCCCAGCGACGAGCACATCAGGCGATCGCCCGCGACGTAACCCACCGCCTTGAGATTGCTCGATATGAGACTGAGGCCCCGCATGACCGCGACAATCGTGTCGGAGCAGGGCTGCGCGCTGCGATGGGCTTCGAGCATGGCCACGGCATTGACGAACTGGTCGGCGGCGATGTCCGAGCTGCGCAACACGTCGCGCGCGTAGCCGAGCACGCGACCGGTCTCGAACTCGAGTCCCTGCCTGCGCGCCAGGTGAACGGAGAAAAAGGTGGTCGCCGCGATGGCGAGCAACGCAAGGACAAGCGCCAGAACCGTAGCAGACCTCTTGCTCATCGCATGGGTCGCCTCGTGCCCCCGATCCACACCCCCAGGGCCGCCCCCGGGATGCTACGACAACCGGCGCGAAAACGGCAAAGGCGGCGGCGTCAGCCCGCCAGCGCGTACAGGTAGTCGACGCAGGAACGCACCATGTCATTCATGCCGTGCAACTTCGGGTTCTTCGAGTCGACCAGGCAGAATTCGTCGGGCGCGTGCGCGCGATCGCCGTAGCCCAGGCCGAAATGCCCCGCGGGCAGGTTGAGCGGTGCGGCGGTGAACAGCGAGCCCGGCCAGGAGCCGCCCATGCGCGGCAACAGCATCGCATCGATGCCGTACTGCTGGTACACGCTCTTCTCAGCCAGGATCAGCCTCGAATCGGCGGGCGTCGACGTCACATAATTGAAGCCACCGTTCTTCACGATCTCGATGTCTCCGAAGCCGCGCTTCGCGAGGTGCGCGGCGAGCTTCGCCATGATGTCCTCGGGCGTCATGTCGGGAACGAGTCGCATGTCGAGTTTTGCCGTCATCCGGTGCGGCTGGACGGTCTTGCCGCCGGGGCCGCCGTAGCCGCCGACGAGGCCCTCGATGGTGAGCGTCGGCCGCGAGACATAGTCCTCGAGCGCCTGGCGCCAGTTCGCATTGCGCGCCCAGACCCTGGCGCCCACGGCTTCGAGCGCGGACTTCTCGTCCGTGCGGCGCGCGAGGATGTCGAGCATCGCGTGCTCCTCCTTCGTGAGCGGGCGCACATGCTCGAAGAAGCCGTCGATCGCCGGATCGCCCTGCGGCGTGACCAGCGTGTCGAGCGCCTGCACCAGGTGCCAGGCCGGCTGGTCGAGTTGCGCCGCCACGCTCGAGTGCACGTCGCGCGTGGGGCCGCGGCCCCATTTTTCGCCGCTCGCGACCAGCTCGCATTCGATGTCGCCCTTGGAGCCGAGCGAGATCGTGACGCTGCCATCGAGGTCCTGCGAGTGGCTCGGCATGAAAATGCCCAGGCACTTTTCCAGGGCCTGGCGGACCCGCGGCGTGTCGTGCACGACCTGGGCGAAATTCGGCGAACCGATTTCTTCCTCGCCCTCGGCGACCAGCACGAGATTGACCGGCAGCTTGCGCCCCGCGGCGCGGATGGCATGCAGTGCGGCAAGCAACGCCGCCTGCGGGCCCTTCTGGTTGGTCGCGGCGCGGCCCATCAGCACGGTGCCGAGCCCCGGCTTCTCGACAAGGCGCCCCTCCCAGGGGGGCGAGCTCCACTCGGCGGGATCGACCTGCTTCACGTCGTACATGAAGTAGAGGCCGAGCGTCCGCTTCGCGCCGGCATCGTGCGTCGCAAAGACACTGGGCGCACCCTTCGTGGCGACGACCTCCGCGTGCTGGAAGCCCGCGTCGAGCGCGAGCCGCCTGGTGAGTTCGGCGCCCTCCCGCATGCCGGTGTCTTCCGCGGCGATCGACGGCTGGCGGATCCATTCCCGCAGGCGCGCGATGGTCTCGTCGTGGCGGCGCTCGATCTCGTCGTAGACGGCCTTGAGGTCCTTGCCGGGCGTTCCCGGGGCGGCCTGCGCGGCGGCCCAGAGCGCCGCGGTGGCGCCGACGGTGGTGGCGACGAAGTCCCTGCGGGTGTGCTTTGCCATGTCAAATATCCTCCGGGGTCAGCTCAACTTGGCCATCAGCGCCTGGAAGCGCGGATCGTCGCGCAGGCGATCGTAGTCCGGATCGTTCTCGATCCAGTCCCTCTTGCCCCATCCGCGGCCGCAGGCGCGTTCGAGTAGTTCGAGCGCCCGCTCCTTCTCGCCGAGCTTGGCGTGGAGGCAGGCCGCGTTCAGCAGTGCGTTCATGTCGTTCGCGTCAACCTCGAGCGCGCGTTGCGCCCATTGCCGCGCACGCTCGACCTGGCCGTCGTACTGCAACGCGCCCGAACCCAGTGCCAGCACGCGCCCGTCATCGGGGTTGAGCGCGAGGGCCCGCTCCGCCCGCGCGAGGCTGTCACGATTCGCACGCTGCGCCTCCTCGTGCCGGCCCAGCATGGACAGCGACTGGCCCATCAGGAAGCGGCTCTGGAAATCCTCTGGATTGAGCTCGGCGGCGCGCCCGAACAGCTCGGCCGAGCGCTCGATGGCGCCACTCGCGAAGCAGGCGCGCCCATAGTAGTAGCAGGCGTCGTAAAGATTCGGATTGATGCGGATCCCCGCCTCGAACTGCACGAACGCGTCCTCGTAGCGCCGATGCTGGGCAAGCGCAAGGCCGCGGGCGACATGCGCGTCCGCGAGCTGCGGCGCGAGGCGCATCGCCGTCTCGCTGGCCTGGTCCGCGCGAACGAGGTCCCCTTGATTCGATCCCCACCATTCATAGAGCAGGGCGTGGACGGTCGCGAGGCCCGCCCACGCGGGCGCATAGTTCGCATCCAGGTCGATCGCCTGGGAGAACATCTCACAGCTGCGCTCAAGGTCGGGGCGTCGCATGCGATGCAGGCTCTGGCGCCCGCGCAGGAAGTATTCGTACGGCTCCGCACCCGTCGCCGGGCGCCGCAGCGCCCGCTGCTCGGGTCCCGTCAGTTCCCCGCCTCGCAAGGTGGTCGCGACGCTCGCCGCGATCTCGTCCTGGATCGCGAAGATGTCGCCAAGCTTGCGATCGAAGCGCTGCGACCAGCGGTGAAAGCCGCTCGCGACATCGATGAGCTGCACCGTGATGCGCAGCCGGTCGCCCGCCTTGCGCACGCTGCCCTCGACGATCGAGCCGACACCGAGCTGGCGCCCCGCCTCGGCGAGATCGACGCCGGCGCCGCGAAACCGGAACGACGCACTGCGTGCCGCAACCCTCAGCCCATCGACGTGGCTCAGCGCGTCGATCAACTCTTCGGAGAGCCCATCGCAGAAGTACTCCTGGTCGCGGCCCGGGCTCATGTCGGCGAAGGGCAGGACCGCGATGGCCGCGACAGCGGGCAGCGCGGCCACGGGCGCCGGTGACGCCGCAGCGGTGAGCGCAGCCGGCGTGACGGGTGCAATGAAGCGATAGCCCGAACGGTGCCGCGTCTCGATGTAGCGGGGTTCGCGGGCATCGTCGCCGAGCGCCTTGCGCAGCTCCTGCACACAGGTGACGAGGGCATCGTCGCTGACGATCGTGTCCCGCCAGCCCTCGGCGAACAGCTCCCGCTTCGAAACAGGCTCGCCGGCGCGCCGCAACAGGATCGCGAGCACCGTGGCGGCCTTGGGCGTGAGCTTTACCTCGCGCGCGCCCGACCAGAGCCGCTGCGTGACGGGCTCGAACCGGCAGGAACCGAATGTCACGGACTCGTGCATCGATGGACTTCCCGTCACTCCCCGGCCAAATCCCGGCGTTTCCCCGGGATTGCCCGGCGGGCAGTACCTATTCTTCGGGCATCAAGAGCGGCGCGCAAGCCGCGGAGGGATCCATCATGCCGAGTCGCGTCGCCATCTTCGCCTACGGGCTTGCCTCGTACGCGATCTTCCTCGCCACCTTCCTCTATGCCGTGGGATTCATTGGCGACTTCGGGGTGCCGAAGGCCATGGACTCGGCCAGGGAAATGCCGCTCGCCCCGGCGCTGCTCATCGATCTCGCGCTGCTCGGGCTGTTCGCCGTCCAGCACAGCCTCATGGCGCGGCCCGCCTTCAAGCGCTGGTGGACGAAGGTCGTGCCGGAACCCGCCGAGCGCAGCACCTACGTGCTCTTCTCGAGCCTCGCCCTGATCGCCCTCTTCTGGTTCTGGCAGCCGCTCGGCGGCATGGTGTGGCAGGTGGAATCGCCGACCGGGCGCGCGCTGCTGTACGGCGCCTTCGCAACGGGCTGGCTGCTCGTGCTCGTCGCGACCTTCCTGATCAACCATTTCGACCTCTTCGGCCTGCGCCAGGTGTGGCTGCACCTGATCGGCCGACCGTACACGGCGCTGAACTTCGTGACGCCGGCGCCCTACCGGGTCGTGCGGCATCCCTTGTACGTCGGCTGGCTGCTCGTCTTCTGGTCGACACCGGACATGTCGGTCACGCACCTGCTGTTTGCGATGATGACGACGGCCTACATCCTCATCGCAATCCAGCTCGAGGAACGCGACCTGATCGCGGCGCATCCCGAGTATGCGGAGTACCGCCGGCGGGTGCCGATGCTGGTGCCGTCGCTGCGCCTTGCGCGGGTGAAGGCCACGCGAACGCAGGGGGCCTGAGCCCCTGCGCCCGGCGCGGCTGGACAGCTTCGGCACGACGCAGGGAGAATCCGGGCGATGGATCCCAAGCTGCCGGTCCGCGGCATCGACTACACCGTGATCTTTGCGCGTGACATGCCCGCCATGCAGGCGTTCTACGGCTCCACCATGGGCTTTCCGCTGCACAGGCGGCTTGGGCCGCAGTGGGTCGAGTTCCGGGTCGGCTCGAACATCCTCGCGCTGACCGAACGCGGCCTTGTGTTCGACGACCCGGCGCCGCCCAAGGGTGTCCTTTCGCTGCAGCTTGCTTTCCGGGTGTCGCCGGATGAAGTCACGACCTGCGCAAGCACGCTGAAGGAACGTGGCGTCGCCATCCTCTCCGGGCCGACGGATCAGCCATGGGGCCATCGCACGCTCTTCTTCCGCGATCCGGACGGCAATGTCCTCGAGATATACGCCGAGATTTCGCAGGCCGCGGCCTGATCCAGGCATCGGGCGACACCACGGTTCTCCATCATGGATCTTGTCCCCATCCAGCGCGGCGGCGTCACTGACGCCAAAGTCGGCGATCTCCCGGCAGAGGCAGCGGGCGCCCTCGAAGCGACGGCCGGCCTTTACGACAGGGTCGGCTTTGCGCCGCCGTGGATCTGCTACATCGCGACCCGGGACGGAGAGGCGGTTGGTACCTGCGGCTTCACATCCGCCCCGGCGCGCGGTTGCGTGGAAATCGCCTACTTCACTTTCCCGCGCTTCGAGGGGCAGGGCGTTTCGACTGCAATGGCGGCGAGTCTCGTCTCGATTGCAATGAAAGCCGACCAGGCTGTGCTGGTGTTCGCGAGGACGCTTCCCGAACGCAATGCGTCACACCGGATCCTCGAGAAGCTGGGGTTCACCTGCATCGGCCCGGTGGAGGTCCCGGAGGACGGGACGGTGCTCGAATGGCACCGGTTGCCTGACGGCGTTGCCTGATACTTCCCGCAGCGGCTGCCCTGAAGTGGTGGCCAGGGTCGGAATCGAACCAACGACACGCGGATTTTCAATCCGCTGCTCTACCAACTGAGCTACCTGGCCGCCGTCGGGAAGGGCCGCGTATTAGAGCCGCGCCCGGGCGAGGCGTCAAGCGTGCGCGCCCCCAAGTCCTTGATTCTTAGCGGACCATTTGCCCGGGCCACCGCCCCCGGTTCATGCTAAGGCCGATGGCCGCGAGGGGCGGCAAGGAAACGGGTCCCGATGCAAAAGACGCTGCTCGATTACTGGTGGGTGCCGCTCTCGCGCGGGATCCTCGCGATCCTTTTCGGCGTCCTCGTGCTCGCCTGGCCGGGCATCAGCGTCCTCGTCTTCCTCGCGCTGATCGCCGCGTTCTGGATCGTCGAGGGTGCGTGCTCCATGTATTACGCCACGGTCGCGAAGAATCGCGGCTGGCCGTTCTGGGGCGGCCTCATCAGCGTCGCGGCGGGGGTCGCGGCCATCGCGGCACCCGGAGTCGCGGCGATTTCGATCCTGGTCATCATCGCCGCCTGGGCGATCGTGCGCGGCCTGCTCGACATCTACGCGGCGATCAAGTTCCACCGCGAGATCGACTTCGAGTGGTGGCTCGCGCTCTCGGGCGTGGTGAGCCTGCTCTTCGGCGTGCTCGTGCTCAGGAATCCGGCGGCCGGCGCGCTCGCGATGGCGACGCTCATCGGGGCGTTCGTGATCGTGCTGGGCATAGCGCTCGTGCTCGCCGGCCTTCGCATCCGCCAGTTCCGCAACAAGCGGCGGCCGATGGGCGTATAGGCGCCGCGCCGCTCAGTCCCTGTCCGGCGCCCCTGGCGGGAAGAAGTGCCGGTACGGCCGCGCCTCCTCCACCGCGCGCGCGAATGAGGGCCGCGCCAGCAGCCGCGCGCGATAGGCGCGCAGGATCGCGTGCCGCGCGGGAATTTCCTGCACCCAGTCGGCGTAGAACAGCGCGGGCGCCGCGGCGCAATCGGCGAGGCTGAACGCGGCACCCGCCGCCCATTCGCGCCCCTTCAGCGCCGCCTCGAGCCATGTGTAGCTTGCATCGAGCAGCGCCCGCGCCTCGGCGACGCCGTGCGTGTCGCGATGCTCGGCCGGTCGCAGGCAGTCGAAGACGATTTTCTGCATCGGTGTCATGACGTAGTGGTCGAAGACGCGATCCATCAGGCGCACTTCGAGCGCCGCGCCCGGATCGGGCGGGAGCAGCCGCACCGGTCCCGGACGATGCACGCCGAGGTGCTCGATGATGACGGAAGACTCGACGACGGTGCGCCCACCGTCGACGAGCACCGGCATGCGCTTCAGCGGCCACAACGCCGCGAACTGTGCCTGGATGAGCTCGTCGCCGCCGAGCTGGCGAAACCCGAAAGGGGTCGCATTCTCGTACAGCGCCACCAGCACCTTCTGGCAGTAGGAACTGAACGGATGCCCGTAGAGGATCAGTGCGGTGTCGGTCATGCCCGTCAAGGACGATAGTCCGCGGGTGTCGCCGACCCTTCTCCGAAGAAAAACTTCTCCATCTCGCCCTCGAGGAACTTGCGGGCCTTGGGATCGACCGGCGAGAGGCGGTATTCGTTGAGCAGCATGGTCTGGTGGCCGACCCAGCGCTGCCAGGCCTCCTTCGACACCGATTCGAAGATGCGCTGGCCGAGCGCTCCGGGATAGGGCGCGCGCTCGAGGCCCGGTGCCTCCTTCTTCAGGAAGACGCAATGCACGGTTCGGCTCATGTCAGGCTCGCGAGGATCTGCTGGACGGGGGCCGGCAATCCTACCCGCGCGGGCGCGCGCCTGTCATACCAGAGCGTGCGATCGGCCTCGTGGGCCATCATCGCCACGGGACAGCGGGCAAGGAGCGGCGTGATCACGAGGTCGAAATGCGTGAACGCGTGCGGCACCGGCGCGAGTGCCTGCGTCACGAACTCGGCGCCGTGCAGTTCAGCAGCGGCGTAGCCGCGCGCCGCGCGCTCGGTCGCGAACTCCGGCAGGCACCAGAGGCCGCCCCAGATGCCTTCGGGCGGGCGGCGCTCGAGCAGAACCGCGCCATCCGCCCTCAGCGCCACCAGCATCACCACTTCGCGCACGCGCCGCGCCGCCCGCGGCCGGGCGCGCGGCGCCGGGATCTGCTGCGTGCGATGCATGCGATGCGCGACGCAGTCCGCCTGCAAGGGGCACAACGGACACAGCGGCCGGGTGCGCACGCAGACGGTCGCGCCGAGGTCCATGATTGCCTGGGTGTACCCGGCCACGTCCGCGACCGGCGTGTGCGCATCGGCCAGCGCCCAGAGCCGCCGCTGGGCGGCAGCCCCGCCACTCGCCTCGGTGACGCCGAAGCGGCGCGCGAGCACCCGCTTCGCATTGCCGTCGAGGATCGGGTGGCGCGCGCCGCGCGACAACGCGAGGATCGCGCCCGCGGTCGAGCGGCCGATGCCGGGCAGCGCTTCGATCGCGTCGAAGGACTCCGGGAACCGGCCGCCGAATTCGTCGCGCACGCGCTGCGCGGCCCGGTGCAGGTTGCGGGCGCGGGCGTAGTAACCGAGGCCCGACCAGTGATGCAGCACCTCATCGAGCGGCGCATCGGCGAGCGCCGCGACATCGGGGAAGCGGGCCATGAATCGCAGGTAGTACGGGATCACCGTCGCGACCTGCGTCTGCTGCAGCATGATCTCCGAAACCCACACGCGGTACGGCGAGCGATCGTGCTGCCACGGCAGGTCGTGCCGGCCATGCACGCGATGCCAGTCGAGCAGCTGGCCGGCGATCGCGCTCATGGCCCAGCGCCGAGCCGCACGCCCTTCATCCGCACGCCCGCGAGCGTCGCTTCGTCGAGGTCGAGAGTGCCTGCAACGCGCAACGCCCGCAGCATGTCGACCGGCAGGACGAAAGGCTCGCTCGCGGTGCCTTCCGGCTTCAGGTAGCGATCGAGATCCATGGCATCGCCGTGCAGCGTGAAATGCAAGATGCCCGCCTCCCGCGTGACCCGGCCGGCGAAGCGCGTGTCGTCGAGCAGGATATCGAGCGGCTCGACCTGCAACGCATCGCCCTCGATCCGGTAGCGGGCGCCAAGCGACAGGCGCTGGAAGGCGCGCGGGTCGCGGGTGGGCGGGAGTTCGACGCCCGCCGCCGCGAGCGTTGCGCGCAGCGACACGGGCGTGAGCGCGAGCGTGCCCAGGACAGCAGTCGCCGCACCCATCCTGGCAGTGGTAGAGCCCGTCAGCACGGCATCGCTGAATCCGAGCTCCCACTTCGGCGCCTCGTACGCACCGCCTTCGGGATCGAGCCGCAGGCGCGGCGCGGCCAGGTGCCACGAAGCGCCCCTCGTGCCGAAGCGCGCACCGAGAAGCCGGCCGCTCGCCTGCAGGTCGTCGAGCGTGATCGTCGGGCCAAGGCTCGCGACCACGCCCGCCTCGACGGCAATCCGTTCCTCGTGCCCTGCCATCGATGCCGTCGCGGCCAGCGCGATCCGCATGGGCGCGTGTTCGCGGACCGGTTCCACGGCCACGCGCAGGCTGGCGAGGCGCAGGCGCATGCCGGCCTTGTCATCGACGTAGTCGAGCTGCGAGTCGCGCAACTCGATGCCCGCGATGTCGGGCCAGGCGCCCTGCGTGCCGGCGTCCCGTGGGCCGCTTCCGAACGACCAGTTCGTGCGCCCATCGGCCGCCCTCACGAGGCGCGCATCGAGGCCCACGAGCCGCACGCGATCGACCACGAGCGAACCGCGCAGCAGCGGCAGGAGCCGCACGGCGACATGCGCCTTTCGCCAGCGAAGGAACCGGGGTTCGGAAAAACCGCGGGGGGCCAGCAGCTCACCCTCGCCCGTAGTCAACGCGAGCCAGGGAAAGAAAGAGAGCTCGATGTCACCCTGCAGGTGGAAGGCGCGGCCAGTCGCCGCCGAGACTTGCCGCTCGATGGTCCCGCGATAGGCATTGGGATCGACGACCTGCGTCAGGACGAAGGCCGCCGCAACGATCAACGCCACAAGCCCGCCGGCCCCGATCGCAAGCCGCTTCAGCCAGGTCCGCTCCGTCCACCACTGCCTTGCGACATGCACGCGGTCATTCTAGCGGTGCCCGCGCGCACTTGCCGCCCGTTGCCCGCCGCGCCGCCGCGCCGCCCCGGCGACCGTCAGCGATCGCAGATGCCCACGTCGCCGCTCATCGTCCTCGCGCGGACCTGCGCACCACCCGCGCCGCGCGTGAGCGACATGCGCTCGCCCGGGCCGTACTTGCCGACCGCCTCGGGTCGCACGCCGAAGCAGTTCGACAGCGAGCCGCTGAAGGTATCGACCTCGGCGGCGAACCCCGCCTCCGAGGCAAGCGCCGCCGACAGGTCGCCGCTCACGGACTCGTAGTCGACGCGCGCCCCCTTGGCGAGCCGCCCGCCGAGGCGCGTATCGCCCGAAGTCGTGCGCAGGCGCACGCCGGTCAGGGTGCCGAGGTCGAGGGTCATGTCGCCGCTCACCGTGGTCGCCTCGATCTCGCCCGCCAGGTCGTCGACCACGACGTTGCCGCTCACGCTGTAGACGATCATCTTCGCCGGCGAGTTTGCGGCGCTCGCGCGGATGTCGCCGCTCACCGTCTTGATCTCGCAGTCCTTCGCGGCATCGCGGGCCACGATCTCGCCGCTCACCGACTTCAGGCGCAGCGGCCCGGCCACCCCGCGCACTTCCGTGTCGGCACTCACCGTGGTCACTTCGAGCGACGAGCCCTTCGGCACGCGGATCGTGAGGTCGGCGTCGGCGTCATTGTGCCGGTCGGTCTTCGGCAGCACGACCTTGACGGTGACCCGCTTGCCGTCGCGCAGGACATCGAGCCGCTCCACGCCCGCCCCCACCGTGCCGGCGACGTCGACTTCCGCCTTGTCCCAGCCCTCCACATTCACCGACCCGACGATGTTGTTGACGATGACCTGGCCGTCCGCCTCCGCGGCGACGCGCTGGGCGACATCGCGCTCCCGCGCCGCGCGGGCCGGCGCCGCCACGATCGCCGCGGCGAGCGCGGCCCCCATCCAAAAGTTTCGTGCAGCCGTCATGTTCCGATCTCCCGGACTGTCGTGAGGACGCGCATTTCGTCCTGGTAGCAGTTCACCAGCATTTCCTGCAGCAACGCATTGCCGGGGTCGCGCCCCAGCGCCTGCTCGATGTCGGCGCGCGCCCGCTGCACCGTTTCGAGGCTCGCCTCGACGCGCGCCCGTGTCGGCGGCGGCAACCGGGCCAGCCGTGCGCCCACTTCGCGCAGCAGGCTTTCGCGCGTGCGCTCGAAGCGCGCATCGGGTGCGTAGCTCACCGCCTGCGCGAGCGGCTCGCCCGCGGCCCCGCTCGCCGGCACCGCAGGTGCCGCGGCCACGGGCAATGACTCGCGCCCGATCCACACTCCGACCGCGACACAGCCGAGCGCAGCGGCCAATGCCCACGCCGGGGACGGTCGCCACCCGCCCAGCCGCTGGCCGAGGCGCGCGATGCCCCTGGCGGGTCGCGCCGCACCGGGCGCGTCTGCGCCGATCGCCGCGGCGATGCCGGGCCATAGATCGCGTGCGGGCGCGATGTCCCGGGGCAGGTCTCCGATTGCCTTCATGTTCGCACTCCGCTCTCGAGCCGCGCCCGCACCAGGGCGCGGGCGCGATGCAATTGGGCCTTGCAGGTGCCTTCCGCGATGCCGAGCATGGTCGCGGCCTCGCCGTGCCCGTAGCCGTAGATGCCGCACAGGGTCAGTACGTCACGCGCGCCCTGCGGCAGCGAGGCGATGACCGCCTCGAGCTCCGCCTCCTCCACCGGGGTATCGAGCGCATCGTTGTCGCGCTCGTACTCCGCGGCGTCCTCGACGTAATCGACCGGCGGTTCGCGGCGGCGGCGGCGTTCGAGGACCACGTTGACCGCGATCCGGTGCAGCCAGGTCGAGACCTGGCTGCGCGCCTCGAAGCGATCGAGTGCGCGCCACGCGCGGATGAAGGTTTCCTGGGTGTAGTCCTCCGCGAGCTGCAGGTCGCGCACCATGCGCAGGCACAGGCCGTGCACGCGCCCGACGTGTTCCCGGTACAGCCGCTCGAACGCCCGCGAGTCGCCGCCGCTGGCGCGCGCCACCAGGACTTCGTCGATGCCTGACACCCCACCGTCCGCCAAGGGATCTTCCTCCTGCATGGCTTGGATGCGGCAGGACGGGGCGGCGTTTGAATGCGCTGCCGTCAGCCCTCGCCCCGGGAGGTCCGGTCGAAGGTCAGGGCGTATTGCAGGAGCTGGGAGTTGCTCGCGAGATTGAGCTTGCGCTTGATGCTCTGGCGATGGGACTCGACCGTCTTGACCGACAGGGTCAGGTCGGCGGCGATCGCCCGCGAGGACAACCCGCGGCCGAGCTTCGCGAGCACCTGGATCTCGCGGTTGCTCAGGCGCGTGAGCGGATCCTCCGCCACCCCACCCGCCGGCATCGCGCCGCGCGTGCGCAGGCGCGCCTGGAGCGCTTCGCTCAGGTAGACCTTGCCGGACAGCACGCGGCGCAGCGCTATCAGCAGCTGGCCGGACGCCGCCTCCTTCATGATGTAACCGCGGGCCCCGGCGGCGAGCATCCGCTCGGCGTAGATCGACTCCTCATGCATCGACAGCACCAGCATCGGCAGGTCGGGCAGGTGCGCGCGCACGTCGCGCACGAGTTCGAGGCCGTCGCCCTGGCCGAGGGTGAGGTCGACGATCACGACGTCCGGCAGGAGCTCGCGGATTGCGCGCTTGGCGTCCGCCACCGTCTCCACCTCGCCGCACACGGCGAGGTCGGGCGACGCCTCGATCATCCGGACGAGGCCGTGCCGGACGATCGGGTGATCGTCGACGATCAGGACGCGCTGGCGCGCTGGATTGCCGCTAGGGGACATTCACACTCCACGCGCACGCCCCGCGCGCCGGCCGGCTCCACCCGGAGCGCGCCGCCGAGCATCTGGGCCCGATACCGCATGATCTTGAGGCCGAGCCCCGCGGGCGCGCCGGCCGCCGCCGCAAAGCCGCGCCCGTCGTCGTCGACCCGCAACCGCAGCCGGCCCGCCGCCGGCGCGAGCTCGATCGCGACGTGCTTCGGATTGCCGTGGCGTATCGCATTGATCACCGCTTCCTGCGCGATCCTGTACAAGTGATTGAGCGCCGCATCCGCGAGGGCCGGATGCGCATCGAAGCGCGACGCGACGGTTACGTCAACCCCGTGGCGATCGTGCATGCGGGAGGCAAGGGTCTCGAGCGCGGCCACGAGCCCGCCCCGCTCGATGTTGACCGGCGACAGGCCGCTCGCGAGCACGCGCGTGCTCTCGATCGCCGAGTTGACGAGGCCGATCACTTCCTCGACGTCGGCGCGCGCCTCGGAGCGCTCCTTGCGCAACTGCCCCGCCACCCCGCGCAACATCAGCGCGATCCCCGTCAGGTCCTGCGACAGGCCGTCGTGCAGGTCGCTGCCCATGCGCTGCTGCTCGCGGTGCGCGATCTCGAGCAGTTCGCGCTCGAGCCCCTTGCGGGCGGTGACGTCGGTGGCGTTGATCACGATGCCGGGGCCGGCGCCCGCGGCCACCGTGTGCACCGGGCGGACGCGCAGCTCGAGGCAGCGATGCACGCCGTCCGGCGCGATGAACTCCTGCTCCTCGACGTGCGGCTGGCCGGAATGCAGCACTTGCTCGGCGAGCCCGAGCAGGCTGCCGGTGCGCTGGCGCGGCGCGAATTCGCGCAGGGTGCGGCCGACGATCTCGCCCGGCGTGTGGCCGCCGAAGCCATGGTTGATGAATACGAAGCGCAGGTCGCTGTCCAGCATGACGAGCCAGTCCGAGGTGACTTCCGCGATCGTGCGCAGCACGGTCTCGGTCGCGCGCGATCGCTCCTCGGCGGCGTGCCGCGCGGTGTTGTCGGTGACGGCCACGCTCAGGCCCATGATCTCGCCCCGCTGGGTGACCGGCGAAGCGCGGCTCACGAGGTAACGGGGCGAGGCGCTGCCGTGGCAACGGTCCGCCACTTCGAGCTGCTCGGACCGGCCGGTTTCGAGCACGCGATTGAAGTGCACCACGAGCTGGTCGCGGCAGGAGGGCGGGAGATAGTCGGCGATGTGCCCGCCGACGAGGCCGGTCGCCATGTGGGGCGGCCAGCTGCGGTTGGCGAACTGCACCACGAGGTCACGATCGAGCAACAGCAGGTGGTCCGGTGCGTGCCCGGTGACCGCGTGCAGGGTGGCGACGGCGCGCTCGCGCGCGTCGATCTGTTCCTGCATGCGCGATATGTCGACCAGGAAGCCCGCCATGCGCGCCGGGGCGCCCTCCGCCGTACGCGCGGTGACGCGGCCGCGCTGCAGGACCCAGCGCCATTCGCCGCTTGCGTTTCGCAGCCGGCCCTGGACCTCGAACTCGTCGCGCTTGCCCTGCCTGATCTCCTCGTCGAACACGCGCGCCTCCGCGAGGTCGTCCGGGTGCAGGCAGGCGAAGCGCCGCTCGCGGCGCTCGACCAGGCCCTGAGGCCGCATGCCGCCGAAGGCGTACTCGGCGTAGAGGTCGTTGCAATGGAAACGGTCGTCCACGAGGTCCCAGGACCAGATGCCGATGCGCGCGACGTCGATCGCGTGCTCGAGCCGCTGCTGCATCTCGCGCGCGTCGTGCTCGGCGACCGCGCGATCCTCGATGTCCATGCAGACGCCGACCATGCGCACGGGCGTGCCGTCGGCCGCGCGATCCACCACGCGGCCGCGTTCGAACAGCCAGCGCCACTCGCCGCTGCGCGTGCGCAGGCGGTACTCGGCGTCATAGTGATCCGCGCGGCCGGACACATGCGATTCGAAGCTGCGCTGCGCCTCGCCGACATCGTCGGGATGGATGTTCTCGTCCCAGCGCTGCACGTGGTCGGTGCCGTCGCAGGGCTCGACATCGAGCCGCTCGCACCAGTCGTTGTGCCAGCGGGTCTGCTCGCTCGCGAAGTCGAGTTCCCAGAGGCCGATCTTCGCGCCCCACAACGCGGTCTCGAGGCGTGCCTCGCTGCTGCGCAGGGCGAGTTCCGCCTGCTTCTGCGCCTCGATGTCGAGCGACACGCCGATCGCGACCGTGGGGGTGCCCTGGAAGTCCCATTCGTTGACCCGCCCGCGATCCTGGAACCAGCGGTACTCGCCCGAGGCGACACGGATGCGGTATTCGATCTCGAGCGACTGGGTGCGCCCGTCGAAGTGATCGCGGATCGTGCGCTCGACGCGCTCGACATCCTCCGGATGCAGCCGCGAATGCCAGGGGCGCGGATCGTGTTCCCACTCCTCGCGCTGGTAGCCGGTCATCGCGAACCACATCGCGCTGCGATTCTGCACGTCGGCCGTGATGTTCCAGTGCCAGAACGCGGCGCGCGCACCCCACAGCGCGGTCGCGAGCCGCGATTCCTTCTCCTGCAACGCCATCTCGGCGCGCTTGCGCGCATCGATCTCGATGCAGATGCCGGCGGCGCGGAGCGGCCGGCCCTTGTCGTCGGACTCGATCACCCGGCCGCGCTGCAGGAGCCACAGCCAGCGCGAATCTTCCGTCAGGACCCGGAACTCCACCTCGAAGGAGCTGCTTACTCCCTGCTCGAACTCCTCGCGGCTGCTGCGGAACACGGCCGCGTTGTCGGGATGGACGAGCTTCTCCCAGCGCGACAGGTGATCGGCGCCCGAACAGGGGTCGAGGCGCAGGGCCGCGCACCAGCCCTCGTCGACGCCACCTTCGCCGGTCGACAGGTCGAGATGCCAGGCGCCCACCTGCGCCGCGCGCAGCGCCGCGGCGCGCGCCGCGTCGGTGATGGAGGCCGCCTGCACGACGGTGGAACCATCCGTCCCGGGCGACTCTTCGATGTACAGCAAGGCGCCGCATACCACCTGGCCGCGGCGCAGTGGCACGAGGCGTGCGCCGCAGACCCGCTCGCGGCCGCGCCGGTCAATGGCGGCGCGGGGTGGAAACTGGCGCGCGCCGCCCGCGAGGACCGCCGCGAGATCGTTGCCTTCGCGCAGCCAGGGCAGGGCGAGATCGGCGAGCGCGCCTCCGATCAGCGTGCCGGCGCCGATCGGCGCCCAGTCGTGGGCGGACTCGTTGGCCCAGCGGATCACGCCATCGCGATTGAGCATCACCACGGCGCCGGGCCACTGCTCCACCATGTCCCGGAACAGGTCGGGCGCGAGGTCTGCGGTTGCCGTGGGGCGGGGGGCGGCTTGCATGGCTGGAAGGTGTCTTGGGGCCCTGGACGGCAATTTGACGGAATTATCGGCCGGGATCATAGCCGTCCCGCATGACTCAGGTCGCACTCTGGCCCTTTGGGTGGCATATTCACTACAAATACCTACGAAGCCAAGGGGATGCGGAGGAAGTCTGTGGTCGATTCAAGATCGCCGGGGGGCCTGGCCGACTATTCCACGTGGCGGGCACGCGACTATTTCGAGACGTATTACAGCGAGGTGGTGCTGCCCGATGAGCAGGCCGTACTGGCCTACCAGATCGAGGTCATGCGCCGGGCCGGGACGCGTTTCGGGCGTGCGCTCGAGTACGGCTGCGGCCCGACCCTGCATCGCGCGATCGCGGCCTCGGCATACGCCTTTCGCATCGACATGGCGGACTGGCTGGCGGACAACCTCGTGTTCGCGCGCGAATGGCTGCGCGCCGATCCGGTGGAAAGCGACTGGAGCCGCTTCACCCGTTTCATCCTGGCCTGCGAAGGCCTGCCGGAGGCGGACCGGGCCCGCGTCATCCGCCGCGAATCCCAGACCCGCAAGTGCGTGCGCGGCCTGTACGTCAGCGACGCGCGCTGGCACGACCCGCTCGGCGAGGAGCGCCGCGGCTACTACGACCTGATCGTCTCCGGCTTCTGCCTCGATGCCGTGTCGAGCGATCGCGGCGTGTGGCGCGCGTGCATGCAGAACGTGCTGTCGATGCTCGCGCCGGGCGGCACCGCCGTGATCCACGCCCTGCACGACTGCACCGCCTACAAGGTCGGGGAGAAAATGTTTCCCGGCGCCGGCGTCACGGTGGATGCAATGGCCGAATCGCTGCTCGAATGCGACATGGCGCGCGCCAGCATCGACGTGCAGGTGATTCCGTGCCCGGCGAACTCGGTCTACGGCTACTCCGGCATCCTCACGGCCTCGGCCCGCAAGCACGCCGCGCCTTGAGGGCGGTGGCGTGACACGCGTCGTCATCGTCGGCGCGGGCTTTGCGGGCCTCGCCGCCGCCCGGGCACTCGCGAACCGCGCGGGCATCGAGGTCGTGCTGCTCGATCGCTCGAACCATCACCTCTTCCAGCCCCTCCTCTATCAGGTGGCGACCGCCGCACTGAGCCCGGCCGACATCTCGGCTCCGGTGCGCAGCATCCTGCGCGGCGCGAGGAACGTGCGGGTCCTGATGGCGGACGCGCAGCGCATCGACCTCGCGGCCCGCCGCGTCGACACCGACGCCGGGCCGTTCGACGGCGACTATCTCTTGATAGGCGCCGGCGCGACCCATGCGTACTTCGGCCACGATGCGTGGGAACCCTACGCGCCGGGGCTCAAGACGCTCTCGCAGGCGACCGCGATGCGCGCCCGCATCCTGCTCGCCTTCGAGCAGGCCGAGCGCTGCGCCGACTGGGTGGAGCAACAGGCCTGGCTCAGCTTCGTCGTCGTGGGCGGCGGCCCGACCGGCGTTGAAATGGCCGGTGCCATCGCCGAGATGAGCCGCTACACCCTGGCGCGCGATTTTCGCCGCATCGATCCGCGCAAGGCCCGCGTGCTGCTGGTCGAGGCCGGCCCGAGGCTGCTGCCGTCCTTCACCGAGCGCTCTTCGGCGCGCGCGCGGCGCGACCTCACCGCGCTCGGCGTCGACGTGCGCCTCGGCGCCGCGGTCACCGGGATTGCGGCGGGCACGGTGACCCTCGGGGACGAGCGGCTGGCGACGCGCACCGTCGTCTGGGCGGCCGGCGTGCGCGCCTCGCCGCTCGCTCAATCGCTCGGCGTGCCGCTCGACCGTGCGGGGCGCGTGCCGGTGACCGCGGGCATCACGATCGCCGGCCACGACTGCGTGTTCGTCACGGGCGACCTCGCCGCCTGCATCGACCCGACCTCGCAACGGGCGCTGCCCGGCGTGGCGCAAGTGGCCATCCAGCAGGGCCGCTACGCGGCGGCCTGCATCCTTGCCGACCGACGCGGGGCGCCGCGCGCCACCTTCCGCTACCGGGACAAGGGCCAGATGGCGACGATCGGCCGCCAGCGGGCGATCTGCGAGATCGGGCGGCTGACTTTCGGCGGGCGGATCGCCTGGTGGCTGTGGCTGCTCGTGCACATCATGGGACTCACGAACTTTCGCAGCCGCGCCTCGGTGTTGCTGCAGTGGGGCTGGTCGTTCTTCACCTACGGGCGGGGCGCGCGGCTGATCGTGGCCGGCAAGGACCCGTAGGCGGCAAAGGCGGGTATGATCGCGCCGGCACCGGAGGGAGTCATGATGGTCGATGCACCGCTCGCGTATTCACTCGTCAAGTTCGCGCACATCCTGCTGTTCGTCTACTGGCTCGGCGGCGATGTCGGCGTGTTCTACTCGAGCGGCTTCGTGATCGACCCGAAGCTGTCGCGCGACTCGCGCCTGACCGCCTTCCGGATCTTCATCGAACTCGACCAGTTGCCGCGCTACTGCCTCGCGCTGATGCTGACGGTCGGCGGCCTGCTCGCGTATTACATCGGCGTGCCCCACCTGCCCGGGCAATTGCCGCTGATCCTCGCGCTCGGTCCGCTCTGGGTGCTGCTCGTCTGGGCCGTGCACCACTACCAGGGCCAGCCGCTCGGCGCCAAGCTCGCGAAGTTCGACTTCCTGTTCCGCTGCTTCATGATCTTCGCGCTGATCGCTTCAGTGGGCTATGCCTACGGCGACGGGCGCCTGAATCCGTACCCCTGGCTCGCGGCGAAGCTGCTGATCTTCGCGGCGCTGATCTTCTGCGGCCTCGTGATCCGCATGAAGCTGCCGCGCTTCGTCAGCGGCTACCGCCAGTTGCTGGCGAGCGGCGCGACGGAAGCGAGCGATCGCGACATGGCGGAAGGCCTGCGCTCCTGCCGGCCCTATGTGCTCGCGATCTGGGCGGGACTCGCGCTCGCGGCCTGGATCGGCATCGCCAAGCCCGGCGCGCCGATGTAGCATTCCCGCGCGCCCGCCGGGGCGCATCGGGGGTGCAGGGATGACTACTCGACGGGGATTCCTCGAAGGACTCGGGGTCGCCGGCCTCGGCACGGCCTGGCTTTCCTTGCATGCGCCGGCCATCGCGGCCGCCGCCCGGCACGCGCACGCAAACCTCGCGCTGGCGGCAAGCGGCGCGGCGCCACCGCTCCAGGTGCTCACCGCCGCAGAAGCCCGTGACATCGACGCTTTCACCGCAGCGATCGTGCCCTCCGGCAGCGAGGGCCCCGGCGCCCATGAGGCGGGCATCGTGTATTTCATCGACCGCGCGTTCGGCAGTTTCTTCGCGGGGCAGCGCGCGGAGGTCCTGCGCGATCTCGCGGCGCTGCCGCGCCCGTTCCCCGATTTCGCGACGCTCGAGGGAAAGCCGCTCTTCGAGCAACTACGCATGCTCACCGTACTCGGCCTGTTCGCATCCCCCGACTACGGCGGCAATCGCGACGGACTCGGCTGGCGGCTGATCAACCTCGAGGACACGCACGCCTACCAGCCACCCTTCGGCTGGTACGACCGCGACTATCCCGGGTACTCGCCATGAGCTTGAAGCAGTACCGCGACGGCGAAACGGTCGATTTCGCGATCGTCGGCTCGGGCGCCGCCGGCGGCGTGCTCGCGCGCGAGCTCTCGCAGGCAGGCTTCTCCGTCGTGCTGTTCGAGCGCGGCCCGCGCCACACGGCGGCCTCCTTCAGGCACGACGAACTCGGGAATTTCTTCCTCGACGCGCTGACGAACAGTGCACGCACGACGCCGCAGTCCTTCCGCAACGATCCGGCGGCCGAGGCGCAGCCGGTCGCGAACGGGCCGCTGCCCGCGTGGTATGCGCAGACCGTCGGCGGCAGCACGGCGCATTTCACGGCCAACTTCTGGCGCTTCCATGAAGTCGACTTCCGCGAGCGCAGCCTGCTCGGGCCGATCGCGGGCACGTCCTTCGCCGACTGGCCGATCAGCTACGCCGAGCTCGAGCCCTACTACACGAAGGTCGAATGGGAGGTGGGTGTTTCCGGGCTCGCGGGCGCCTGCCCGAACGATCCGCCGCGCTCGAAGCCCTATCCGATGCCGCCGTTGCCGGTGAAATCCTCGGGCGTGCTGTTCGAGCGCGGCGCGAAGAAGCTCGGCCTGCATCCCTTTCCCGCGCCGATGGCCATCGCCTCGGTGCCCTTCCGCGGCCGGCCCGCCTGCATCCACTGCGGCTTCTGCATGGGCTTCGGCTGCGAGGCGATGGCGAAGTCCTCGACGCTCTACACGATGATCCCGGAAGCCGAGGCGACCGGCCGCTGCGAAGTGCGTCCGCTGAGCTATGTCTTCCGCGTGCCCACCGACGACAGGGGGCGCGTCACGGGCGTGCACTACTTCGACGGCGAGCGGCGCGAGCGCTTCCAGAAGGCGCGCGCGGTGCTGCTGTCGGCGAACGGCGCGGAAACGGCGCGCCTGCTGCTCGCCTCCGAGAGCGCCCGCTTCCCGCAGGGGCTCGCGAACTCGAGCGGCCTCGTCGGCAAGAACCTCATGTTCAACACCTACGCGCAGGTCGAGGCCGAGTTCGAGCACGAGCTGAACGAGTACAAGAGCGTGCAGGTCACGCGCATCTCGCACGACTTCTACGACAGCGACCCGAGGCGCGGCCACTATGGCGGCGGCGGCATCGATGCGCGCATCGGCCCCGCGCCGATGGTCTGGGCGCTCGACCGGCCGCCTGGCGAGCCGCGCTGGGGCGAGGGCTTCAAGCAGCGCCTGCGGGCGTTCCCGCGCACGATGCTCTCGACGCAGCACTCGACTTCGCTCGCGCTCGAGCGCAACAGCGTGAGCCTCGATCCCGCGCTGAAGGATGCCTGGGGCCAGCCCTGCATCCGCGTCACTTACCGCGATCACCCCGACGACCTTGCGAACGCGCGCTTCCTGCAGGCCCGCGGCGAGGAAATCCTGCAGGCCGCCGGCGCACTGCGCACCTGGCGGTATCCGGTCACGGAAGGCATCAACTCCCCCCACCTCCTCGGCACCTGCCGCATGGGCAACGATCCGGCCGCCTCCGTGGTCGATCGCTTCCACCGCACCCACGATGTCCCGAACCTTTTCATCTGCGACGGTTCGAGCTTCGTCACGTCCGGGCGCGGGCAACCGACCATGACGATCCAGGCGCTGGCTTTCCGCGCCGGGGAGCACATCGCGCGCCTCGCGCGCGCCAACGACATTTGACGATAAGCTAGCGGGCGATGGATACGCCCGTTGCCCTGTCCCTCGCGGTGGCGCTGCTCGCGCTCGTGGCGCTCGCCTACGTCGTGCGCGCTCGCCGGCGGGACGCCGCGCAGCCGGCCCCCGCCCCGCCCGCGGCGGCCGCCGCGTCCCGAACCGCCGCGGCCGGGACCACGGCGACCACATCCGGCCCGGCCGCGCGCGAAGCATGGACCGCGCTGCATCGCCTCGCGCTCTCGGCACCGCAACTCGAACCGCAGGTCCCGCCCGGCCACGAGCGCGTGGCCGCGCAAGTGGCGGACGACATCGCGGGTTCCGCCCTGCAGGCGACCCTGCCGCGCCGGCCACTGCTCCTGCCGCAATTGCTGCGCGCGGTGAACGATCCCGAAACGTCGCGACGCGAACTCGCCGCGATCATTGCCCGGGACCCGGCGCTCGCGGGCGACCTGCTGCGACTCGCGAACAGCCCCTACTATCGCCTCTCGGCCAAGCCCGTCGAAAGCATCGATCGCGCGGTGGCGGTGCTCGGTACCGAGGGACTGCGCCGGCTGGTGGCGGCCGCGATCATGCAGCCCGTCTTTCGCGTGCGCACCGGGCATTTTCCGCGCTTCCCGGATACCGCCTGGGATCATGCCTTCCGCGCGGGCATCGCCGCCGAGACCTTCGCCGCGATCGTCGACGACAGCGACCCCTTCGCCGCGCAGCTGCTCGCGCTGCTGCTCGGCCTCGGCACGATCATCGTGTTTCGCGCGGCGATGGAGCGCTACGTCAGCCAGGGCGGCCTCGCGCCCTCGCCCGAGCTGGTCGCCCACCTGATCGACAGCCACGCGGCGCATGCCGCGCGCGCAGTCGCGGCAAGCTGGCAACTGTCGGAGGGCGTGCTCGCCGCGATCGACGAACAGCGGCCCGACGCCGGGGACGGCGCGCTGTCGCCGCTCGGGCGAAGCGTGCGCCTCGGGCGCCTCACCGGCGCGCTCGCCGTGGTGCGATCGGGCGGCGGCGTGGACGACGAAGCCGCGCTCGCGACCTTGCGCGCCGCGGGCGCGCCCGGGCGCCAGTGCGAGCGCATCTGGCTGCGCCTCGTGCCGGAAAGCGCCGAGGTCCTGCAGAAGCGTTCCGTGTAGGACGATTCGCACAGGCGGTTGCGGCGCGTGACCCTGCCGTCCCCGGACCCGGACATGGAGCATGGCGGCATGAACAGGCAAACCTTGATCGGCGCCGTCGCGGGCGCAGTCCTCGTCACCGGTGTCGCGGCACTCGCCGGCTATCGCGCGATGTCGGGCGGTTCATCCGCCGAAGTGCTGTCCTCGGAAGCGATCATGCGCACGGTGAAGACACCGCGCGAGGTCTGCCACGACGAACTCGTCACGCAGCAGAAGCCGGTGAAGGACAGGCACCAGGTCGCAGGCACCGTGGTCGGCGCGGTGATCGGCGGCGTGCTCGGCAGCCAGGTCGGCAGCGGCTCGGGCCGCGACCTCGCGACTGTCGCCGGCGCCGCGGCGGGCGGCTACGCCGGCAACAAGGTGCAGGAGCGCATCCAGGAAGGGAACACCGAGCAGGTCACGCAGCGCCGCTGCGAGACGGTGTACGACTCGAAGGACGTCCCGACCGGGCAGTTCAAGGTGCGCTACCGGCTGGACGACGTCGAGCACACCGTGAAGATGGACCACGACCCGGGCGCGCGACTGCCCGTGAAGGACGGCAAGGCGGTCCTCACCAAGGAAGGCTGAACCGGCTCGCCCGCGAGGCGTCTGGTTTCAGGTACAGCTGCGCCGGGCTTGCCCGCCGGCGCGGGCCTAGGTCATAGTGACGGTGGGGGTCGCCACCCGGCGGCTGTGGGCAAAGAATGCGGGCACACCTCGTCGCCTTGCTGGCACTCGCGCTCGCCGCCTGCGGGGGCGGAGGCGGAGGCGATTCGTCAGGCCCGCCGACCCCGCCTTCTGCGCCGACTGTATCCCTGACAAGCTCCGCGACCGAAGTGGCGGCCGGCGGCTCGGTCACCCTGACCTGGTCCTCGACAAACGCCACGAGTTGCACGGCCTCGGATGCCTGGAGCGGCAGTCGCGGCACGAGCGGTACGGAAACGGTGGCGCCGTCCGGCAACGGCGCGTCGACCTATCTGCTGACCTGCTCGGGCTCCGGCGGTTCGGCTTTCTCCCAGGTTTCTGTCGCGGTTCGCAGGGCGCCGGTTGTCACCCTGCAATCGGCGTCGCCCGTGTCCATTGACTACTTCACCACGACCGGCCTGCAATGGAGCAGCACGGACGCGAGCTCGTGCACCGCATCGGGCGGATGGAGCGGCAGCCGCCCGACGTCGGGTTCCGAAACCACGGCGCGCCTGGTCGCGGCCACGACTTTTTCGCTGACCTGCACCGGCCTCGGCGGCTCGACCACGGCAACGGTCGTCGTCAATGTGGGGCCACCACAGCCGCCTTCGGTCTCGTTGTCGGCATCGCCCACCCCCATCGTCACCGGTTCGGCCAGCACGCTCAGCTGGACTACTCAGCGCACGGACGCCTGCCAGGCGAGCGGTGGCTGGACGGGTTCGCGGCCGCCGAGTACGCCCGGCCAGGTATCGCATGAAGGCACCGGCCCGCTCACGGCAACCACCACCTATGCGCTCACTTGCACGAATCCGGCCGGCTCGACGACGGCCTCCACCACGGTCACCGTCGTAGCCGCGTTCCCGCCGGTCGTTTCGATCAATGCCAACCCTGTCGCGGTCACGGCAGGCAGCTCGTCGACGATCTCGTGGACGACCACCAACGCCACCTCGTGCACGGCCAGCGGCGGGTGGAGTGGCAGCCGCCCCACCACGGGCAGCTTTTCCACCGGCCCGCTCAACGCCCCTGTCACGGCGTTCACCCTGACCTGCACCGGTCCGGGCGGCAGTTCCGGCGGGACCACGACTGTCTCGGTCTCCGGTCCGAACGACCCACCGTTGGCCAGCGCCGGCGCCGACCAGACCACCCTCTCCGGCGCGCAAGTCACGCTATCCGGTGCCGGGAGCAGCGACGCGGGTGGTTCCGTGGCCGGTTACGCGTGGACGCAGCAGTCGGGACGCGCCGTCAGCCTGAACGGCGCGAACACCGCCACGGCCACGTTCACGGCACCTGCGGTCACGGCCGACGAAACGCTTGTTTTCTCGCTGGTCGTCACCGACGACGTGGGCGCTTCGAGCGCGCCCGACAGCGTGGCGGTGCTCGTGCGACCCCTGCCATCCGGCACGGTGCCGATAACCGGCCGCATCACCTTCGCGCGCGTGCCCACCAGCCTCGGCAACGGACTCGACTACGCAGGTACGCGCCAGGACCCGGCTCGCGGCATCACGGTCCTCGCGATCGATGCGTCGACCCAGGCCGAACTCGCGCGCACCACGACGGAACCGGATGGCACCTACGGGCTGGCGGTGGCGCCCTCGACCCACGTGATCGTGCGGGCGCTCGCGGAGATGGCACGCAGCGGGCCGTCGCCCAGCTGGCGCGTGCAGGTGCGCGACGCGAGCGCCGGCGCACCGACCTACGCCTTCGACGGCGCGGCCGCGAGCAGCGGCACGGCGGGCGGCACGCGCAACCTCGCCATTCCCTCCGGCTGGGACCCGGTGGCCCGCGTCGCCAACGGGACACGCGCGGCGGCGCCCTTCGCCATCCTCGACACGATCTACCGCGCGCGGCAGTTGATACTCGGCGTCGCGCCCGCCGCGAACTTCCCGCCCCTCGTCGTCGACTGGAGCACCGGCAACAGCGGCGCGGATGGGGCGTTCTATTCGAACGGCGTCGGCGGCCCGCAGGTCACGCTCGCGGGCGAAGCCGACATCGACACCGACGAGTACGACCCGCACGTGATCGCGCACGAGTTCGGCCATTACATCGAGGACCAGTTCGCGCGCTCCGACAACATCGGCGGGCCGCACGCGATCGGCGACCGGCTCGATCCACGCGTCGCCTTCGGCGAGGGCTTCGGCTACGCCTTCGCGGCGATGGCGCTCGGCGACCCGATCGCCATCGACACCTTCGGCTCGGGCCAAACGCGGGTGAGTTACTTCAACGTCGAGGAGGTCACGGGCCCGACGCGGGGCTGGTTCAGCGAGGCCTCGGCCTGGGAGATCCTGTGGGACCTCCAGGATGCGCGGCAGGACCGCGGCCCGGGCGGCTCGGTGGATGCACTCGCCCTCGGCTTCGCGCCGCTCTGGCAGGTGCTCACGGGCCCGCAGCGGGCGACCGATGCGCTCACCAGCCTCTTCCCGTTCATCGCGGCGCTGAAGGCTGCAAACCCGGCCGCCGCGGCGGACATCGACACGATCGTCGCCGACCAGCAGGTCCAGTCGGCGACCATCGAGCCTTTCGCGACGACCGAGACGAACTCGGCCGGGTCGGCGGACGTGCTGCCGCTCTACACGCCGGTCGCGGTCGACGGCGGCGCGGTCATCGTGCGCAGCGTCGGCACCACCTTCGGCACGCCGAACAAACTCTCGAACCATCGCTTCCTGCGCCTCGACGTGGCGGGCGCGCGCAGCGTGCGCATCGTCGCCACGGCGCCTGCGGGCCGCGACCCCGATATCGTCATCTACCATCGCGGTGTCGAGCTGGATCGGGGCGAGCTATCCGGCAACGAGGACCTCACGGTGGCGCTGCCTTCAGCCGGCACCTACATCCTCGACGCCTACGACTGCCTCAATGCGGGCTGCACGGGCGGCACGCCGGCCCTCACCAACATCGCCGTCATCGTCACGAGCAACTGATGAACGCAGTACGCGCATGGGTCCTGTTGGCACTCGCCGCCACCGCCGGTTGCGCGGCACCCGCCGTGGCGCCGCCCGCCCCGGCGCCGTCCACCGAACCCGACATCCACGCGATGGCTGTCGCCGAGCGGCGCGGAGAGAAGATCGGCGCACCGGTCGATGTCCGCTACCAGTTCTCGGGCCAGGTCGCCGCCGGCCGCCCCGTCGGCCTGCAGATCGCGGCCGTGCCGCGCTTCGATGGCAGCAACCTGCGCATCGAGCTGCCGCAGGGCGCGGGCGTCACGATCGCCAAGGCGGGCCCGGCCGCCGCGTTCGGCAAGGCGACGGGCGCCAGCGCCTATCGCTACGACGTCGAGCTGACGCCTGCTGCCGAGGCGCCGGATCGGATCCCGGTGATCGTCTCGATGGACGTCGCGGGCGGCCGTTTCTTCAGCGTGTTCTCGATTCCATTGCGCGCGAAGGCCGCCGGTTCGCCGATCCATTAGAATCCCGCTCCCGTTCCCCTGGGAGCCTCCCGTTGAGCCAGCTCGGCCGCATCCTGCTGAAGGGCCTCGTCACGATCCTGCCGATCGGACTCACGGTCTATCTCATCTACTGGCTCGGGGTCACGACGGAGACGCTGCTCTCGGGTCCCATCCGCTGGTTCGTGCCCGACGCGCAGTACGTGCCGGGCATGGGCCTCGTCGCGGGCTTCATCGGGCTGTTCATCGTCGGCCTGCTGGTAAACGCCTACGTCGTCCGGCGCAGCATGCACGTGCTCGAGGGCCTCGTGATGCGCGTGCCCGTCGTGAAGACGGTGTACGGCGCGCTGCGCGATGTCACCAAGCTCGTGAACACGAGCGGCAGGAAGAGCGAGCTCGAACGCGTCGTGATGGTGGAATTCGGGCCGGGGCGCGTGATGGGATTCGTCACCCAGGAACACGCCACGCTGCCGGGCAGCGAAACGGGCGAGGAACTCGTCGCGGTCTACCTGCCGATGAGCTACCAGATCGGCGGATATACGGTCTACCTGCCGAGAAGCCGCATCGAACCCATCGACCTCACGGTCGAGGCCGCGATGCGCATCGTGCTGACGGGCGGCCTGCAGCGCTGAGCCCGCGGCGAAGGCGCACTAGTCGAAGCGGTACGCATCCATCGAGAGGACCGCAGCCTCGATCGCACGGTGGAAGCGCGTGGCGCGTGCCCCGGCGCCCGCGGCGCCCAGCGCGACGAATAGCGGCAGGAAGTGCTCTTCCGTCGGGTGCGCCCGGGTGGCGAAGGGCGCGAGTTCACGCCAGCCGAGCAGCGCCTCGCGCTCGCCGCGCACGAGCCGGTCCTCGAGCCAGTCCGCGAAGGCCACCGCGTACGCCGCGGGTTGCGGGTCACCGCGATGCTGTGCCCAGTCGCGCAGGTTGTGCGTGACATGGCCCGAACCGATCACGAGCACACCCTCCTCGCGCAGCGGGGCGAGCGCCTCGCCGACGCGCAGGTGGTGCGCGGCGCCAAGGTCCGCCTGCACCGAGAGCTGCACGACGGGCACATCGGCCGCGGGGTACATCCAGCGCAACGGCACCCAGGCGCCGTGATCGATGCCGCGGCAGGCGTTCACCGACGCATCGATGCCGGCACCCTTGATGAGTGCCGCCGCGCGCGCCGCGAGGGCCGGTGAACCCATGGCGTCGTAGCGAGCCTCGTAGAGCGCGTGCGGAAAGCCGGCGAAGTCGTGGATCGTCCCGAGCCGCTCGCCGCCCGTCAGCATGGGCCATTGGGTTTCCCAATGAGCCGAGGCCATGAGGATCGCCTGCGGACGCGGCAGGGAGGCCGCCAGCGCCTCCCATGCCGGACCCGCACCACCCGGCTCGATGGCGTGCATCGGCGACCCATGCGAGACAAAAACAGTTGGGACCCTGTTCATTGTCTCACCCGCCGCGCAATTACTTGGAAAGCCCTTCCGCCTTCAACGTCGCCTGCACGGCAGGGCGCGCGGCCACCCGCGCCTGGAACGCCGTGAGGGCCGGCCAGCGGGCGAGATCGATCTTGTGGATCTTCGTCCAGTTGAGCAGCACGAAGAGGTAGGCATCGGCGATCGAGAACGCCTCGCCCGTCAGGTAGGACTGCTTCGCGAGCGTGCCCGCGAGGAGATCGAAGCGCGTGCCGAGCCGATCGATCGCGGCGGCTCGCACCTCGGCCGGCGTGGCCGGATTCCACAGCACGCCGAATCCCTTGTGCACTTCGGTGGCGATGAAGCCGAGCAGTTCCATCAGCTTCCAGCGCGCGAGCGTGCCAAAAGCGGGCGCGAGCGTGCCGGGCTTCTGGTCGGCGAGGTACTGCAGGATGACGTTCGCCTCGGAGATCGACGTGCCATCGTCGAGCACCAGCAGGGGCACGTAGCCCTTCGGGTTCACCTTGTAGAAGTCCGAGCCATCGGGAAGCGTGTGCTTCGCGAGATCGACCTTCACGGCCTCGACCGGCAGACCGAGTTCGAGGGCGGCGATATGGGGAGCCTGGGAGCAGGCGCCGGGAGTGAGGTACAGCTTCATGGACATGGGCTCCGTTGTCTTGACTGGGTGGGGATCTTCCACGCAAGGCCTGACGGGATAAACAGGGATTTGGTTCAAAGACTATTGTGAAAGCTGCAATAATCTCGCGATGGACCGCTTCAAGGCCGTGCAGGCATTCGCCCGGGTGGTCGAGTTCGGCAGCTTCGCGCGCGCCGCCGAGCGACTTGGCACATCGACCTCCGCCATCTCGCGACTCATCGCCGATCTCGAACGGCACCTCGACGCGCGCCTGATCAATCGCACCACGCGGCGCCTGTCGCTCACCGAGGCCGGCCAGTCCTTCTTCGAGCGCAGCGTGCAGATCCTGAACGACCTCGACGAAGCGGAGGGTTCGGTGCGCGCCGCCGCCGTGTCGCCCAAGGGCACGCTGCGGCTCACCTGCGGCGTGAGTTTCAGCGAGCGCTTCCTCGCGCCCGCCATCGCCGAATTCGCGGCGCGGCACCGCGACCTCGTCTTCGACCTCGACCTGTCCGATCGCGCGGTGGACCTCGTCGAGGAGGGCTTCGACCTCGCGATCCGCATCGGCTCGATCGTGCACCAGGGCCTCGTCTCGCGCCGCATCGGCTGGACGCAACCCGTATGCTGCGCCTCGCCCGGCTACCTCGCGCAACACGGCACGCCGCGCACGCCCGCGGACCTCGCCGCGCACGAATGCCTTTCGTACACGCTCCTGCCGATGCCGAACACGTGGCGCTTCGAATCGGCGCAGGGCGAACACCACGAATTGCGCGTGGCGATGCGACACCGCGCGAACAACGGCCGCATGCTCGCGGTGCTCGCCGCGGCGGGCACCGGCGTGATCATCGAGCCGGATTTCATCGTGGCGCCCGAGGTACGCACGGGTGCGCTGGTGCGCCTGCTGCCGGACCATGCGCTGCCGCGTACGCCGATTTCGGCGGTGTATCCGAGCCGTCGGCACCTGTCCGCCAAGGTGCGCGGCTTCGTCGGTTTCCTCGCGGAGCGCTACGCGCGCGAGCAGCCGTGGAGCCTCGACGAAAGCTGAGCGCGGCGGGAGGTGGAGCGGGTGATGGGAATCGAACCCACGTTAGCAGCTTGGGAAGCTGCAGTTCTACCATTGAACTACACCCGCGCAATGCCGTGATTCTAGGGGTCGACGGCGGCCCGGGCAAACGCGGCTACAATCGCGCCGATGACACACCTGCTTCCTGGCGCTCGCGCCGCACTCCTCGCCTCGCTCATGGTTGCGCTCGCAGCGCTGCCGGCGGGCTGCTCGGAACATGACGCCGGTCCACACGATGGCGCGCACCGCGATGCGCAAGCGCCCGGAGCCGCGGCGATCGAACAGCTCGCGCTCGACGCCGGCCGCAAATGGCGGACCGACGAGCCGCTGCGCGCGGGCATGGGCGCGGTCCATGCGGCGTTCGCAGCGGAGCACGCCGCGATCGATGCCGGTAGCGCGAGCGACGCGCAGTACGATGCGCTCGCGGGGCGCATCGACAGCGAGGTCCAGGGCATCGTGCGCAACTGCAAGCTGCCGCCGGCTGCCGATGCGAACCTGCATTACATCATCGCGGACCTGATGCGCGGCGTGCACGAGATGCGCGGCGGCGATCCCGCGCGTACGCGCCATGACGGTGCCGCGCTCGTGCACGGCGCGCTCGACGCCTATGGGCGGTTTTTCGACGACCCCGCCTTCGCCGCCGCCGCTCAGCTGCCGTAGCCGCCCGCGAGCGCCCGGTACAGCGCCACCGTGGCCGTCGCGCTGCGCGTGCGCGCGTCCGCGAAAGCGTCCTGCGCGGCGAGGCGCGTGCGCTCGGCATCGAGCACGTCAAGCAGGTCCACGGCGCCCGCCTCGAAGCGCAGGCGGGCGAGGCGCGCGGCCGTGGCGCTGTCCTGCGCCGCGCGCTCGAGATGGGCGTCTTCCGCGCGCGCCTTCGCGGCGCGCACCAGCGCGTTCTCGGTGTCCTCGAGCGCAAGCAGCACGCTGCGCTCGTAGGCCGCCAGCGCCGCGGCCGCATCGGCGCCGGCCGCCGCAACGCGGGCACGCACGCGGCCGATGTCGAGGAACGACCAGTCGACGCCGAGCGCGGCAAGGCGGGTTTCCGAGTCGCGCTCGAACAGCGCACTCGTGTCGATGGCCTGCGTGCCGATCAGCCCCGCGAGCGTGAAACGCGGGAAATAATCGGCGGTCGCGACACCGACCCTCGCCGTCGCGGCATGCAGGCGGCTCTCGGCCGCGATGACATCCGGCCGGCGGCGCAACAGCTCGCCGGGCGTGCCGGCATCGAGCCGCGCCGGCAGCGCGGGCAAGGGTGCCGGAATCGCGAGCTCTGCGGTGAGCGCATCGGGCGCGCGACCCGTGAGCACGGCGAGCCGGTGCATGGTGAGCCGCACGGCGGACTCGAGCGCCGGCACGCGCGCCCGCGTCGTCTCGAGCTGGGCGCGGGCGCGCGAGGTGTCGAAGTCGGTGCCACGGCCCGCGGCCAGGCGCGCTTCCACGAGCCGCAGGGTGTCCTGCTGGTTCCCGGCGTTCGCCTGGGCGACGCGCAGGCGTTCCTGCAGGCCGCGCAGTTCCACATAGGCCTGCGCGACCGCGCCGACGATCGCGACCTGCAACGCGCCGAGGTCCGCGGCACTCGCGGCGAGGTCGGCGCGCCGCGCCTCGACCTGGCGGCGCACGCGCCCGAAGAGGTCGAGCTCCCACGAGGCATCGACTTCGCCGTTGAAGCGGTCGCCGTCGCGATCGGTGCGCGTGACGCCGGGCGCCCCACTCTCGCTCAGCCGCTGACTGCTCGCCGTACCGGCCGCTGTAACCGTGGGCAACTGGTCGAGGCGGGCGCCGCTCAACAGCGCCCGTGCGCGGTCGTGGTTCGCGAGCGCGATGCGCAGGTCGTGGTTCGCCACGAGCGCGGCCTCGACGAGACGGGTGAGTCCGGGATCGCCGAGTCCGCGCCAGAACTGCGGATCGGCGCCCGGGGCGGGCGCGGCAGCAGCGGTAGCCGTGTCGGGGGTCACATCGGCCGGGGATGTGGCTGCCGCGCCCGCAAACCGTTCCGGGACGCCGGCATCGGGACGCACGTAGTCGGGACCCACCGCGCAACCGGTGAAGGTCACCGCGATCGCCGCGAGCAGCAGCCTGGCGGGATCACGCATGGGAGGTCTCCATTGGAATCCTGGCGGCCGGAGGCACGCCGCGCGCGACAAGCTTGCGCAGCGCGACGTAGAACACCGGGGTGAGGAACAGGCCGAAGAGGGTCACGCCGAGCATGCCGGCGAACACCGTGACGCCCGTGACCGTGCGCACCTCGCTGCCCGCGCCGTGCGCCAGCACGAGCGGCACGGTGCCGGCGATGAACGCGATCGAGGTCATCACGATCGGCCGCAGGCGCAGGCGGCAGGCCTCGAGGGCGGCCTCCACGATGCCCTTGCCCGCGAGCTCAAGCTCGCGGGCGAATTCCACGATCAGGATCGCGTTCTTGCACGCGAGTCCCATCAGCACCACAAGGCCCACCTGCACGAAGACATTGAAGTCGCCGCCCGTGAGCCACACGCCGACCAGCGCCGACAGCAGGGTCATCGGCACGATCAGGATCACGGCGAGCGGCAGCGTCCAGCTTTCGTAGAGCGCCGCGAGCACGAGGAACGCGAGCAGCACGGCGAGCGGGAACACGATCAGCGCCGCATTGCCCTGGTTCGCCTGCTGGTAGGAGAGGTCGGTCCACTCGAGGCTCATGCCCTGCGGCAACACCTTCGCCGCAACCTGTCCGATGGCGGCCATCGCCTCGCTCGAGGAGAGCAGGCGCGGATCGGCCTCGCCGATCAGGTCCGCGGCGGGGTAGCCGTTGTAGCGCATCACGGGATCCGGGCCGAACGAGTCGCCCAGCGTGACGACGCTGCCGATCGGCACCATCTCGCCCGCGAGGTTGCGCGTGCGCAGGTTCGCGATGTCCTCGGCGCTGTCGCGAAACGGCGCGTCGGCCTGCGCGATCACCTGCCAGGTGCGCCCGAAGCGGTTGAAGTCGTTGATGTACGTCGAGCCGAGGTACGTCTGCATCGTGTCGAAGAGCTCTGTCAACGGCACGCCCTGGGCCTTCGCCTTCACGCGATCGACCGCCGCATCGAGCTGCGGCACGTTCGCCTGGTAGGTGCTGATCGGAAAACCCATGCCCGGCGTCTGCGCGATCGCGCCGGAGAACGCGCTCACGGCATCCTGCAGCGCGCCGTAACCGAGGCCCGCGCGATCCTGGATGAAGAGCGAGTAGCCCGAGCCCGCGCCGATGCCGAGGATCGGCGGCGGCAGCAGCGAGAATGCGAACGCGTCCTGGATCTGCGCGAGCTTCGCGTTGATCTCGGCATTGATCTCGGCCGCGCTGCGCTGCCGCTCACCGAAAGGCTTCAGCGGGAAGAACACCACGCCGGTATTGGGCGTATTGGTGAACTGCAGCGCGTTGAGGCCAGGGAAGGCGACCGCGTGCTCGACGCCTTCGGTGGAGAGCGCGATCTCGCTGACGCGCCGGATCACGGCGTCCGTGCGCTCGAGCGACGCGCCCTCGGGCAGCTTCACGCCGCCCATCAGGTACAGCTTGTCCTGGGTCGGGATGAAGCCACCCGGCACGAGCTGCAACACGCCGAAGGCCGCCGCGAGCAGCACGCCGTAGACGGCGAACACGGCACCGCGGCGCCGCAGGCTGCGGGCCACCGCGCCCTGGTAGCGCGTGGCGCTGGCGCCGAAGAAACGGTTGAAGGGCCGGAACATGCCGCCGAGCAGGCGGTCGATCAGCCGCGTGGGCGCGTCCCGCGGCGCATCGTGCGGCCGCAGCAGCAGCGCCGCGAGCGCCGGCGACAGCGTGAGCGAGTTGACGGCCGATATGACGGTGGAGATCGCGATCGTGACGGCGAACTGCCGGTAGAACTGGCCGATGACGCCGGTGAGAAACGACATCGGCACGAACACCGCGCAGAGCACCAGCGCGATCGCGATGATGGGCCCGGACACTTCGCGCATCGCCTGGTGGGCGGCGGCGAGCGGCGACTTGCCCTCCTGGATGTTGCGCTCGACATTCTCGACGACGACGATCGCGTCATCGACGACGATGCCGATCGCGAGCACGAGGCCGAAGAGCGTCAGCGTGTTGACGGAAAAGCCGAGCAGGTGCAGCGCCGCGAAGGTGCCGACGACCGACACCGGCACCGCGAGCAGCGGGATGATCGAGGCGCGCCAGGTCTGCAGGAAGAGGATCACCACCAGCACGACGAGGACGATCGCCTCGAGCAGGGTGACGATCACCGCGCGGATCGAGTCGCGCACGAAGACGGTGGGGTCGTAGACGACGCTGTAGCTCACGCCCGGCGGGAAGCGCGTCGCGAGCTCGGCCATGCGGGCGCGCACGGCGTCCGACACGGCGATCGCATTGGCACCGGGGGACTCGAAGATGCCGATCGCGATCGCATCGTCGTTGTCGAGCTGCGAGCGCAGCGTGTAGTCGCCGGCGCCCATCTCGACGCGCGCCACGTCGGCGAGGCGCACGATCTCGCCACCCGCCCCGCTCTTGACGACGATGCCGCCGAACTCCTCCTCGGACTGCAGCCGGCCCTGTGCGTTGATCGAGACGAGGAAGTCGCTGCGATCGGGCGTGGGTTCGGCGCCGATCTGGCCGGCCGAGACCTGCACGTTCTGCTCGCGCACGGCGCGCACCACGTCGCCGGCGGTCAGCCCGCGGGCGGCCACCTTGCCGGGATCGAGCCAGATGCGCATCGCGTAGTCGCCCGAGCCCCACATCTGCGCATGGCCGACGCCCGGCAGGCGCGCGAGCTCGTCCTTGACCCGCATCGTGGCGTAGTTGCGCAGGTAGAGGGAGTCGTGGCTGCGGTCGGGCGAGATGAGGTGCACGACGAGGGTCAGCGTCGCCGACTGCTTCTGCGTCACGACGCCCTGGCGGCGCACGTCCTCCGGCAGCCGCGCGAGGGCCTGGCTCACGCGGTTCTGCACGGCGACCTGCGCGTCGTCGGGGTCGGTGCCCGGGCGGAAGGTCACGGTCGTGACGAGCACGCCGTCGCTGCCCGCGACCGACTTCATGTACATCATGTCCTCGACGCCGTTGATCGCTTCCTCGAGCGGCGTCGCGACCGTTTCCGCGATCACCTTCGGATTGGCGCCCGGGTAGACTGCGCGCACGATCACGGTCGGCGGCACGACATCGGGGTATTCGGTCACGGGCAGCTGCGGGATCGAGATCAGGCCCGCCGCGAAGATCACGATCGACAGCACGGCCGCGAAGATCGGCCGGTCGATGAAGAATTTCGAGAAGTCCATCGCCAGCTCCTCAGTTCGCGCCCGCGCCGGCCGCGGCCTTCGGCGCCGCCGAGACCCGCGTGCCCATGGCCACGGCCTGCGGCGCGACCGGCATGCCCGCGAAGAACACCTTCTGCACGCCGTTGACGATCACCCGGTCGCCCGCCGCGAGGCCCTCGCGCACGACGCGCAGTCCATCGGCGCTGCGGCCGAGCACGACATCCTTGCGCACGGCCGTGTTGCCCGGCCCGAGCACGTAGACGTACTTGCGGTCCTGGTCGGTGAGGACGGCCTTGTCGTCGATCAGCAGCGCGGCGAGCTCGGTGCCGCCTTCCATCTGCACGCGCGCGAAGAGGCCGGGCGTCAGCGTATGGTCGGGGTTCGGGACGAGTGCGCGGGCGCGGATCGTGCCGGTACCCGGATCGATCCGGTTGTCGAGGAAATCGAGCACGCCCGCGTGCGGAAAGCCGGCCTCGTTCGCGAGGCCGACGCGCACGGGATTGCCTGACGCGCGACGCGCGCCGCGCTTGGCGAGCTCGAGGTAGCGCAGGTAGACCTGCTCGTCGCCCTCGAAGTACACGTACATCGGGTCGAGCGACACGATCGTGGTGAGCAGGGTCGCGTCGGCCTGGGCGAGGTTGCCCGCGGTGATCAGCGCGCGGCCGGCTCGGCCCGAGATCGGCGCGCGCACCTCGGTGAACCCGAGATCGAGGCGCGCGCGCGCCAGCGCGGCCTCCGCGGCGCGCACCGCCGCGAGCGTCTGGGCCACCGCCGCATGGCGAGCGTCCGATTCCTCGCGCGATGCGGCCTTCGCCGCGAGCAGGGCCTGCGCGCGCTCATCCTGGCTGCGCGCGAGTTGCGCCTCGCTGCGCGCCCGCGCGAGTTCGGCTGTCGCGCGATCGAACTCGGCGCGATAGCTGCGCGGGTCGATGACGAACAGCAGGTCGCCCTTGCGAACCTCCTGGCCTTCCTCGAAAACCACCCGCTCGACATAGCCGCTGACTCGAGGCCGCAGCTCGACCGACTCGACGGCCTCGACGCGGCCGGTGAAGTCGTCCCATTGCCTGACACGGCGCTCGACGACCGGCGCCACGCTGACCTCGGGAGGTGGCGGCGCGGCTTGCGCACCGGCACCTGGACCGTCTTCGCCCGCGCCCGAGGCGCGCCATGCGATGAACAGGGCGCCCAGCGCGATGAGCGCCCCGATTGTCCCAAATACGGTTCTATTTCTCCCGCGGACGGGATAGTGGCTTGTGTCGTCCATGGATCTCACCTCCAATGTCGCGAGGACGGACGATACGGGGGCGAAGTCGACTTGATTAGCCGCAATTTTTGGAAATAATTATCCCACGCACGGGCTAATGACTGGCCCCAGGTGAGACCTCCATGACACACGATCTGAACGACACGCTGGTCTTCGTCAAAGTGGTCGAACACGGCAGCTTCGTCGCCGCCGCGCGCGCCCTGCGCCTGCCCAAGACCACCGTGAGCCGCAAGGTGCAGGAGCTCGAAGCGCGGCTCGGCGCGCAGCTGATGCATCGCACGACGCGCAAGCTCGGGCTGACCGAGGCGGGCAACATCTACTACGAGCACAGCCAGCACATCGCGCGCGTGCTCGACGAGGCCGAGAACGCCGTCGGGCAGTTGCAGAGCGGGCCGCGCGGCTGGCTGCGCATCACCGCGCCCTATTCCTTCGGCGTGACCTGGATCGCGCCGCTGCTCGGGGAGTTCTACCTGCGCTATCCCGAGATCCGCATCGACATGGAGCTCAGCAACGACACGGTGGACCTGATCGGCCAGGAGATCGACGTCGCGCTGCGCATCGGCCCGCTCACGGACCAGAGCCTCGTGGCGCGCCGCCTCACCTCGTTTCGCACCCAGGTCTACGGCAGCCCGATCTACCTCGCGCAGCACGGCGAGCCGCAGCATCCCGACGAACTGACGGGCCATCGCACCTTCGCGATGCGCAAGTACAACCACAACGGCAACAACTTCGTGTGGCCGCTCAATGACGGCAGCGGCCTCGTCGACTACCGCATCGACCCGGTGCTGGTGTCGAACGACCCCGCCGCGCTGCGCGGCGCGGTGCTCGCGGGCGAAGGCCTGATGCTGGGCGCGGACGTGATGCTGAAGCCCGAAGCATCGCAGGGCCTCGTGCGGCGCGTGCTCGCGGGCTGGGAAGGCCCGACGTTCGACATGAACGCCGTGTTCCCGCTCGGCCAGGGCAAGTCGCCGAAAGTGCGCGCGTTCGTCGACTTCCTCGTAGAGCGCCTGAGCTTCGATACTGTCTTCATGGAGGGGCTCTGCCCGCACGGCAAGTGCGCCGAAACGTGCGCGGCGTGACCGTGCCGAACGCCACCGTCGCGCTGCTGCGCCGGCACATCGGCATCTGGGAGGGTGACTACACCCATATCGATCCGGCGGATCGCTCGGTGCAGGAGCAGTTCGCGTTTCGCATCAAGGTCGAGTGCCCCGACGATGGACCGATCGCCTATCGCCAGACGAGCCGGTATCGCTGGCACGACGGCCGCACGACCGAACTCGTCTACACGGGCATTGCGCGGGACGACAGGCTGTTGATCGACGACGGTCGGGTGTGGGGCGAGGTGCGCGCGATCGAGCCGCAGACACTCTACATGCGCTTTGCCTATGCGACGGATCCGGCGAGCCAGGTCGCCGAGATGATCCAGCTCTCGCCCGACGGACAGCACCGCGCACGCACCTGGCACTGGCTGCGCGACGGACAACTGTGGCGCATCACGCTCGTACGCGAGCGGCGCACGAGCCGCGACCTTTCGGACTGGTAGGCGTCAGGCGCCGCGGGGCCGGCCGAGCGGCAGGTTCCCACCGAGCCAGCGTCCGAGGGCCAAGGCCGGAGTCACCATCATGCCCGCGCAGAACGCCTTGCCCGACAGCGTGCCGTTGCCGAGCAATTCGCCGGCCGCGTACAGGCCTTCGATCGGCTTGCCATCCGGCCTCGTCACGCGCAACTTCGCATCGACCGCCAGCCCGGCCATCGCGATCAGCGTGCCGCCCTGATGGCGAATGGCATAGTAGGGTGGGCGCCGGATCGGTCGCGGCAGGTGCTGCCGCCCAAGCGCATCGCGACCCGCTGCCTGCCCGGCGTTGTAATCGCGCACGGTCGCCACGAGGCCGTCCGCGTCGATGCCCGCGCGCTTCGCCAGCGCCTCGAGCGTCGGCGCGGCAGTGAAGGCGGGCGCCTCGTTGAAGGCACCCGCGAGCTCATCGGTCGTCCAGTCGCGCACCTCGCCAGGCGGTGCGCCGCGCACCAGGGCGGGCGCACTGCGCAGGATCTCGTCGTCGAACACGAGCCAGTATCGGTGGTCCGGCTGCGCGAGCAGCGAGCGCTCGCGCGCGTCGACGCTCGGCTCGTCCTCCGCGACGAAACGCCTGCCGGCGACGTTGACGGCGATCTCCCAGGGCGGACGGCGCTCGGGATGGTGAAGGGAGCGCGCGAACTCGGGGCTCGGAATCGCAAGATCCGCGGGGATGCTGCCGACATCGCACAGGTAGTTTTCGCGGCCGCGCACCCAGCCGCCGGCTGCGAGACCGATGCCGATGCCGGCACCCGTGTTGTGCGGCCAGCCGGCAGCGCGATACTTCGGCACGCCGTTCAGCTCCTGGAACAGTGCCGCGTTCGCCATGTAGCCGCCGCTCGCGAGTACCACGTGCGGCGCGCGATAGTCGCGGCGCACACCAGCCGCATCGGTCGCGACCACCCCGACGACGTCCCCGCGCCGATCCAGGATGGCCTCGAGCACGTCGGTGCCCGTCTGCACGTGCAGCGATGGGGGAGCTGCGCCGAGTTCCTTCTCGATCACGCGCAGGATGGCTAGCCCGCGGTCCGTCGCCGCGCAGACACGCGCGCGGCCGTAGGGCTCGTGGCCCGTGGCGCGGACCGGATACTGCGGCGCGATCTCGAGCCCCGCCGACTCCAGCCAATTGACAGTCGCCGCTGCATTCTCCACTGCGAGACGCGCGACATCGACGTCGGCCGTGCCACGGCTGATGCGCAGGATGTCGGCGAGGTGCTCGGCCGGCGAGTCGACGATGCCCCTCGCCTTCTGCAGGCGTGTTCCCGCGGCACTCATCTGCCCGCCCGAGAACCACAGCGTGCCGCCGAGCTGGGGCGCTTTCTCGAGCAGCAACACGCGGGCCCCGCGGCGCGCCGCGAACAGGGCCGCGGGAAGACCGGCGGTACCGGCTCCGACGACGATCAGGTCCCAGCGGGCGCGCGCGTTCGACCGCGGCATCTGCTGCGCGCCGGCACCGGTCGCGGCGACGGCGCCGAGGGCACCGAGCATCCAGCGACGGGTGAGCGCGCTGCCGATCACTGTTTGCTGGCCAACCGTGCCTTGATCCGGTCCTGCAGCAGCTCGATCGCGGTCTCGCGGTAGAAATCGGAGGTCTGCTTGTCGGCGGCCTCGAGGAAGCCGAGCATTTCCTTCGGGTCCTGTTTCACGGCGCAGCCGGCGAACCTCCCCTTCAGCGACCAGAAGGGAAAGCCGATTTGTCCGGCGATCCGTCCATAGAGCGCCGAACGGCGCATCAGCTCGCCCGCGAGGCACGGATCCTTCGTCGCCTTGTTCTCGCCGTCCAGGTGCAGGAAGCCGTAGACGAACAACGCCTGTGGGTAGTCGGCCGCAAGCGCCACATCGCGGTAGGGGCCGGCCTTCTCGCCCTGCCCGCTGTAGCCATAGACGCGCCCGAGCTGGTAGTTGAGGCGCGGGTTGGCGGGATCCCGCGCCACCGCAGCCTGGCAGGCGCCGATGGCTGCAGGCAGGTCCATCTGCGGTTTCTGCAATCCCGGCGCCACCTTGAACGGGTCGTCCGGATGCGAGGCGAGCAGGTCGCAGCCGGTGACTTCCTGCGAATACTTGCTCGCATCGAATTTCAACGCTTCATCCGCCACGGCCGGTGCGGCCGCCAGGGCTGCGGCAATCAGCAGCCAGCCAGTTCCGTTCTTCATTGACTTGCCTCGCTTGGTTTCAGAACTGCACGCTGACCCGCAAGCCGAACTTGCGCGGATCGGCGGGCACCACGTTGGTGACGAAATAGTTCAAGTTGAAGTTGCCCAGCGTGAAATCGGTGAATCGCGCCGCCGAGAGGTAGGTATCGTCGTCGAACAGGTTGGTGACGAACGCCTCGACGCGCACCCTGTCCAGCGCAACACCGCCACGCAGGTTCGCGCGCCAGGACGCCGGGTTCTTCGCGAGGTTGAACGCCTCGTCCCAGGTGCTGCCGGTATAGATCAGGTCGGCACGGGCGAACCATTCGCTCGACTCGCCGAGCGGCGCCACGTAGTCGGCGCTCAGCGTGCCGGAGAACTCGGGGAATCGCGGCGACTCGTTGCCCGACACGTCGCTCGTACCCGTAACTCGCGCGCAGAATCCGCAGATGAACTCCCGGTACTCGGATGCCGCCCAGTTGAACGTGGCGCCGAGGGTGAGCGCGCTCGTGGCGCGCCAGCGGGACTCGAGCTCGAGGCCGTGCAGCCAGGTCTGGCCCGCGGCAATCGTCACGGGAATGGTGCGAACGCCGGCCGGGTTGGTCGGATCGGTGATCACCGCCGTCGTGCGGGTTTGCTGGTTGAGCCAGTCCATGAAGTAGACGGCTGCATTGATCTGCAGCCGCCGGTCGAACAGGCTTTGCTTGAGGCCGATCTCGTAGTTCTTGAGCTCCTCTTCGCCGACGTACAGGGACGCCCCGGTCTGCGCCTGGGCCTCGGCCAGCTGCGCGGGGGTCAGCGGAATCAGGTTGCTGTTGAAGTCCCCGGGCTTGTTGCCCTTCGCGAAGGTGGCGTAGAGGTTCGTCGCGTCCGTGGGCTGCCATTGCAGGATCACGCGCGGCAGGAAGTTGTTGTAGGTCTTGCGCAGCGCCGTGTTCGCAACCTTGCCCTGGTCGATCTTGTCCTGCTGGTAACGGGCCTCGAGGCTGAGATTCCACTGCTCCGTCAGGTCATAGGACACGGACCCGAATACGGCCTGTGTGTCGACGTAGGTGGTCGACACCACCTGATTGAGGAAGAAGCCCGCCGGGAAGCCGGCATTGGGATAGAGATAGCCGATCGACGCCCCGTTGGGTGTCGCGAAATCGAGCGAAAAGGACGACAGGCCGACCAGCCACTTCAGCCGGTCCTGCTGTCGGGCGAGGCGCAGCTCGCCACTGCGATCGGTCATGTCCTGGAAATGGGCCTCCAGCCAGATCCTCTGCGGCGTGTAGTCGAGGTCCATGATGCGCCGCTGCTCGATCGAGCCGTAGGAGCCGGCGAACGACAAGGTGAAGTCGCCCGGCAGCTGCCAGTCGCCGCTCAGGCTGTACTGTTGCGTGTCGCGGCGCAGGCCGAGGTGATCGAGCTTCGGCCCGCGCTCGAGGGCGGCGCTGTTGCGGCTGTTGTTGACGTAAATGTCATACGGCACCGGGTCGAGCACCGTGTTGGTGCCGGGATTGTCGATGATCGGCAGGTCGCCGCAAATATAGGTCACGCCGCCAGGAAAGAAGGGCCCGCAGTTGTGGTACGCACTGGTCAGCGCGAACGTCGTCGCCGGACCGTCGTCATCCTCGGCGACGTGCGCCCGCAGGCGCACTTTCAACTGGTCCGTGGGCCGCCATTCGACCGTCCCATCGACCGATCGCGTCTCCTCGCCGCCGAGCCGGCCACCATCGGCCGCGCTGCGGAAGCGCCCGTCCTTCGTGTAGTAGCGGGCGGTGAGCCGGCCCGCGAGGCCATCGACGATCGGACCCTCGATGCTGCCTGTCACGTCGTACTCGCCATCTTCGGCCGCGGTCAGCGCGGCGCGGCCCGAGAAATGCTCGCTCACGGGGCGTGTCACGAAATTGACCGCGCCGCCAAAGGTGGTGCGCCCGAAATACGCGCTCTGCGGGCCCTTGATGACTTCGACGCGATCGACTTCCTCGAGGCTGATGCTCGACAGGCCGCCGGAAACGTAGACGCCGTCGACGAATGCCGAGGCGAGCGCCCGTGTCGGCGTGATGTCGTTGGTATCCATGCCGCGGAAGCGGATGACGGATTCCGACCGGCCACCGCGCTGGCTGCCCTGCTCCGAGTAGTACAGGCCGGGGCTGAACGAGGCGATGTCCGTCAGCGACCTGAGTCCGCGCCTTTCGATGTCTTCCTCCGAGAACGCGGTAACCGTGAGCGGAACGCTCTGCAGCGTCTCGGATTGCTTGCGGGCGGTGACAGTGATTTCCTCGAGCCCTTCCGGCTCCTCTTGGGCCAGCACTGCGGACGCCGGGGAAAGTACCAATGCCGCCATCGTCATGCGGCACGCCGTGGACTTGAACACCTTAGAACCTCCGGGGGAATTCACGATACCGTGCTACTTGGCGCCGCTGGCCGCTGATGCGCGCTGGCTGTCCAGCCGCGCGCGCAGTTTCTCGACCCGCCCGCCCGATGCCGTGAGCGTCACGTGCTCCTCCGCGAGACGCATGGCGCGCTCGAGATCCTCGTCGGTGAGCTTGAACGGGCAGTTCGCGAAGCGGCCCGCGAGCGCCTTGTCGACGAGATGGAAGCCGGACCACGGATGCTCGAGCGCGACGCCGCGCAGGAAAAGCTCGCCCGCGCGGCAGTCGTCGCGCTTCACCTTGCCATCCGAGTAGATATAGCCCAGCACGAAGATGGCCTGTCGATAGCCGGCGTCGGCGGCGATCGTCAGCTCCTTCATGCCTTCCTCGATCTTGCCGCCGTAGTACAGCACGCGCGCGAGGTGGTAGTGCTCCCGCGCGCGGCGCGGGTCCGCGGCGACCGCCGACCGGCAGGCCGCTTCCGCCGCGCCGAGATCGACTTCCTCGTGCTCGAGGCCGGCGGCATTTCGATCCGGATCGTCCGGGTGGGTCGCAAGGCGATCACAAAGTGTCACTTCCGCGCTGGCCGCTGCGGACAGCAGCAGACCGGCAACGATGCCTGCATTGCGCAACCACTTCTTCATCCGGCAACCCTCCATTCCAGTCAGAAGCTGTAGCTCACCGATGCGCCCACGCGCCGCGGCTCGCCGTAGAACTCGCCGTTGAAGACCGAGGCCAGGTAGGTCTCGTCGCTGCAGTTCTTGCACTCGAGCACCGTGCGCCAATGTCCGCCGGCGGACTCGTAGGCGAGCGAGAAGTTGAGCAGTGCGTAGCTGTCGGCGAAGGTGTCGAGCGATGTCGGCGTCACCAGCGGACCCGAGGGCTCGAGGCGCAGGGTCGGCCGCGAGTTGGACGCGGTCGTCCAGAAGCCCGAGTTCCAGGTCGCTTCGGCCGTCATGCGCAGGGTTGCGCCGGTCGCGGCGAGCGGGATGCCCCAGTCGAGCCCGAGGGCGAAAGTGCGCTCCGGGAATCGAGACAGCTCATCGCCGAGATCGATCGCATTGGTATAGGTCGTGGTGACTGCAGGTGGCAGGGGATTGGCGCATGCACCGTTCACGACAGTGCCACCGTTGGTGCAGAACGATTGCGCGGCGGGATTGACGCTCGTGTACCTGCCGTCCTGCAGGCCCGCGGAACCGTAGACGGAAAGGTCGCCGGTGATGCGCGCCGAGAACTCGAGCTCGACGCCCTTCACCTCGATGTCACCGGCGTTGTCCTGCGTCGATAGCACCGTGCCGGCCACCGGTCCCGGGGTGGTATAGGACAGCTGCAAGCCGGTGGTCTTCGCGAAAAAAGCCGTGGCATTCACGCGCAAGCGCCGGTCGAAAAGCTCGCTCTTGATGCCGCCTTCCCAGGACCAAGTCTTTTCCGGATCCATGGGCTGGAACTCCTGCGGACGATAGGCGGTCTGGGAGTTCCAGCCTCCCGCCTTGAAGCCGCGCGTCGCGCTCGCGTAGAGCAGCACGTCGTCGGTCGCCTGGAAGTTCAAGCCGAGCTTCGGGGTCACGAGGCTTGTATCGAGCCGGGTCGGCACGCCCGCGGCAACGAGGTTCGCGTTGGTCAGGCTGCCGTAAGTGGTCGGATTGAGCTCGACCTTCTTGGTCTCGTCCGTGTAGCGTGCGCCGGCAATCGCGGTGATGCGATCCGTCAGCTGCCAGTCGACCTGCGCGTACACGGCGAGGCTGGTCGTTTCATTGTCGATGTCGCGCCAGCTCGCATAGCCTGGCCGGCCATTCGGGCACAGCACGTTGCCGTCACCGAAGAGTCCGTTGCTGCAGGTCATGACGGGCGCGGCCGCCGCGCTCGCGGCCGTCGCCTGGCCGGCCTGCGTGTTGTTGTCCTCGTAGAAACCGTAGACGCCCGCAACGTAGCGCAGGCGCGACCCGATCGGGCCGGCAAGCTTGAATTCCTGCGAGAACATCTCGAAATCGCCGTCGATGCCGAGCGCGAATGGCGCGGGCGTGACATGGGCGCGCGCCAGCGAAAAGTCCACGAGGAATTCCTGCGCGAGCGAGCGGTAGCCCGTGATCGAATTCAGGGTGGCGGCGCCACCCATCCGCCACTCGAGGTTCGAGATGAGCCCCAAGCCAGCCGCCTCGTTGCGCAGCCCGCGCCGGGCAAGCATGTCGGCGACGAGGTTCGACGTGGCCCCGCCCGTCGTGTATGCGGTGTTGGTCGCATCGCGATCGCCGAGGTTCGAGCGCAGGTTGACGCCTTCCGAAACCATGTACTCGGCGGTGAGGTCCCAAGTCACGTCCTCGGTGGGCAGCAGTCGCGCCGCTGCGCGCAGTCCCCAGTTGAGGCCGCCATTGAGCGTCTCGCCGTTCGTCTGGTTGTCGAGCCAGCCGTCGTCCTCCACGTAGAACCCGGAGAACTTGGTCAGCAGCCGATCGCCGACCGGAAGGTCCACGGACGCGCGCACGAGGCGGCGGTCGTGCTCACCCGCACCGAGCGCCAGGTAGCCGCCGCGCTGCAGGCCGGGCTTGCGGGTCACGATACTGATCGCACCGCCGGTCGAGTTGCGGCCGAACGTCGTGCCCTGCGGGCCGCGCAGCACTTCGACCCGCTCGACGTCGAACATCGCATAGTTGTTCGCATTCTGGCGCGGGATGATGACTTCATCCACATAGGTGGAAACGGCCGGATCGAGCAGGGCCACCTGCGCAACCGAGCCGAGACCGCGCATGAAGTAGGTATTGGCGGTGCTGGCGCCGATGTTGTTCTGGCCCAGCAGGTTCGGGACGAAATTGGCGACGTCCACGGCCGAGGTGATCTGGCGCGACTGCAGGTCGTCGGCCGTAAAGGCCGAAACGGCGAGCGGCACGCGCTGCAGCGACTCGGCCCGCCGTTGCGAAGTCACCACCACCTCCTGGAGCGACTGGGACCCGTCGGGCGCTTCCTCGGCAGGTGCCGGCCCGGCTGCGACGGCAAGGGCGGCGGCGACCAGGAATCTGTGCACGGATCGGTTCTCCCCAAGTGATGCTGTCGCTATTAGCGGGAATGCGGCAGAGTATTGGAACTACCGGATTCGGTAGTCGTCCCTGGAGACCGGATGGGCCTGCCCGTAACTGACCTCGTCGGCGAACTCGCGTCGTCGACGAACGCACATCAATGCCTCGATATCCTGGCCGAGACCCCTCGTCGCCTGGGCTTCCAGATCGTCGGGTTCCGCGAGGAGATCGGGCAGCCCATTGCGCCGCGATTGCCGGACAACAGCGCGTGGGAGCGCCGCTTCGGCTGGCCAAACGGTTTCGTGGCCGGCTGGATCGCGGAGGGCCATGGCGTGCACTTCCCGATCAATCAGGTCATGCGCCGGCCGGGAACGGCCTGCCAATGGTTGCTGCCCGCGCGGCCGGCGGATCGCGGTCCCGGGGAGTTCACCAGCCGCCAACGGCGTGCCGTGGAGTACATGCGCAGCTTCGGCATCCGCAAGGGCCTCACCGTCCCCGTCGGACTGCCGTTCGGTCGTACGGGCTGCGTCACCTGGTTCGCGTCGGATGGCGAGGGTCCCTCGATCGACGGCCAGCTCATCCGGCACTTGCAGGCGGCGGTGCAGCGCTTCTTCGACGGCATCGATCGCAGCCGACTGTGGATTGCCGCTTCGCCGCTGTCGCCTCGCGAAACGGAATGCCTGCATTGGGCGGCACGCGGCATGAGCGACAAGGAGATCGCCCGCCGTATCGGCCGCTCGGCCGATACGGTGAGCTTCCACATCAAGGCTGCCATTCGCAAGCTCGATGCCGTCAACCGCACGCACGCCGTGGCGCTCGCCGTACGCGCGGCACTGATCGAGCCGACCGACCCGCAGCCGCCGTTCGCCTTGCCCGACCCGATGGGCTGATGGTCACGGCTGCCCCGGGCTTCGGGACACGCCTCGCCTACGGCGTCGGGCAGGCAGCCGAAGGCATCAAGGTCGCGGCACTCGGCGGCCTGCTGTTCTTCTACTACCACCAGGTGCTCGGACTTTCGCCCGGCGCCACCGGGTTCGCACTGTTTTGCGGCCTTCTCGCGGACACTGCGGGCGGCGTCCTTGCGGGCAGCATCTCGGATCGCCTCCGACACAGGCGCGGCATGCGCCATCCGCTCATGCTCGCCGCGGTGCTGCCCACCGGGCTGGCCCTTGTTGCGCTCTTCTGGCCCCCGGCTCCGCCAAGGGGAGCGGCACTCCTGTCCTGGCTCGTGCTTTGGCTGATCACCTGCCGGGTGGCAATGACTTTCTTCACCGTGCCGCATTTCGCCCTCGGCGCCGACATGGCGGATTCATCATTCGCAAAGACCGCGAATGTCGCCTTCCGCCAGTTTTTTCATGTGCTGGGCGGCATACTCGTGTTCTCCATTGCGCGCGATCTGATGGTGCCGACGCCCGATTTCCCGGTGGCGCAGGTCAATCCCGAGCACTATCCCGCACTCGCGATCTACTGCACGGCTGTGGCGCTCGCGGCCATGCTCATCGCTTCCTTCGGCACCTGGCGCCTGGCCTCGCCCACCTTGAAGGCGTCGGACGAAGGGCACGCGGGGGCATTTGCGCGCGTACGAGAGGACTTCGCGCGCACGCTGCGCACGCCGCCTTTCCGGCGCCTCATGCTTTGCGTCGGCACCTTCGCGATCGCGGCCGGTATCGCCCGCGCCACCGAAGTCTATCTGGCCACTTATTTCTGGCAGCTGGCAACGCCCCGCGCCCTGCTGGTACCTGTCGCGTCCCTGCTCGGATCGCTTGCCGGCGTCGTGTTGTGGACACAGGTCAGCCGCCTCATCGACAAGCGGCGCTGCTACGTCGCGGCCATGTCGGCATACGCGATGCTCGCGACTGCACTACCGTCCATGCACGCGCTCGGCTGGCTGCCACCGTCCACATCCGTGACGTTTGCCGCCATCGTGTACGCTGGGGCAGCCATCGGCGGCGCCCTTGCCGCCGCCGCCCCGCTGTTCATCGGAGCCATGATCGCGGATGTCATCGATGCGGACGAGGCTTCGGCCGGTCGACGCCGCGCGGCGAGTTTCTTCGGTACCGCGGCGATCGTCGCCAAGCCCGCGGCTGCCGTCTCTGCCCTGCTCTCGGGAGCCGTGCTCGCCGCAGTGGATCCGGGCGCCGGATCGCACGGCGCCCTGCGGCCACTGCTGTCCCTCGGGCTGCTCACCGGCTGTGCAGTGTCCCTCTTCTCCGGCGCAGCGGCCGTGCTGATGTGCCGCTACGATCCGGCAAAGTAGCGTGCGCCGCGCGTATTTGCACTAATACTCAGCTCCGGCCTGGGCCCGCATCATGCCCGCTTCCCGATCCAATGGAGCAGCGGGTGCCGAACGCAGCACGCATCGAACGCATTTACGGGCAGGTCGTCCGCCGCAACCCCGGCGAGGCGGAGTTTCACCAAGCGGTCAAGGAAGTGATCGAAACGCTCGCGCCGGTGCTCGCGAAGTACCCGGAGTACGCCGAGCACAAGGTCATCGAGCGCATCTGCGAGCCCGAGCGGCAGCTCATCTTCCGCGTGCCGTGGCATGACGATCGGGGCGAGGTGCAGATCAGCCGCGGCTTTCGCGTGCAGTTCAACAGCGTCCTCGGCCCCTACAAGGGCGGCCTGCGCTTCCATCCTTCGGTCTACCTTGGCATCGTCAAGTTCCTCGGCTTCGAGCAGATTTTCAAGAACGCGCTGACCGGCATGCCCATCGGGGGTGCGAAGGGCGGCTCGGACTTCGACCCGAAGGGCCGCAGCGACGCCGAGGTGATGCGCTTCTGCCAGAGCTTCATGACGGAGCTGCACCGGCACCTCGGCGAGTTCACCGATGTGCCGGCGGGCGACATCGGTGTCGGCGCGCGCGAGATCGGCTATCTCTTCGGCCAGTACAAGCGCATGACAAACCGCTATGAATCGGGGGTGCTCACCGGCAAGAGCCCGCAGTGGGGCGGCTCGCTCGTGCGTCGCGAGGCGACCGGTTACGGTACCGTCTACTTCGTCGAGGAGATGCTCAGGGCGCGCGGCGAGTCGATCGACGGCAAGACCTGCGTCGTGTCCGGGTCCGGCAATGTCGCGATCTACGCCATCGAGAAGCTGCAGCAACTCGGTGGCCGCGTGGTGGCCTGCTCGGACTCGAACGGCGTCATCCACCACGCGCGCGGCATCGACCTCGCGCTCGTCAAGCGCCTGAAGGAGGTCGAGCGCCGCCGCATCGCCGACTACGCCGACGTGCATCGCGACGCGAGCTATGTCGCCGGCGGCCGGCTGTGGGACATTCCCTGCGACATCGCGCTGCCCTGCGCGACGCAGAACGAGCTCGACGAAGCCGCGGCCCGCAGGCTGGTCGAGAACGGCTGCACGGCGATCGCCGAAGGGGCCAACATGCCGACGACCCCCGGCGGCGTGCGCGTTTTCCAGCAATCCGGCATCGCCTACGGCCCCGGCAAGGCGGCCAACGCAGGCGGAGTGGCGACGTCCGCCCTCGAGATGCAGCAGAACGCGAGCCGCGATGCGTGGAGTTTCGGGCACACCGAGCAGCGCCTGCACGACATCATGTCCGGCATCCATCGCAATTGCCACGAGGCCGCGGCCGAATTCGGCAGCCCGGGCAACTACGTGCTGGGGGCGAACATCGTCGGCTTCAGGCGCGTGGCGGATGCCATGCTCGCGCTCGGCGTGATCTGAACCGGGGGCTCCCGCCGTCCGTCAGGACTGCACGGTCCGGACGATGTGGTATGCGATCACCGCCAGCATGCACATGACCCCGCCCCACATCACGTAGGGGCCGTAGGGACGGTCGCGGTTCGTGAACCCGATCATCAGGCCGATCAGGCCGATGAATGCGATGGCGATGGTCGTGCGCGCGATGATGTCCATGGCCCATGCTAGGCAGGAACGCGGCCGAGGTCGAGGGGCTCGCCGGTCCGCAAAGTGTCGACGCAGGCGCGGCGCACGTTCAAGATAGCCGCCATGGTGACAGCACGACGGACTTTCCTGACGATGTCCGCCGCCGCGGCGGGCGCCATCGCGGTCGATCCCCTGTCGGCGGGGCGTGCGGCATGGGCGGGCGCAGCCGCCGCGCCGGCGAGCGGGCCGGCGATCGCGCTGCCGCCACCGATCACGGCCGCGGAGCGCCTGCAGCGGGTTGCGAAGGCCCAGGCCCTGATGCGCGCCGCGGGCCTCAAGGCCATCCTCGTCGAGGCCGGCAGCTCGCTCGTCTATTTCACGGGCATCGACTGGTGGCGCAGCGAACGGCTTACCGCGGCGGTGATCCCGGCCGACGGCGAAGCGCTGGTCGTCACCCCCGCGTTCGAGGAACCGTCGGTGCGCGAGAGCCTCGCGATCCCCGCGCAAGTGCGGGTGTGGAACGAGCACGAGAGCCCGCACGCGCTGATCGCGGACTGGCTGCGCGCACGCCGGCTCGACGGCGGGCCCGTCGGCGTCGAGGACACGGTGCGCTTCTTCGCGTTCGACGGCCTCGCGAAACGCGGCGTGGCGACGCGCGACGACGCAGGCGTGGTGCGCGCCTGTCGCGTGGTGAAATCGCCCGCTGAAATCGCCCTGATGCAGGCCGCGAGCGACATCACGATCGCCGCGTACCGGGAAACCGGGCCGCAGGTCGCGCGCGGCATGACCCCGCGGGACATTGGCCGCATCATGTCGGCGGCGATGGCGAAGCGCGGCGGCAGCACGCAGTTCACCCTGATCCTGCTCGGCGAGGCGAGCGCCTATCCGCACGGGTCCGGCAAGCCGCAGGAAGTGCGCGACGGCGAGGTGGTGCTGATGGACTGCGGCTGCACCGTCGAGGGCTATCAATCGGACATTTCCCGCACGATGGTGTACGGGGACGCGACGAAGGCGCAGCGCGCGGTGTGGGACCTCGTGCGCCGCGGCCAGCAGATCGCATTCGAAACAGCGAGGATCGGCACGCCCGCCGGGCAGGTCGATGATGCGGTGCGCGCGGCATACGAAGCGGCCGGCTACGGGCCGGGCTACAAGCTGCCCGGCACCTCGCACCGCACCGGCCACGGCATCGGCCTCGACGGCCACGAACCGGTGAACCTCGTGCACGGCGAGTCGACGCCGCTCGCGGCGGGCATGTGCTTCTCGGACGAGCCGGGCATCTACATCCCGGGCCGCTTCGGGGTGCGGCTCGAGGATTGCATCCACATGACGGCCGCAGGCCCGAAGTGGTTCTCGGTCCCGCCGGCCTCGATCGACCAGCCATTTGCATGAGCGGCGTCGGCGCAGGCGCAGGCAGCCTTCTCGCGCTGATCGTCGCGCTGAGCCTCATCGGGCTCTACGGCTCGCCGGGCTTCCTCGCGCGCTGCCTGTTCCGTCCCTACTGGTACCTGCGCCAGCGCGAGTATTCGACCGCGCTGCTCGCGGGCTTCGTGCACGCCGACCTGCCGCACCTCCTTTTCAATTCGATCACGTTCTGGTTCTTCGGCATTCCGCTCGAGCGGCTGATCGGCACGCGCCCCTTCCTCGTGCTGTACTTCGCCGGCCTCGCCTTCAGCCAGCTCGGCACATGGTTGAAGCACCGCGGCAATCCCGACTACGCCACGCTCGGTGCATCGGGCGCGATCAGCGCGGTGCTGTTCGCCTCGATCGTGTACAACCCGGCGCAAAGCATCTTCATCCTGCCAATCCCGTTCCCGATTCCCGCGCCGCTCTTCGCCGTCGGCTATCTCGCTTATACGTGGTGGTCGGCCAGGCAGGCGCGCGGCCGCATCAATCACGACGCCCATTTCGCCGGCGCGCTCACCGGGCTCGTGTTCGTCGCGCTCGCGCACCCGCAGGCCTACGGCCGGCTGTTCGCGACGCTCGGCGCCTGATCCGCGTCGATGCGCGAGCTCGCCCGCGTCTCGCGCATCGTGGCGTAAACGACGAGCGAGCAGGCGATGCAGGCGGTCACGTACCAGTAGAACCACGACTCGTGGCCGGCGGCCTTGAACCAGAGCGCGACGAATTCGGCCGTGCCGCCGAAGAGCGTTACCGCGAGCGCGTACGGCAGGCCGACGCCGAGCGCACGGATATCGACCGGAAAGAGTTCCGCCTTCACCACCGCATTGATCGAGGTGTAGCCCGACACGATCACGAGGGCCGCCATGATCAGCCAGAAGGCCTGGGTCACGCTGGTGGCCGTGCTGAGCGCCGTGAGCAGCGGCACCGTGAATGCGGCGCCCAGGATGCCGAAGCCGAGCAACAGCGGGCGCCGGCCGATCCGGTCCGAGAGCGCGCCGAACAGCGGCTGCAGGCACATGAACACGGCGAGCGTCGCCGCGGATACGAGCGAGGCGTCCGTGCGCGACAGGCCCACCGTGTTGACGAGGAATTTCTGCATGTAGGTGGTGTAGGTGTAGAACGCGAGTGTCCCGCCCATGGTGAGCCCGATGACGATCAGCACTTCGCGCGGGTGTGCCGCGAGCGTGCGCAGCGCCCCCGCCTGCGATTTCGGTGCATCGCACTTCGCGAACGAATCCGTTTCGTCGATCCCGCGCCGCAGCCAGGAGGCGACGACCGCGAACCCGGCCCCGATCGCAAAGGGGATGCGCCAGCCCCAGGCCTCGAGTTGCGCATCGGTCAGCAGCACCAATTGCAGCAGCAGCAAGACCGCGAGGGCGAGTAGCTGCCCCATGATCAGGGTCACGTACTGGAAGCTCGCGTAGAAGCCGCGGTGCTCGCGGCCCGCGATTTCAGACAGGTAGGTTGCACTCGTACCGTACTCGCCGCCGACGCTGAGGCCTTGCAGCAGGCGCGCGAGCACGAGCAGGGCGGGCGCCGCGACACCGATGACGTCGTATCCCGGCACGACGGCAATCAGCAGGGATCCGGCGCACATCAGCGTCACCGACGCGGTGAGCGCCACCCGACGTCCGCGCCGATCCGCCAGGCGCCCGAACAGCCAGCCGCCGACCGGGCGCACGAGGAACCCGAGCGCGAAAACACCGGCGGCATTGAGCAGCTGGGCAGTCCGGTCACCCGCCGGAAAGAACGCCTGCGCAAAGTAAAGCGAAAACGCCGCATAGACATACCAGTCGTACCACTCGACCAGGTTGCCGACCGAGCCGCCGAAGATGGAGCGCAAGCGTCGCATCCGGCCATGCTAGCGGCCGTCGCAGCTTGATGCATTCGGCAGCTTTCCGGGTGATCGCCCCGTATGCTTGGCGGGGATGATCCGCGGCTCCATGCACTCCTTGCCCCGCTCCCTGCCGGCATGCCTGCTCGCGGCCCTCGCGGGTTGCGCGACGACGGCGTCCGAGGCTCCTCCCGTCGTGGCCGCCCAGCCCCCCGCGCTGACGGCTGGCGAGGCCGCAGCCGAAGGCAGCCGCCATCGCTCGTCGCCCGAGCGCCATGGGCCGGGGGAACTCTCGACCGGCGAAATCAGGGAACGCAATGCGGCGGCCGCGCCACCGCTCGATGCCGCTCAGCGGCTGGACCAGGCTCACGACCTCCTCTACACGAAGATGCAAGGGCTCGTCGAGGCGACCGACCGGCGCTTCGCGCCGAAGGGCGTGGCGCTGTTGCCGGTTCCCGCCGCCCCCTTTCGCGTGAGCGTCGGCAGCCAGGCCATCGACCGCAGCGACGGCACCGACCTTGCCCTCGACCTCGATTTCGACATGACGCTGCGGCTGCCGAACACTGAGAAGCGCCTGCGGATTTTCATCACGAGCAACGACGTCGACGAAGCGCCGCGCGTGGCCGACGAGAGCACGGCCGTGCGGGCCGGCTTCCGCTACGAGTTTCGCCGGCACCTCAATTTCGACATCGGGCTCAAGCTCGACGCGCCGCCCGTCGCCTTCCTGTCGCTCAAGTGGGCGCGCGAAATCGAACTCGGCCGCTGGGATGTCTATCCTTTCGCCAAGCTCTTCGCGGAGACGGAAGAAAGCGTAGGCTACGCCGCGGCGATCACGGTCGACCGCTGGTCGGGGCAACGGCTCCTGCGCAGCTCGAGCTACGTGAAGTGGCGCGACGACCGCGACCGCACCGAATGGTCGCAAACGCTGATATATGCCAAGGCGCGGGAGATCATCGTGCCCGACCGCTACGGCTCCTACCTGCGGGCGGCCGACATCGGGCGCGGATGGGGCGTGAAGCTCTACGCGTCCGGCGAAGACATGCGCGGCGCCGCGTACTACGAGGCCTCGCTCTTCAGCAAGCGCCCGACCGCGAGTGGCTGGCTCTACTGGTTCATCGAGCCGCTGGTGCGCTGGGACCGCGAGTACGCCTGGCGGGCCGACCCCGGCATCCGCATCGGCGTCGACGCGTTGTTCTGGGACCTCGCACGTCCCGGCAGGCCGCGCTGATGCGCACGATCCGCAGCTTCGTCGTCCGCGGCGGACGCATGACGGACGCGCAGCAGCGCGCACTCGATGAGCTGTGGCCCCGCTACGGGCTCGACACGGCGGACGAGCCGCTCGACCTCGACGCCTGCTTCGGCCGCCGCGCCCCGCGCACGCTCGAGATCGGCTTCGGCAACGGGGACCATCTCGCGGCGCTCGCGGCCCGCCACCCGGAGCGCGACTACCTGGGCATCGAGGTGCATCGGCCGGGAGTCGGCCGGCTGCTGCTGAGCTGCAACGCCCGGGGCAGCTCCAATGTGCGCGCGATCTGCCGCGATGCCGTCGAAGTGCTCGAACGCGCCCTGCCCGCGGCCAGCATCGATGAAGTGCTGCTGCTCTTTCCCGATCCCTGGCACAAGAAGCGCCATCACAAGCGGCGCATCGTGCAGGCGCCGTTCATCGCCCTGGTCGCCGCGGCGTTGCGGCCGGGCGGCCTCTTCAGGCTCGCAACCGATTGGGAGCCCTACGCCGAAGAGATGCTCGCTCAGTTGAACGCCGCGCCCGGCTTCGGGAATCTTGCGCCAGGCGGGGGCTACGCGGCGCGCGACGACGCGCGCGCGGCGACGCGGTTCGAGCGGCGTGGCCAGCGACTCGGCCACGGCGTGTGGGACCTCGCCTTCAGAAAGCGGCCTTGAGGCCGTCGATCACGAACTGCACGGCGAGCGCCCCGAGGATCACGCCGAGCAGGCGGCTCGACACGTTCGCGCCCGTGACCCCGATCACCCGCATCAGCGGTCCGGCGAGCCGCATGCAGAGCCAGGCGAGCAGGAGAACGGCAAGCACTCCTGCGAACAGCGCCGCCCAGTGCCCAGGTGCCTGCGTGATCGACACCGGGCCGAACCAAAGCAGGATCGTCGCGAGCGCCCCCGGTCCCGCGATGAACGGAAACGCCAGCGGAAACACCGAGATGTCGGCCCGCTGGCGATTCTCGGCAGCCTCCCGGCTCGAGGTGCGCGTGCCCGATTCGCGCGCGAACACCATCTCGAGGGCGATGAGGAACAGCAGCAGCCCGCCGAAGATCCGGAAGGCCTCGAGGCTGATGCCCATCGCCTCGAGGAACACCGCGCCGGCGAGCGCAAACAGGAAGAGGATCGCGCCGGAGAGGATCACTGCCTTGCGCGCCATGCGCCGGCAGTAGGCTGCGTTCGCCCCTTCGGTGAGGCTCACGAACAGCGGCAGCAGCGAGACCGGCTCCACCACCACGAAGAACACGATGAAGAACTTGATGACCTGGTCGAGCATGATGCTTCGCGACAAATTTCCTGCTTGAAAGCACCGCCCCGCGGGCGCACGATGGATTCGTCGCATCAGGATAGCAGTTCGGTCCGGAGGCGCAGATGTCAGTTCCTGTCCCTGCAATCGGTGCCTGGTATCGCCTCGACGGCGGCGAATCGTTCGAGGTCGTCGCTTACGACGCCGACGACGGTACGGTCGAGATCCAGTATTTCGACGGCACGGTCGAGGAAATGGACATCGAGGACTGGGAAACGCAGGACGAGGAAAACCGCCTCGAGGAAGTCGAGCCGCCCGAGGACTGGAGCGGCTCGGTCGATGTCGACAACGAAAGCGAGCGCGAGGCGCGCGGCTCGGACGAGTACGACGACAGCCGCGGCCAGCGGGCGGGCGCGCTAGACGGCCTCGACATGTTCGAATGATGCGGCTTCGACGCCGTCCGCAAGCAGCACGAATCCCGCCTCGATCCGCACCGGCACCGCGGTGAGCGCGCGGCCCGCGCAGGGCCCCGCGACGCAGGTCCCGGTCGATTTCTCGAACAGCGCCCCATGCGAATGGCACAGGATGAGGCTGCCGTCGGGCGTGAGGAACTCGTGCGGCCGCAGGTTGAGCCCGTGGCCCGCATGCGGGCAGCGGTTCACGTAGGCGTGCACGCCGCCGCGCGTGCGCACGAGCAGCCCCCGCAGCGGGCAATCGCCCTGCCCGGCCACGAAGCCGCGCGCACCGTCGACCGGGATGTCATCGAGCGCACACAGCACGCGCGAAAGATCGATCTCCATCACCCGCCCGATGGCGCGCCGCGGGTATCGAGCGCGCGCACTTCACGCCGCATCCACCACACGAGCGCGATGCCGGGGATCGCGGCGAAGAACGACACGAGGTAGAACGTGGGCCAGCCCGCGCGGTCGGCGAGGTAGCCCGCCGGCACGCCGAGGTAGGTACGCGGGATCACCGCGATCGCGGACAGCAACGCGTACTGGAAGGCGCTGAAGCGCTGGTCGCACAGGGCGAGCACGAACGCCGTGAGCGCCACCGAGCCCATGCCGCCCGCCAGATTGTCGACAGCGATCGCCGCGATCATCAGCACGTGGTTCTTGCCGGCGACCGCGAGCACCATGTAGGTGAGGTTCGACACCGCCTGGAAGCCGCCGAACCACAGCATGGCCCGGTAGAGCCCGAGGCGGATCATCCAGATTCCGCCGAGCACCGTGCCGCTGATCGTCGCTACCGCCATCGTCGTCTTCGTGACGACGCCGATTTCGGCCTTCGAGAAACCGAGGTCCATCAGGAAGGGCGTGAAAAGGCGCAGCGAGAACGCGTCGCCCACCTTGTAGACGACGAGCAGCACGATCAGTGCGAGCGCGCCCGGCCCGGCGAGCAACTGGCGCAGCGGCAGGCTGATGGACTCGCGCAGCGTGTCGGGCGGTGTCGCGTGCTGCACCGGCTCCGGGGCGGCGAGCGTGCCGAATGCGAGCAGCACCATCGCCCCCGCGAGCATCAGGTAGGCCGCCTGCCAGCCGAAGTACTGCGCGACGATCAGCGCGATCGAGAAGGAGAACCACGAGGCCGCCCGATAGCCGACCGAGGTGGCCATGGCCGCGAGTCCGCGCTCGTGCGGCCGGGCGACATCGGCCGTGTAGGCATTGATGACGATATCCTGCGTCGCGGACAGGAAACCCGTCAGGAATGCGAGCATCGCCACGGTCGTCAGCGCGTCGAGCGGCGAGAACATCGCGCTCGCGGCTATCACGGCGGCGAGTGCGATCTGCAACGCGAAGATCCAGCCGCGCCGGCGCCCGATGAAGGGCAACTGGTAGCGATCGATCAGCGGTGCCCACAGGAACTTCCAGGCGTACGGCAGGCCGACCAGCGTCAGCAGGCCGATCTGGGTGTTCGTGAGGCCATAGTCCTTGAGCCAGGCCTGCAGCGTGCCGTCCGTGAGGTTGTAGGGCAGGCCCGACGCAAGCCCCAGCGCGAGCACCGCGACCATGCGCGGCTCGCGCAGCACGTCGCGAAAGCGGGGGCGGGGGGCGGGAAGCGCGGCCGTCACGGGCGCGGCAGGTCGTAGTCCATGACGAGGGGCGCGTGGTCCGAGAAACGGCCCGCGGTGTGGATCGAGGCCCGCCGCGCCGCACCCGCGAGGCCCGGACTCGCGACCTGGTAGTCGATGCGCCAACCCACGTTCTTCGCGCGCGCCTGGCCGCGATTGGACCACCACGTGTACTGGTCGGGCCGCTGATCGACCTCGCGGAAGGCGTCCACGTAGCCGAGATCGCCGAACAGTCGGTCGAGCCAGGCGCGCTCCTCGGGCAGGAAACCCGAGTTCTTCTGGTTCGACTTCCAGTTGCGCAGGTCGATTTCCTTGTGCGCGATATTCCAGTCCCCGCACAGGATGAACTGCCGCCGTTTGCGCTTGAGCGACTTGAGGTGCGGCAGGAACACGTCGAGGAAGCGGTACTTGGACGCCTGGCGCTCGGGGCCGGACGAACCGGAAGGCAGGTACAGCGACACGACCGAGAGGTCGCCGAAGCGCGCCTCGAGATAGCGCCCTTCGTCGTCGAACTCCCGCACGCCGAAGCCGCAGGTGACGGCGTCCGGCTCGCGTTTCGCGTAGAGCGCGACGCCCGCATAGCCGGGGCGCTTCGCGTCGTAAAAGTATCGGCGATAGCCCTCGATGCCGATCGGGTGCCCGTCGAGCTGGTGTACCTGCGCCTTCGTTTCCTGCAGGCAGATGACATCGGCATCCTGCCGGCCCAGCCACTTGAAGGCACCCTTGGCCGCGGCGGAGCGGATGCCGTTCGCGTTCAGCGTGACGATGCGCATCGCCGCATGATAGCGTCCCGCCGCGCTTGAAGGACCCCGACATGCACGACTACCAACGCGAATTCCTCGACCTCGCGCTTGCCCGCGACGCCCTGCGATTCGGGCGGTTCACGCTCAAGTCCGGCCGCGAGAGCCCGTACTTCTTCAACGCCGGCCTCTTCAACGACGGCGAGGCGCTCGCGGTCCTCGGCCGCTGCTATGCAGCCGCGATCGTGCGCTCGGGGCTCGCGTTCGACATGCTCTTCGGCCCCGCCTACAAGGGCATTCCGCTGGCGGCCGCCGCCGCGATCGCACTCGCGCGTGAGCACGGGCGCAACGTGCCGTGGGCCTTCAATCGCAAGGAGGCCAAGGATCATGGCGAGGGCGGCCACATCGTCGGGCACCGGCTCGAGGGGCGGGTGCTGATCGTCGACGACGTGATCACCGCGGGCACGGCGGTGCGCGAGTCCGTGGCGCTCATTCGCGGCACGGGAGCGCGTCCCGTCGGCATCGCGCTCGCGCTCGATCGCCAGGAGCGCGGCCAGGGCGAGCGATCCGCGGTGCAGGAGGTCGAGGCCGAATTCGGCCTCACCTGCCTCAGCATCCTGTCGCTTGCCGGGCTGATCGAGGCCCTCGCCGGGGCAAAGGGTGATGCGCTTCGCATTTCCGGCGAGCATCGCGCCGCCCTGGAAGGCTATCGGCGCGCCTATGGCGTAGCCTAGGCGCGGCTCGGTCGTGCAGAATACCCCCATGCCTCGCTGGCCCGCCCTGTCGGTCGCCTTCGCGCTCACGGCCCTCGCCGTGGGCCGCGCCGATGCCGCCTCCAGCGGGTCGCGCAATTCCCCAGACAAGGACGACGTCGCCTACAAGTGGATCGACGAGAAGGGCGTGACGCATTACGGCGACTACGTGCCGCCGGAGTACGCCAAGCGCGAGCGGGCGGTGCTCAATGAGGAAGGCGTCGTCATCCGCCGGCTCGACGCCGAGAAGACCGCCGAGCAGCGCGCGGCGGAAGCGCGGCAGCAGCGCGACATCGCGTCGCGCCAGCAGCACGACAAGTTCCTGCTCACGACCTACACCTCGGTGGGCGACATCGAAGCGCTGCGCGACCAGCGGCTCGAGCAGATCGTCGGCCAGTCGGGCGTCGCGCAACAGTACGTGGATTCGCTCAACTCGCGCCTCACCGGGCTGCAGGCGCGCGCGCAGCTCTTCAGGCCCTACAGCGGCGATGCGGGTGCGCGCCGCATGCCCGACGACCTGGCCGCCGATCTCGTGCGCACCGTGAATGAACTCCGCGTGCAGAACAACGTGCTGCTCTCGAAGCAGCGCGAGCACGCCGACGTCTCGCAGCAGTTCCAGGCGGACATCGAACGGTTCTCGCAGCTGCAGGTCGGCCGCCCCGCCCGCTGAGCCGGACGCCGCGCGCGGGCGGCCTACCTTCCCGTGTGCCCGAATCCGCCCGCGCCGCGCGCGGTGGCCGCGAAGTCCTCGACCACCTCGAGCTGCACCTGCGCCACCGGCACGACCACGAGCTGCGCAATGCGCTCGCCCGGCTGCACGGTGTAGGCCGCGGTGCCGCGGTTCCAGCACGAAACCATCAGCGGGCCCTGGTAGTCGGAATCGATGAGGCCGACGAGGTTGCCGAGCACGAGGCCGTGCTTGTGGCCGAGGCCCGAGCGCGGCAGGATCACGGCCGCGAGCTGCGGGTCCTCGACCCAGATCGACAGGCCCGTCGGCAGCAGTTCGGCCTTGCCGGGCGCCAGTTCGAGCGGTGCGTCGATCGCGGCGCGCAAGTCGAGGCCGGCGGCGCCCTCGGTGGCGTAGGCGGGCAGCGGCCATTCCCGGCCCATGCGCGGATCGAGCACCCGGACCTTGAGCGGTCGGTGCGGCCGGCCCCGCTCGCCGCTCACGCGCGCGCCTTGCCGTGCTGGTGCGCGCGATGCGCCGCGAACTGCCCGCCGACGAGCGCAATGAACTCGCGCGCGAGCCGGGCCTTCGACGCCGGCCCGAGCTGCGTGCGATCGGCGCGCGTGAGCACGACCAGCGCGTTCTCGTCCTTGTCGAACACCTTGTCGTCGCCGACTTCGTTGGCGGCGATGAGGTCGAGGTTCTTGCGCAGCAGCTTCGCGCGCGCATTCTGCTCGACGTTCTCGGTCTCCGCAGCGAAGCCCACGACGAACGGCCGGTCGGGCCGCGCCGCCACGGCCGCCAGCACGTCGGTGGTGCGCTCGAGCTCGAGGTCGAGCGCCGATTCGGTCTTCTTGATCTTCTGCGCCGCGGGGCGGGCGGGCCGGTAGTCGGCCACGGCGGCGGTCGAGATATAGATGTCGGCGCCGGCCACTTCGCGCATCACGGCCCCGAACATGTCGTCCGCCGATTCCACGTCGAGGCGGCGCACCCCGGGCGGCGTCGGCAGGGCCACGGGACCGGCGATGAGCAGCACGTCCGCTCCCGCCTCGCGGGCCGCGCTCGCGATCGCGAAGCCCATCTTGCCGGAGCTGCGGTTGCTGATGAAGCGCACCGGATCGAGGCGCTCGCGCGTCGGGCCCGCCGTCACGAGCACGCGCCGGCCGGCGAGCGGACCCTGTGGGGCGCCGAGCAATCCCTCGACGAGCGCGGCCAGTTCGAGCGGCTCGAGCATGCGGCCATCGCCCGTTTCACCGCAGGCCTGCTCGCCCGTGCCGGGGCCGAGGACATGCACGCCACGCTCCCGCAACACGGCGACATTGGCCTGCGTGGCGGCCTTCGCCCACATCGCCCGATTCATGGCCGGGGCAACGGCGATCGGCGCCTCCGTCGCGAGGCACAGGGTGCCGAGCAGGTCGTCCGCGAGCCCATGCGCGAGGGCCGCGAGCGAGTGGGCGGTGGCGGGCGCAATCAGCACGAGATCGGCCCAGCGGGCGAGCTCGATGTGGCCCATGGCGGCCTCGGCCGCCGGGTCCCACAGGCTGTCGCGCACCGCCCGGCCCGATACGGCCTGGAAGGTCGTCGCCGTCACGAACTGCGCGGCGCCAGCGGTCATTACCACCTGCACCTGCGCACCGCGCTCGGCGAGGCGGCGCACGAGGTCGGGGCTCTTGTACGCGGCGATGCCGCCGGTTACGCCGAGGAGGATTTTGCGGTCCTGCATGCGGCCATTATCGGGCGGCCCTCGTGGAGCGTGCAAACAGGCCCGTTTCTCGGCGTGCGCCGGTTCACGGCCGTGGCGACACTGGCCGGGAACGGAGGTGCCGCCATGGGAATCCGCGCCTGGCCGCCGAACGAGCAGCCTCGTGAAAAGCTCATCCAGCAGGGCGTGCGCAGCCTGTCGGACGCCGAGCTCATCGCGCTCGTCTTCGGCAGCGGCATCGCCGGCATCGATGCCGTCGCGCTCGCCCGCGGGCTCCTCGCGCGCACCGGGAGCCTGCGCGGATTGCTCGCGGCCGACCGGGAGTCCTGTTGCCGGCTGCGCGGCGTGGGCCTTGCCCGCTGGTGCCGCTTGCAGGCAGCCCTCGAAGTGGCGCGGCGGCACTACCAGGAGCCGCTGCGCTCACGTCCGCTGCTCGAGGCGCCCCAGCACACCGCCGCCTTCCTCGTCGCCCAGCTGCGCGATCGCCCCTACGAGGTCTTCTGCTGCCTGCACCTCGACAGTCGCCATCGCCTGATCGCGTTCGACGAGCTGTTCCGCGGCACGATCGACGGCGCGAGCGTTCATCCGCGCGAGGTCGTGCGGCAGGCGCTCGCCCACAATGCGGCGGCCGTGATCTTTGCCCACAATCACCCGTCCGGCATCGCCGAGGCGAGCCAGGCGGACGAGCTGATCACCCGCCGCCTGCGCGATGCGCTCGCGCTGCTGGACATCCGGGTACTTGACCACTTTATCGTGGGCGACGGCGCCTGCCTGTCGTTCGCGGAACGCGGGCTGCTGTAGGGCGCCCTGTCGCCATGTCCCGACATTGGTGACAGTCGCCGCAAGCGTTAAGGTTCGCGTTCGCATTGCTTATGGGAGGCTTCCATGGCCCTTTGGAAAGATACGACCCCCGCCGGCTCCGGCACCGCCCCGGGCGCGACCCCGGCCCCCTCGCCCACCCCCGAGCGCGCCAATGTTGCGCCGCTCAACCTGAATGCCGACGCACCGCGTCGCCCCAAGGAGCGCACCGAATTGAAGGAATCCGTGATCGCGAGCGGCCTCAACATCGAAGGCAAGATCGAGGGCGCCGGCAACGTGCGCATCGGTGGCCGCTTCAAGGGCGACGTGCACATCGACGGCGACCTGACGATCGAGGCCGGTGCGCACCTGACGGGCCAGGTCCGCGCGAACCTCGTCGTCGTGGCGGGCGAGCTGTCGGGCAACGTCGAGTCGGCGCGCCGCGTCGAACTGGCCGAGACGGCGGTCATGAGCGGCGACGTGAAGGCCGGCGCGCTCACCGTCGCCGCTGGCTCGCGCATGCGCGGCCAGGTCGAGTTCGGCTGGGATGAGAAGCTCGGCAAGGCGCACGGCGACGCGCGAGGCACCGGCAGCGGTACATGAGCGCCCGCCCGCCGCTGACCGCGCGCGTGCCGCAGACGGCACGCACGCGGGTCTGCCCGCATTGCAAGGCGACGATCCTCGAGAGCGCGAACGTCTGCCCGGGCTGCCGGCATCACCTCAAGTTCGATCCCGTCGCCGCGCAACGCCAGGCGCAGACCCGCACGGCGCTGCGCATCGACGGCACCATCAAGGGCCCGGACCCGGCCGAGCCCTGCGAGTATTGCGTGGTGATTGCGATCCGGGACGACGATGGCCGGGAGGCGGGCCGCCATGTTGTCGGCGTGGGAGCCCTGCGTCCCGGCGAGGCGCGCGGTTTCACGCTGTCGGTGGACGTCACCCCCGCCGCCCTCGCACCACCCCCCAAACCACCGCCGCCCAAGCTCGGGGGGCGGTAGCAGGCGGCGCCCGAGGGCCCCGCCAGCTCGGGCCCGCTCGGTTGCCGCGCGGACGCCTTACTGGTATAAAGCCGGTCCTTTCCCAGGGGCAAGAGCCCCGGGAAAGCTCCCAAGTTACTGAATTTCGAGGGCTTACCATGTCCCGCGTCTGTGAAATCACCGGCAAGCGCCCGGCCGTCGGCAATCGCGTCTCGCACGCGAACAACAGGAAGCGCCGCCGCTTCCTGCCGAACCTGCACGCCCAGCGCTTCTGGCTGGAAGACGAAAAGCGCTGGGTCAGCCTGCGCGTTTCGACCCGCGGCCTGCGCACGATCGAGAAGAACGGCATCGACGCCGTCATCGCCGACATGCGCGCCAAGGGCGTGAAGGTCTGAGGGGCACACCGCCATGCGTGAAAAGATCAAGCTGCTCTCCTCGGCCGGCACGGGCCATTTCTACGTGACGATGAAGAACAAGCGCCTCCATCCGGAGAAGCTCGAAACCAAGAAGTACGATCCGGTCGTGCGCAAGCACGTTTCTTACAAAGAGACCAAGATCAAGTAAGAGCGGGTGGCTGACAGCGAACAGCTGGCAGCCAGAGGCGGACAGCCGCAAGCGCCGTGTGCGGGAACGCCACGGCGTTTTTCTTGGGCGAACGACATGTACATCTGGCTGTAATCTGTCAGCAGTTCGCTACTCGCCGCTTTTTTTCACCGATGCCCGAACTTCCCGAAGTGGAGACCACGCGCCGCGGCATCGAGCCGCACGTCGTCGGTCACCGCATCCGCGCGCTCAGGGTGCACGAGCCACGGCTGCGCTGGCGTGTCGAGGCAAGCTTGCCCGCGCGCGTGGCGGGCCAGAAGATCCTGGCTGCGGGACGGCGCGCCAAGTACCTGTTGCTCGCGCTCGAGCGCGGCACCTTGCTGCTGCACCTCGGCATGTCGGGGAGCCTGCGCGTGCTGCCCGCCGGCACGCCGCGCGGCAAGCACGACCATGTCGACCTCGTGCTCGATACGGGCACGCTGCTGCGCTTCAACGACCCCCGCCGCTTCGGCAGCCTGCTGTTCGTCGAAGGCGACCCGCAAACCCATCCGCTGCTTGCCGGGCTCGCACCGGAACCGCTCTCGGCGGATTTCGATGCCGGCTATCTCTGGCGCGTAACCCGCCGCCGACGCGTCGCGGTGAAGCAGCTGATCATGAACGCGCGCCTGGTCGTCGGCGTCGGCAACATATACGCCAGCGAGGCGCTCTTTCGCGCCCGCATCCGCCCCGGCCGCGAGGCGCGGCGACTCACGGCGCGCGACGCCGCCGCGCTCGCGCGCGCCATCCGCACGGTGCTCGCGAACGCCATCCGGGCGGGCGGCACGACACTGCGCGATTTCGTCGGCGCCGACGGCGCGCCCGGATACTTCCGCCAGAAGCTCTTCGTGTACGAACGCGCCGGCCAGCCCTGCCGCCGCTGCCGAACGCCCATCCGCCGGCGCGTGCAGGGACAACGCGCGACCTACTGGTGCCCACAATGCCAGCAATGAAGAGACACTTCGCGGCATGCGATCCGGTCATGGCCGCCTTGATGCGCGCGGCGGGGCCCTATCGGCTCGAGCCGCAGGCGGCACGCTCGCCGTTCGAGTCGCTCGCGCGCGCGATCACGCACCAGCAACTGAACGGCACCGCCGCCAACCGCATCCTCGAGCGATTCATCGGCCTGTGCGGCAATGGCGCGTTCCCCACGCCCGCCGCGGTGCTCGCGCGGCCCGACGGTGAACTGCGCGCAGTCGGGCTCTCCTTCGCGAAGATCGCGAGCCTCAAGGACCTCGCGGCCAAGGCCGGCGACGGCCTCGTGCCGGACAGCGCCACGCTCATCGCGCTCGACGATGGCGCCATCGTCGAGCGGCTCACGCAGGTGCGCGGCATCGGCCGCTGGACCGTCGAGATGCTGCTGATGTTCCAGCTCGGCCGCCCCGATGTCCTGCCGGTCGATGATTTCGGGGTGCGCAACGGCTTTCGGCTCGCCTACGGCCTCGCGGGCATGCCGACGCCGCGCGCGCTAGCGGCCTTCGGCGAACGATGGGCGCCGCAGCGCACGGCGGCGGCGTGGTACCTGTGGCGCGCCGTCGAGCTGGCCCGCGAGGGTCGGTTGCCGGCGCCAGCCGGGCGGCCGCGCGGCATCCGCATCGTGAAGCCGAAGAAAAAAGTCAGGAAGGCCGTCGCGCGTCCCGCTCGTAGGAAATCCGCAGCAGCAGCTGGTCCTCGTCGGGCTCCATCGACTCGGGCCGCGCGAGCCCGTCGAGGTCGTAGCAAACGGTGAGCGAGTCACCATCGAGCTCGATGATGGCTTCGAGCTTGCGGCCGGCATAGGGCCCGGCCACGCCAGTCATGTCCATCATGCGCGGCAGCACGTCGGCATCGACGCTGTAGTCGCCGCTGTCCACCACCGCGCCACTCGCATCGCGGATCTCGTAGCGCCCCGCGTGCAGGTCGAGGCGCGCGACGCGCAGCTCCCCGATCGGAACTTCCCTGTCCGACACGTAGGCCGCCACTGGCAGCCAGCTACCCTCGAGCCCGCGCTCGAGGGCGTCAGTAGACTTGCCCTTCACCTTCGCCACGCGGATCGGACGCCGCCTCGACGCGGCCGCTCGCGTAATCCCAGGTCACCACTTGCAGGTTGCCCCAGCCGCGCCTCGATTCCTGCAGCGTGTAGCCACGCCGCTCGAGCGACGTGACTTCCGCGGGCGTCAGCGCGCCCTGCTCGTACTGCAGGACATCCGGCAGGTACTGGTGGTGGATGCGCGGCGCCGAGACGATTTGCGCGGCACTTTCGCCGTCGAGGAAGCCGAGCGTCGAGAGCAGCACCATGCCGGTGATGTAGCTGCCGCCCGGGCTGCCGGTGATCATGAGTCCGCGCGGCGTCTCGACGAAGGTGGGTGTCATCGACGACAGCGGGCGCTTGCCCGGCGCGATTTCGTTGGCGGCGTTGCCGACGAGGTTGAAGCCGTTCGGCACGCCCGCCTTCTTCGAGAAATCGTCCATCTCGTTGTTGAGGAACATTCCCGTGCCCGGCACCACGAGCCCGGAGCCGAACAGGAAGTTGACCGTGATCGTGGCTGCGACGCGATTGCCCTCCGCGTCGAGCACCGAGAAATGGGTGGTCTGCGGACCTTCCGGCGGGGTGCTGACACCGGGCAGTTCGGCGCTCGGCATCGCGCGATCGAGGCGGATGGAGGCGCGCAGGCCCGCCGCGTAGTACGGGTGGATCAGCTCGGCCACCGGCATCTCGATGAAGTCGGGATCGCCGAGCCAGACGGCCCGGTCGCGATGCCCGCGCCGCATCGAGGCGGCGATGAGGTGCTTCCTCGTGGCGGAATCGAGCTGAGCGAGATCGTATCCCGACAGGATGTTGAGCGCTTCCATGAGCACGATGCCGCCCGAGGACGGCGGCGGCGCCGACACGATGCGCGCCCCGCGATACTCGCCCACGATGGGCGCGCGCTCGACGATGCGGTAGGCCGCAAGGTCCGCGGCCGTCCAGATGCCGCCGAGCTTGCGCACGCCGGCCACGAGCTTGCGCGCGATCTCTCCCTCGTAGAAATCGCGCAGCCCGTTGCGCGAGAGTGTCTCGAGCGTGCGCGCCAGCTGCGGCTGGCGGATCACCGTGCCGAGCGGCGGGGCCTTGCCGTCCCGCAGCCAGGTCTTCGCGACATCCTTCTGCTTCGCAAAGACGTCGCGCTTGCGCTCGATGACCGCGCGCAGGTGCGGGCCCACGGCGAAGCCTTCGTGCGCGAGCCGGATCGCGGGAGCGAGGCTCACGGCGAGCGGCAGCCGGCCATACTCGTGCACCAGGCGTTCCATGCCCGCCGGCTCGCCGGCGATGCCCGCCGCGAGCGCGCTGTTCAGGGACAGGCCGGGTACCGGGTTGCCATCGGGCCCGAGGAACATGTCACGCGTGGCCGCGGCCGGCGCCTTCTCACGCGCATCGATCATGATTTCGCGGCCGTCGCTCGCCCGGTGCAGCAGGTAGAAGCCCCCGCCGGCAAGCCCATTGCCGGTCGGGTAAACGACCGCGAGCGCGGAGCTGACCGCGACCGCCGCGTCGAAGGCGTTGCCGCCTTTGTCGAGGACTTCGTGGCCCGCGGCCGTCGCGAGCGGGTGTGCGCTCGCGATCGCGGCCTTGCCCGGCACGGGCGCCGCCGCCTGCAACGCCGTCGAAGCGCATGCGAAGGCGAGCAGCCAGGCCGCGGCGCGCGGCCATCGCAGGGCGCGCATCATGGCGCACGCCTGTGCTTGCGCAGTTCCGCCGCGACGACGGGATGCACGAACTCGTTGACGTCCCCGCCCAGCACGGCGATCTCGCGCACCAGCGTCGAGGAGATGAAAGTGAACTGTTCTTTCGGAGTCATGAACACGGTTTCGATGTCCTGCGACAGGTGGCGGGTCATGTTTGCGAGCTGGAACTCGAACTCGAAGTCGGAGACGGCGCGCAGGCCCCGCACGATCACCGACAGTCCTTGCTCACGGGCGAAGTCGACGGTCAGGCCCGAGTAACCCATCACTTCGACCTGCGGCACATCGGCGAGCACGGCCCGCGCCAGCTCGACCCGCTTCTCCACCGAGAACAGCGGTGTCTTGTTGGGATTGGCCGCGATCGCGACGACCACGCGCGAGAAGATGCTCGCGGCGCGGCGCACGAGGTCGTGGTGGCCATTGGTGATCGGATCGAACGTGCCGGGATAGACGGCGTGCCGCTTCATACTTGCGGTGCTCCCCTCGCGAATGTCGCCAGATGATACCCGACGTCGCCCGCGCGGCCGGATTTGATCCAGTGCCACGTCCCCGGCAGTGCCGGCGGCGCCAGCCGCGCCGGCAGCTCGAAATAGACGAGTGCGCCGTCGGCCAGCCAGCCGCCCGCCTCGAGCGCGGCCGCGGCGCGCGCCGCGAGGTCGCTGTCGAACGGCGGGTCGAGGAAGACGAGGTCGAAGGGGCGCGGCGTACCCGCGAGGAAGCGCAGTGCATCCGCCTGGATCACCTGCGCCTGTTGCGCGCCGAACGTCGCAAGCACGGCCTCGAGGCCGCGTGCCGCGGACGCATCGCGCTCGACGAAGCTCACGTGCGCAGCGCCGCGGGACAGGGCCTCGAGCCCGAGCGCACCGCTGCCCGCGAACAGGTCGAGCACGCGTGCGCCGCCGACGCGGCCCATCAGCCAGTTGAACAGCGTTTCCCGCACCCGGTCCGGGGTCGGGCGTATCGTGCCGTCCGGCGGAAAACGGAAGCGCCGCCCGCGCCATTCTCCCCCGATGATGCGCAATTGGCGCGCCGCCCGTCTGCTATTGCTGGCCACGATGCGGGAAGCGTAACCTAGCTCGGTCGCACTACAAGCAAGAGAATCGAGAGGGGAATTCCATGCGCCGGATCCACGGCCCACTCTTCGCGGCCTTCGCTTCGGGCGCCCTGCTTCTTGCCGGATGCAGCGGCGGATCCGGCACCGATGCCGACGACATCGGCCCGACCGATACCTCGAGCGGCAGCCTGCCTGGCGGCAGCACCGTTCCGCCCTCGCCCTCCGGGTTGCATCCCCTCTTCCAGGTCGCGCAGGGCCTGCTGCCGTATCCGACCGACCTCTATTACTCGGGCACCACCGACGGCACGCTCAATATCTCGCCGGCGAATTCGCTGATCCCCGCGCAGGCCGCGCTCAATTCGATCGACGGCTACGGCGTGAACACGCCGATCCGCGCGCGCTTCTCGGGCGCGGTCAATGCGGCGTCGCTCACCGCTGCGAGCGTGCGCGTCGTGCGCGTCAACATCGACAACACGACCAAGGCCACGGTCGGTGTCGCCGGCGTGCTCGTGCCGGGCGTTGATTATTCCGTGGGCCTCGCCCCCGATGCGGGCGTCGGCAACCAGATCGTCGAGATCCGCCCGCTGCGCCCGCTCGTGCCGAGCACCGGCGCCACGAACAACGGCTACCTCGTGCTGCTGACGAACGGCATCACCGACGCGGCCGGCGCGGCGGCCGTGCCCGACACCGACTACGCGACGATCAAGAATGCGCTCGCGGGCGGCGCGGCCTGCCCGTCGATCACCAACGCGACGATGAACGGAGTGTGCCGCCTCACTGGCGCGCACCTGCAGATCGCCGCGGGAGTGGGCCTGAATCCCGCCAATGTGATCCTGTCGTTCAGCTTCTCGACGGGCTCGACCCGCGACTCGCTCGCCGCCGTGGCGGCGACCGTCACGGCGCAGGCGATCGTCGTGCAGGCCACGGGCCTCAACACGAGCCAGGTCAATCCCGCGCTGCCCGGTGTGGCGGATGTCTACTCCGGCGTGCTGCAGATTCCCTACTACCTGTCGAAGACGGCGCCGCTCACCGGCTTCTGGCAGGGCAATCCCTCGCCCGTCGGCGGCACGCGCCTGCTGACCCGCTTCAACCCCGTGCCCGTCGCGACCGAAACCCTCTCGATTCCCTTGCTCGCCACCGTGCCGAACGCGGCGTCGGGCCGCACAAAGCCTCCGGCCGGCTGGCCGGTCGTGGTATTCCAGCACGGCATCACGGGCAACCGCACCAACATGCTGGGCCTCGCCGATTCGTTCGCGGCGCAGGGCTTCGTGGTCGTCGCGATCGACCAGCCGTTGCACGGCATCACCGATCCGATGAACCCGCTCTACCAGCAGGCCAACGAGCGCACCTTCAACATGGACGTGATGAACAACGCCACGGGCGCGGCCGGCCCCGATGGTGTCATCGACTCCTCCGGTGCGAGCTTCATCAACCTCTCGAGCCTGCTCACCGCACGCGACAACCTGCGCGAGGCGTCGGCCGACCTGATGACCCTGGTGCGCAGCGTCGGCAACCTCGACGTGTCCGGCGATGCGGTGGCCGACATCGACGCCACGCGCATCCACTTCGTCGGCCAGTCGCTCGGCAGCATCGTCGCGATTCCCTGGCTGTCGATGCCGGGCGCCGTGCAGACGGCGACCCTGTCGGTGCCCGGCGGGCTCGTCACGCAGCTGCTGCGGGATTCGCCGACCTTTGCGCCGCGCATCAACGCGGGGCTCGCGGCGCAGGGTCTCGTGCCCGGCACCACGCTCTACAACCAGTTCTTCCGCGACGCGCAGAACGTGATCGAGGCCGGCGACCCGATCAACTACATGGCGGCGGCTGCGGCGGCCCGCCCGATCCTGCTGCACCAGGTCATCGGCGACACCGTGATCCCCAATTCGGCGACCCAGCGCCTGATAGACATCGCCGCGCTGCCGAAAGTGGGCACGCCCGGCGCCAACCCGGTCTCGCGCGCCTACGTGAACTTCACGGCGGGCGTGCATTCCTCGCTGCTCGATCCGACGGCGAGCCTCGCAGCCACGGTCGAAATGCAGACGCAGGCGGTCACCTTCGCGGTGACCAACGGCACGGTGGTCGCCATCACGAACCCGGCGGTGGTGCAGCCCTAGCGCCACCGACGCGACGCCCGTCCGCAGCAATGCCGCTACAATACGGGCGGTACTGCGGGCGAGGCGCATGGCGACGATCGAAACGGAAAGCGGCGGGACACGCGAAGGCTTCTTCAGGCGCCTGCGCGCCAAACTCAACAAGCCCGACTCGTGGCTTTCCTTCGACCTCGGCAACCTGTTTCGCGGTCGCGCGATCGACGGCGCCGTGCTCGAGGAACTCGAGACGCGATTGCTGACGGCCGACGTCGGCGTCGAAGCCACGCGGGAGATCCTCGAGGCGCTGGCGCTGCGCGCGCGGCGCAAGGAACTCGACGACGTCGACGCACTGGTCGATGCCCTCAAGAACGCCATCTTCGAGATCCTCGAGCCCTGTGCCAAGCCGCTCGACATCAGCAGCTCGCGCAAACCCTTCGTGCTGCTCGTGGTCGGCGTCAACGGCTCGGGCAAGACCACCACCATCGGCAAGCTCGCCCAGCGGCTGCATGACGACGGCCGCAGCGTAGTGCTCGCAGCTGGCGACACCTTCCGCGCGGCGGCGATGGAGCAGCTCGGCATCTGGGCCGACCGCACCGGCGCGGCCATGGTCGCGCAGCAGGCGGGCGCCGACCCGGCGGCCGTCGTGTTCGACGCGATGCAGTCGGCGCGCTCGCGCGGCGCGCAGGTGCTGATCGCGGACACCGCGGGACGCCTGCAGAACCAGTCGCACCTGATGGAAGAGCTCAAGAAGGTGAAACGCGTGATCCAGCGCGCGGACCCTTCGGCGCCGCACGAGGTGCTGCTGGTGATCGACGCCAACCAGGGGCAGAACGCGCTCAGCCAGGCCCGCGAATTCAACGAGGCCGTCGGCGTCACCGGGCTCGTGCTGACCAAGCTCGATGGCACCGCCAAGGGCGGCATCGTCGTCGCGATCGCGCGCCAGTTGCGCCTGCCGATCCGCTTCATCGGCATCGGCGAGGGCGCGGAAGACTTCGGCGTGTTTGATGCGCGCGCGTTCGCCGAGGCCCTGGTCGAGGGCGCGGGGCACTCTGGGTGATCCGCTTCGAGCGTGTCGCCAAGCGCTACCCGAACGGGCGCGAGGCCATCTCGGGCGTCAGTTTCGACGTGGCAGGCGGCGAGATGGTGTTCCTGACGGGACGCTCGGGCGCCGGCAAGAGCACCGTGCTGAAGCTCATCGCTCTGCTCGAGCGGCCGACACGCGGCGTCGTGACCGTGAACGGCCAGAGCACGGGCCCGCTGCCGGCGCGCAAGATCCCCGCATTCCGGCGCGGCATCGGCGTGGTGTTCCAGGACCACAAGCTGCTCGCCGACCGGCCGGTCTTCGACAATGTCGCGCTACCCCTGTTCGTCGCCGGTGCCCCGCTGCGTGAGATGGACAAGCGCGTGCGCGCGGCGCTCGACCAGGTGGGCCTGCTTGGCAAGGAGCGCCTGCTGCCGCTCGAGCTGTCGATCGGCGAGCAGCAGCGCGTCGGCATCGCGCGCGCGGTCATTACGCGGCCCGCCGTGCTGATCGCGGACGAGCCGACCGGCAACCTCGACCCCGAGCTCGCGCTCGAAGTGATGAACGTCTTTCGCCGCTTCCAGGAAGTGGGCACGACCGTGATGATCGCGACGCACGACATGCACCTCGTGCGCGAGTTCGGCAAGCGCGAGATCGTGCTCGAGGGTGGCCACGTGCGCGGCGTCGAAGACGTCCAGGTGCCGGTCGTCGGTGCGGCGGCGACGTGACGGGCCCCGGCACCTGGATCGCACGTCATGCCCAGGCGGCGCTCGGCGCGAGCGGCCGGCTGGCGCGGGCGCCGCTCTCCACCCTGTTCACGATCGGCGTGATCGGCCTCGCGCTCGCCATGCCGCTCGGACTCAAGCTGTTCGTCGACAATGCCCGCGCCGCGACCGGGGACTTCGCCAACGCCGTCGACCTCTCGGTCTATTTCAAGGTGGGCACGCCGATCGAGAAGGTACGCCAGCTCGCCGAGCGGGCGAGGTCACGGGCGGGCGTCGCCTCGGTCACGGTGATCCCGGCGGACGCGGCCCTCGCGGAGTTTCGCAGGTATTCGGGCTTCGGCGCGGCGCTCGACGCAATCACCGACAACCCGCTGCCGCATGTGCTCGGCATCCGCCCGCGCGCGGGCGCCGATTCGACCGCCGGCCTCGCGAAACTGAAGGACTACTTCGCCTCCTGGCCCGAGGTCGAGCTGGTGCAGATGGACATCGAGTGGGTGCACCGCTTCAACGCGATCCTCGAAGTCCTGCGCCGTACCCTGCTGGTCGCCGTACTGGTGCTCGCCTTCGGCGTGCTCGCGGTGGTCGGCAACACGATCCGCCTCGAAATCCTGAACCGGCGCGCGGAGATCGAAGTGACCAAGCTCGTCGGCGGGTCGAACGCATTCGTCCGCCGGCCGTTCCTCTACACTGGCGCGCTCTATGGCTTGCTCGGCGCCCTGCTCGCCCTCGCCATCGTTTCCGCCGCAACGACACTGCTGGCGCCGGCGGTAGCCGACCTCGCCCGGGCCTATGGCAGCGGATTCCAGATGCTGGGGACGGGTGGCGACGACGCGCTCAGGCTCCTCGGCGGAGGCACCGCGCTCGGCTGGATCGGAGCCTGGGCCGCCGCGGCCCGGCACCTGCGGTCGATCGAGCCGCAGGCCTGATCAACGAAATGCGAACAGCGGGCCGCTGACAGCCAGGGCTGGTTCCGGATCCCTGCCCTGGCTGTCAGCCGCCAGCTGTTCGCTGTACGCCTTACTGATTGATGAATAAGGCATTATTTGCCCATCAAGCGGGAACTTCAGCGCCCCTTAGCACTCAAACACCTCGAGTGCTAACATGGAGCCCATGAGTATGCAGCTTGTCGCCCGCCGGAACGATTTCCTGCTGTCGGCCCCGATCGGCAGCTTCGATGCGTACCTCGACCGGGTCGCCCAGATCCCGGTGCTCTCGCGCGAACGCGAGCAGGAGCTCGCGTTGCGCCTGCGAGACGCGGGCGATCTCGTGGCGGCGCGTGAACTCGTGCTCTCGCACCTGCGCTTCGTCGTGCATGTCGCACGCGGTTACTCGGGTTACGGCCTGCCGCTCGGCGACATCGTCCAGGAAGGCAACATCGGCCTGATGAAGGCCGTCAAGCGCTTCGACCCCGCGCTCGGCGTGCGCCTCGTGTCGTTCGCGGTGCACTGGATCCGCGCCGAGATCCACGAGTACGTGCTGCGCAACTGGCGGCTCGTGAAGATCGCCACCACCAAGGCGCAGCGCAAGCTGTTCTTCAACCTGCGCCGCATGAAGAAGAACCTCGCGTGGCTCACGCAGGAGGAGACCCGCACGGTTGCGCAGGACCTCGGCGTGCGTCCCGAGGAAGTCACCGAGATGGAGCAGCGCCTCGCCTCGCGCGACCTGTCCTTCGACCCCGTGCCCGATGCCGACGACGACGAGGGCTACGGCCCCGCGGCCTACCTGCCCGCGCCCGGCGCGGACCCTGCCGAACGGGTCGCGGACGATGAAGCGGAACGCAGTACTTCCGCCCAGCTTGCGGGCGCAATCGACGCCCTCGACCCGCGCAGCCGCGACATCGTGCGCCGCCGCTGGATCGCACAGGACAAGGCGACGCTGCACGACCTCGCCGGCGAATACGGCGTATCGGCCGAGCGCGTGCGGCAGATCGAGGCCGCCGCCCTGAAGAAGCTGCGCGGCGCGCTCGCGGCCGCGTAACCCCGCCCGTCGCTACTTCGCGCGGATCGGCGCGAAGGTCAGCTCCACGCGCCGGTTCTGCGCGCGGCCCGCGGCCGTGTCGTTCGAGGCGATCGGCCGCATTTCGCCCACGCCCACCGTGATCAGCCGGTCGGCTGCGATGCCGCGGCTGCGCAGGTACTGGGCGACGGTGCCGGCACGCCGTTCCGAGAGTTGCTGGTTGTATTGCTCGCTGCCCGTGCTGTCGGTGTGGCCGGCCGACTCGATGATCGTCTTGTCGAATTCCTTCGCGACGAGCGCCACCGAATCGAGCACGCGGAAGAACGACGCATTGAGGTCGGCGCTGTCGGTCTGGAAGGTGACGTGGCCCGGCATGTTGAGCGTGATGTTGTCGCCGACGCGCGTGACCGACACGCCGGTGCCGCGCAGCTGTTCGCGCAGCTTCGCCTCCTGGCGGTCCATGTAGGCGCCGATGCCGGCGCCGGTGAGCCCGCCGATACCCGCGCCGATCAGCGCGCGCTCGCGCCGTTCGCGCGAACTGTCGCCCGTGATGAGCCCGATCACGGCGCCCGACGCGGCGCCGATGATCGCGCCCTTCGAGGTCTTGTTCATTTCCCTCTGACCCGTGTACGGATCGGTGGTGTAACAGCCCGCCACCATCGCGGCGGCGAGCGCGCCGGCGAGCCATGCACGGGCGATGCGGGAACCTGTCATCGGGAATCTCCTGTCATTCGACGCTGTCGCCGGACGCCGGCGGAGTCGTCGCGCGATGGTAGCCGCGGGGGCGGATGGCGACGGTATTGCGGATGCGCGTGCAACGCGTGCCGTCGGCGAGATAGTAACCGTACTCGAAGGTCGGCGTGGCGCGGCCGCGCGCCGCGAGTTCCGCGCGGATGTCGCTTTCCTGCGACGGCGCCATCTCGAATCGCAGTTCGAGGTCGGTGTTGCCGCCGCGATCGAACTCGATCGACATGCCGCGGGTCCAGACGGAATGACCCGGGAACACGCGTGCGCAGGCGAGTGCCGCGATGGGATCGGCGAGCGAGGCCTGGAAGCCGCCGAACATCACGCCGCCGGGATTGCGGGAAATCGAATGCAGCGGCAGCAGGATGCGCACGCCGCGCCAGCCATCGCGCAGCTCGAGCACGCGGATGCGCATCAGCCAGAAGGGCGGATACCACTCAAGCTTGCGCGCATCCGTGAGCCAGCGGCGCGCAAAGACCCAGCCCATGAAGCGCTGCATCAGGCGTGGCGAACTTGCGGCGGGGGACACGCGAGGGTAGCGTCACCGGGATGGACCAGCGCGAAGGGTACACCATGCGTACGGTGACTCAGTGGCTCGACGAGTATGGCGAGAGCCACCGCAACGCGGTGAACAAGCGCCTGCACTGGACCTGCGTTCCCGCGATCGTGGTCTCGGTGATCGGGTTTTTCTGGTCATTGCCGGTGCCTTCCGCGTTCGCAGCCCTCTCTCCCTGGCTCAACTGGGCGACGATCGCCGCCGTGCTGAGCCTCGGCTACTACTTCGTGCTGTCGCCGCCGCTCGCCCTGGGCAGCGCCGTCGTCTTCGCGGCGATGTTTGCCATCGTGCTCGCGCTCGAGCGGCTGTCCTGGCCGCTGTGGCAAACCTGCCTCGCGATCTTCGTCGTGGCCTGGATCGGCCAGTTCATCGGCCACGCCATCGAAGGCAAGCGGCCCTCGTTCTTCAAGGACCTGCAGTTCCTGTTGATCGGCCCGCTGTGGCTGCTGGCCTTCGTTTATCGCGGCCTCGGCCTCGAGTACCGCCGCCCAGGAGTGCCGGAACAGGGTAAGTAGTCCCCGCTCGCCTTGCGGCGGGGCCGCCCCGCTATACTTGGCGACCCCCTGACAGGAGACCGCCCAGTGGCCGCACCCGCCTTCAACCTCGACCCGATGGACCTCTACGGCGTGCGCGCCCTCCTCAGCGAGGACGAGCAGATGGTGCAGGACTCCGTGGCGCGACTCGTCGACGACAAGGTGCTGCCCATCATCCGCGAGTGCTTCGAGGAGCACCGCTTCCCGAAGGAACTGGTGCCCGAACTCGCCGCCCTCGGCCTGCTCGGCTCCTCGATCGAGGGCTACGGCTGCGCGGGCCTGAACGGCGTCAGCTACGGCCTCATCTGCCAGGAGCTCGAGCGTGGCGACTCCGGCGTGCGCAGCTTCGTCTCCGTGCAGTCCTCGCTCTGCATGTACCCGATCCACGCCTTCGGCAGCGAGGCGCAGAAGCAGAAGTACCTGCCCCGCATGGCGAAGGGCGAGCTGATCGGCTGCTTCGGCCTCACCGAGCCGCACGGCGGCTCCGACCCGGCGAACATGAAGACTCACGCGAAGAAGCGCGGCAAGGACTGGGTCATCAACGGCTCGAAGATGTGGATCACGAACGGTGCGATCGCCGACCTGTGCGTCTGCTGGGCGATGACCGACGAGGGCATCCGCGGCTTCATCATCGACAAGGGCACCAAGGGTTTCTCGGCGCCCGAGATCGAGAACAAGTTCAGCCTGCGCGCCTCGGTCACCTCCGCGCTCTTCTTCGACAACGTGGTCGTGCCGGAAGAGCAGATGCTGCCCGGCGTCACCGGCCTGCGCGGCCCGCTGTCCTGCCTCACGCAGGCGCGCTATGGCATCACCTGGGGCGTGATCGGCGCGGCGCAGGCCTGCCTCGCGCAGATGATCGACTACACCAAGACCCGCGTGCTCTTCGGCCGCCCGCTCGCGCAGAACCAGGCGATCCAGATCCGCCTCGCCGACATGTCACGCCGCATCACGACCGCGCAGCTGCTGTCGCTGCAGCTCGGCCGCCTGAAGGACAAGGGCGAGATGGCGCCCTCGCACGTCTCGCTCGCCAAGTGGAACAACTGCCGCATGGCGCTCGACATCGCGCGCGACGCGCGCGACATGCTGGGCGGCGCGGGCATCAGCGCCGAGTACGTGCCGATCCGCCACATGCTCAACCTCGAGAGCGTGATCACTTACGAAGGCACCGAGACGGTGCACCAGCTGGCGATCGGCCGCGAGCTCACGGGGATCAGCGCCTTCTGATCGCGCTCCAGGAGACCTGACATGCGTCACGGCTGGCTGGCACTCACCCTGGCGCTGTGCGCGGCGCTCACGGCCTGCGGCGTCAATCCGGTCACCGGCGAGAAGGAGATCCAGTTCGTCTCCGAGGCGCAGGAACTCGCGATCGGCCGCGAGCAGTACGCGCCGATGCGCCAGGCCGAGGGCGGCGATTTCAGGGTGCTGCCGGAGCTGACGGCCTATGTGAACGGCGTCGGCCAGAAGCTTGCGGCGGTGTCCGATCGTCCGCTCCCGTACGAGTTCGTGGTGCTCGACAATTCCGTGCCGAATGCCTGGGCGCTGCCCGGCGGCAAGATCGCGGTGAACCGCGGCCTGCTCACGGAACTCACGAGCGAAGCGGAGCTGGCTGCAGTCCTGGGCCACGAGATCGTGCACGCCGCCGCACGCCACGGCGCGAAGGCGCAGGAGCGCGGCGTGATGATGCAGGCGGGCATGGCGGCCGCGCAGATCGGCGCCGCGGTCGGCGGCATGGATGCGGGGCTTGCGAACCTCGCGCTCGGCGGCGCTTCGATCGGCCTGCAAATGGTGCAGATGAAGTACGGCCGCGACCAGGAGCTCGAGAGCGACCACTACGGCATGAAGTACATGAAGCTCGCGGGTTACGATCCGTGGGGCGCCGTCACGCTGCAGGAAACCTTCGTGCGCCTCGCGGGCAGCAAGGGCGCGAAGCAACAGGGCTGGCTCGAGGGCCTGTTCGCCTCGCACCCGCCGTCGCAGGAACGCGTCGAGCGCAACCGCGCCACCGCCGCCGAACTGGGCCGCGGCGGGATCATCGGCGCGGACAGCTACGCCGCCACGGTCAAGCCGCTCCTGGCCATGAAGCCCGGCTACGACAAGTACGACGAGGCCGTCGCCGCCGCGCGCGGGAAGGAACTCGACAAGGCCCACGCGCTCGCCCTCGACGCGGCCCGCCTGCTGCCGAAGGACGGCCGGGCGCAGCAGCTCCTCGGCGACATCGCGGTCGCGCAGGGCAAGCAGAAGGACGCCCTCGGCTACTTCGGCAAGGCACAGGCCCTCAATCCCGACTATTTCGGCTCCTGGCTCGGTGCGGGCATTGCTTCCTACAAGCTCGGCGACAAGTCCGCGGCCATGGCCGCCTTCGAGCGCAGCGCGAAGCTCCTGCCGACCGCGGCATCGGCCTATTACCTCGGCGCGATCGCGCGCGACCGCGGCGACCGGGCTTCTGCCCTGCAGCATTTCAAGGCTGCGGCGGGTTCGAGCAGCCCCTACGGCAAGGAGGCCGCCGCGGAGTACGTGCGGCTCGACCTGCCGCAGAACCCGGGCAATTACGTCGCCGCGGGCGTGCAGTTCGACGCCGGCGGCAAGGCCTACGTGATCGTCGAGAACCGTGCGCCCGCCGCGCTCGCGGACATCGTCGTCACGCCCGTGCTCGTGGATGCCGACGGCCGCATCCTGCAGCTGGGCCGCGAGGTGCAGATCCGCGGCCCCTTGCCGCCCGGGCAGCGGGCGTCCGCCGCGATCGGCACGGGCAACCTCACCGCCGAACAACTGAAGTACCTGAAGGCCCGCGTCGACGCGGCGCAGCTCGCGCCCTGACGCGTGCGCTGGCGTGAGGCATTCGGCGGGCGCCATCGCGAGATCTTCGCGATCGCCGGCCCGATGGTCCTGGCGAACATCTCGCCGGCCCTGATCGGCCTCGTCGACACCGCCGTCGTCGGCCATCTCGGCGACGCGCACTACATCGGCGCCGTCGCGGTTGGCGCGGTGATCCTGAGCTTCACGTTCACCGCGCTCAATTTCCTGCGCATGACAACTACCGGCCTTGCCGCGCAGGCGGCGGGTGCTGGCGACGGGACCCGCCTGCGCACCGTCTTCGCGCAGGCGAGCGGCACGGCACTCTACCTCGGCACCCTGTTGCTGCTCGTGCAGGTGCCGCTCGGTGCCTTCGCACTGCGCCTCATCGAACCGAGCGCGGCGGTCGCGGAGGCGGCGTGGAACTACTACGCGATCCGCATCTGGAGCGCACCGGCGGCACTCGTCAATTTCGCGCTGATCGGCTGGTTCATCGGCCTCGGCAATGCACGTGCGCCGCTCGCCATGGTGGTCGCGGCCAACGCCGTCAACATCGTGCTCGATCTCCTGCTCGTGCCGGGGCTCGGCCTTGCGGTTCGGGGCGTCGCGTGGGCCTCGCTCATCGCGGAATATGTCGCCACATCGCTCGGCGCCTGGCTCGTCGCGCGGGAGCTCGCGCTGCGGCCCGGCCGCTGGCTGCGCGCCGAGATCCTGCACCTGCGCAGCCTGCACGCCCTGTTCGCCGCCAATGCCGCGCTCTTCCTGCGCACGCTGTTGCTGATGTTCGCGTTCGCCTTCATGACGACGATGGGGGCGCGCCAGACCGACGCCATCCTCGCCGCGAACGCCATCCTCGTGAACCTGCAGTACCTGATGGCCTACGTGCTCGACGGATTCGCGAACGCGGCAGAATCGCTCACTGGCCGCGCCATCGGCGCGCGCGACGCGGCGCGGGTCACGGCGATCGTGCGCGAATGCCTCGCCTGGACGCTGATCCTTGCGCTCGCGATCGCGCTGCTCTACGCGGTGGCCGGGCCGCTCGCGATCCGCATCGTCACGAACGTCCCGTCGGTGATCGAGGCGGCGCATAGGTATTTGCCGTGGATGGTGCTCGCGCCGCTCGTCTGTGCGTGGGCCTTCCTCTACGATGGGGTCTTCGTCGGCGCGCAACGCCCGGGCGCGATGTTCGGCGTGATGCTGGTGGCGGTCGTCGCCGTGTTCCTGCCCGTGTGGTGGGCCACGCGCGGCTTCGGCAACCACGGGCTCTGGTTCGCATTCACGGTTTTCAATGCCGCGCGCGGCTTGCAGCAGCACCTGATCTTCAGGGACTGGCTGCGCCGCGGCAGCCTGCTGGAGGTTCGATGACCCCGATACTGCAACGTGACCATCGCAGCGTGATGGGCCGCATTCTCTACACGAGCCGCAAGCCCGAGCGGCTCGGCCAGGAGCGCGGCCGCGAGTATTTCCGCATCGACACGCACGCGAGCGGCGCGCGTACCGTCACCGCGCACTGCGAGATCGACGACCGCCCGAGCGTGATGCGCGACATCACCTACGCGCTCGACGCCGACTGGATGCCGACCGACTGCTTCGTGCGCATCTCGGTCGGCGACCGGTTCACGGGCTCGGGCTGGTTCCGCTTCGCACCAAGCGAGGCCGAGTGCGAGACCTGGACGGCCGCCGAGGGGCGCGTCAGCCAGACGATGGCGCTCGCGACCCCGCTCGTGACCTTCCAGAACCATGCGATCGCGTGCGACGCCTGGCACCTGCGGCTGATCGACCGCGCGAAGCCCGGCGTCGTGCAGCGCATCCACCCGATGCTGCTGTCTTCGCCCGACCACCGCGGCGCCACGGGCCCGATGCTGCACTCGATCGGCGTCAACATCGTTTATGTCGGGCCGGAGAAGGTGACGGTCGGAGCGGGCACGTTCGACGCATGGCACTACCAGTTCGTGGCGAATGCCGAACTGCCCGAAGAGCACCCGCCTTACGACGTCTGGTGCACGGCCGACGGGGAATTCCTGTTCCTGAAGGGCGGGGTCGCGGGCTACATGCAGACCTGGTACGAACTGGTGGAACTCACCCGATCGTGACGTTCGTCGCATGTCGCGCCGAAGCGACGTAGACAATTCGTCGGCAGGGTTTACAATCCTTGCTGAAGGTAGTCCAGATTCTTCCCTAAGTGCTGGATTCAGCGCAGGTTCAGGAAACTGGTCCGAGACTTGCTCATGAACAGGTGTGGCGGCGAAGCATCCGGGTGATGCGGGGAGCGCACAACGGTTTACCGATAAAAAGTCGAGGCAGTCGGCGCGGGCACGGGTCCAGACGGCGGTAAATATTGCCGCTATCGGGAGCGACGAAGAGCGTGGAATGACACGCGGGCCTTCAAGCAATTGGCCGGGGCAAGACCCCAACGTTCCAGCCGTAAACGATTAAGTCCGTGTAGACGCCGCCCAACGCACACGCTCCAAGACGTGGGCGCTGGCAGCTGACAGCGACCGACCTCGAATGTGATCAGCGACTGCGGCCCCGCCTCGTGCGGGGCTGTTTTTTTCCGGGCCCAGGGCCAACATCCTTCATCATGCCGCAAGCCCGCCTGAAGACCGCCCGACTCTTCGCCGTGCTATGGCTGTGCGCCTGTGCGCCGGGCGTTGTCGGTGCCGCGGAAGACCCCTCTGCGCCAGCCGGCGCGCCGGACGCCGGCCCGGCCGACGCCGCCGGGGCCGATGCCGCCGCGATCGACGCCGGCATCGCGAGCCAGGAGCTCTCGGGCGACGCAAAGGTCCGGCTCGACGCGGCACGCGCTTCCGTGGTGCAGATTCGCGGCTTCTTTGACCGGTCCGCGTCGAGCGCGTTTCATGGCAGCGGCTTCGCCGTCGCCGACGGGCGCCGCATCGTGACGAACTACCACGTCGTGGCGCCGGCAGTGCTGTATCCGCGGCAGTACCGGCTGGAGTACCTCGCGAGCGATGGTCGCACGGGGCCCCTGCACGTCCTCGCGATCGACGTGCGCAACGACCTCGCGGTGGTCGCCGCCGACGACCTGCAACTTCCTCCCCTGAAACTGCGCGGCGAGATCCCCGCGCAGGGCGAGCGCGCCTGGTCGATCGGCTTTCCGCTGAACCTGGGCCTCGCCATCACCGAAGGGGTCGCGAACGGGCTGGTCGAGAGCAGCGTCGCGCAGCGCATCCATTACACCGGTGCGATCAACGGCGGCATGTCGGGCGGACCCGCACTCGACACGCGGGGCCGGGCGTACGGAGTCAATGTTTCCGTGGTCAACGGCCGCCAGCTCGTGGGCTTCGTCGTGCCGGCGAGGTTCATTCCCGCGCTGCTCGCGCTTGCGAAGGAGCCGCTCGACCTGACGCTGAGCGCGCAGCAGCTGCGCAGGCGCGTAGCGGCACAGGTGCTCGCCTACGAAGCCGAAGTACTGGAGGCAAGGCCCGGGCCGGACGGCACGCAAGAGATTCGCGGCTATACATTGCCGACGCGGATCGCCCGGCTAGCCGAGTGCAGCACGGTCGACGAGCGCAGCCCGCACGTGCGGCTGCGGGTGGAGACCGTCAGTTGCCGGATACCGGCGAGCATCACCGCGCAAACGGGAGTCAGCGTTGCGGGGCTGTCCGTGCAACACCGGATCCTGCGGTCGACGGGCGTGCATCGCCTGCAATTCGAGCGGCAGGTGAACCGCATGGCCGAGGGCCCGCTCCGCTCGGGCTCGCCCACCCACGTGGCGCCCTTTTCCTGCACCGACGCACTGGTCTCGCTGGATGGCTTCGATGCCCGCGTCTCGACCTGCGTGCGCCAGTACCGCTTGTTCGCGGACCTCTACGACTTCGATGTGACGGTCGTCGGCATTTCCGACACGGAACAGGCCCTCGTCAGCCGGCTCGCCCTCCAGGGGGTCGGGTTCGGATCCGGCAGACGGATCCTCGAGCGCTTCCTGGAGGCCCTGCAGTGGACGCCGTGATGCTGATCGAGCAGGCCGACCCGCAGGGTTACCGGGTCCTGCGGCAGCGCTTCGAGGGCGCGGGCGCCGAGTGCCTCGTTGGCCGCGATCTCGGCTGTGACATCGTCCTCGACGATGAGTACGCGGCCCCGCGGCATGCGCTGCTGACGTTGCTGGATGACGGCCGGGTCCGGGTGCGCGACCTCGGCTCCCGAAACGGCACACGCGTGGACGGCGAACGGGTGCCGGCGGAAACCGGCACAGTCATCGAGCAGGGCGGGATCATCGTCGGCCGCACGCGGCTTCGCGTTCGCACCCGCCACACACCCATCGGGCCCGAACGCCTCTTCCGGCGCGACTTCCTGCGCAGGCACCGGACGATACTCGCGATAGCCGGCGTATCGGCTTGCATCGCCTATGGGGGCTTCCTGCAATGGCTCGGCGCGCCACCGTCGGTCCTGCGCGGCATCGCGACGGCGGCGCCGCTGGCACTGGCGCTTGTCGCCTTGTGGACCGGGGCCTGGGCGCTCGTGTCCAAGCTGAACCATGGGCGCTGGGATGTTCGCACTCACCTCGCGATCGCCTCGGTTGCTGCGGCACTGTGTGCCTGGGGTCTGTGGTTCGCCGGGCTGCTGGCGTTCGCCACGCAGTGGCCTGGATGCAGCGAGGCGGCTATCGCCGGCGCGGCTGCCGTGGCGCTCGCCGCGCTATACCTGCACCTGCGAAGGGCGACCCGCTACGGGCGCCGCACGGCGCTGGCGCTCGCCGGCGGCGCAACTTCCGTGATCGGTGCCATTGCGCTCGCCATCGCGATCGGAGCCGGGGACGGTGACGTCAACCGCGTGGATCTCGGCCCGGAAGTGCGGCTCGGGGCGCAGCGCGTGGTGCCGACCCGGGATATCGCCGACTACCTGGCCGAGGTCGACGAACTGCGGCTGGCTGCGGGCCGGCAACGCCAGAAGTCGCTCCTCGACGCGCCGCCCGCCGACACGGAGGAATGAGCCTCGCTGTGCGCCTGGAAGGCGGGAATCAACCCACCCCGAGTTGCGCCAGGATCCCCTTGGCCGCCTCGCGCCCCTCGAACACCGCGGTCACGACGAGGTCTGCGCCGCGAACCATGTCCCCGCCCGCGAACACCTTGGGGTTCGTGGTCCGGAATGGCGTCGCCTTGCCAGCCGAGACACGCACGCGGCCGTTCGGGTGCAGCAGGATGCCGTGTGCATCGAACCAGGATGCGGGGCTCGGCTGGAAGCCGAAGGCGATCACGACGGCATCGGCCGGGATGATCTCCTCGCTGCCAGGCACGGTTTCGGGCGTGCGGCGGCCGCGCGGACCGGGCGGGCCGAGGCGCGTCTGCACGACCTTGACGCCCTCGACGCGATCGCCACCCACGATCTCGATCGGCTGGCGATTGAACAGGAACTCGACGCCCTCTTCCTTGCTGCTCTTGTAGTCGCGGCGCGAGCCCGGCATGTTCGCCTCGTCGCGCCGGTAGGTGCACACGACCGACGCGGCGCCCTGGCGGATCGCGGTGCGATTGCAGTCCATGCTCGTGTCGCCGCCGCCGAGCACGACGACCCGCTGGCCGTGCAGGTCGATGCGCGGCGCATCGCTCGCCTCGCCGAGGAGGTGGCGGATGTTCGAGACAAGGTACGGCAGCGCGTCGTACACACCCGGCAGGTCCTCGCCGGGAAAACCGCCCTTCACGTGTGTGTAGGTACCCATGCCGAGGAACACCGCATCGTGCTCGGCGAGCAGGCGGTCGAATGAAATGTCCCGGCCCACGTCCACGCCGAGACGGAACTCGACGCCCATGCCTTCGAGGATCTCGCGGCGCTTCTCGACGACCGCGTTCTCGAGCTTGAAGGGCGGGATGCCGTAGGTGAGGAGGCCGCCGATGCGCGCGTAGCGGTCGTAGACAACCGGCTGCACGCCGCTTCGCGCAAGCACATCGGCGCAGGCGAGCCCCGCGGGGCCAGCTCCGACGATCGCAACGCGCCGGCCGGTCGGCACGACGTTCGACATGTCCGGCCGCCAGCCCTGCTTGAACGCTTCGTCCGTAATGTATTTTTCGATCGCCCCGATCGAGACGGCGCCATGGCCGTCGTTCAACGTGCACGCGCCCTCGCACAGCCGGTCCTGCGGGCAGATGCGGCCGCAGATCTCGGGCAGCGAGTTGGTCTTGTGCGACAGCTCCGCCGCCTCGATGAGATTGCCCTCCTCGATCAGCTTCAGCCAGTTCGGGATGTAGTTGTGCACCGGGCACTTCCACTCGCAGAACGGGTTGCCGCAGGACAGGCAGCGCGCCGCCTGGTCGGCCGCCGTCGCCGCGTCGTACGGCTTGTATATCTCGGCGAAGCGGACCACGCGCTCCTCGATCGGGAGCTTCTCCTGGTCGCGCCGGGGGGTATTCAGGAACTTCAGGTGTTTGTCGGACATTTGGGCTACCGGCCGCGGGTCATGCCGCGCGCCGCAGGTTTTCGATCAGGCTGTCGATGGAGGCGGCCTTCGGCTTCACCACCCAGAACTTGCCGACATAGGAGCGGAAGTCGTTCAGCAGTTCCTCGCCCCACTCGCTGCCGGTTTCCGCGGCGTGGCGCTGGATGAGCGCGCGCAGGTGCTGCACGTGGGACTGCATCGCCTCGACCTGCAGGCGCGAGATGTCGATCAGCTCGTGGTTGTAGCGGTCGACGAAGTCGCGCTCGAGGTCGAGCACGTAGGCAAAGCCGCCGGTGAAGCCCGCGCCGAAATTGACGCCGGTGCGCCCGAGCACGCAGACCACGCCGCCGGTCATGTATTCGCAGCAGTGATCGCCCGAGCCCTCGACGACCGCGACGGCGCCACTGTTGCGCACCGCGAAGCGCTCGCCGGCGACGCCCGCGGCAAAGAGCTCGCCGCCGGTCGCGCCGTACAGGCAGGTATTGCCCATGATGACAGTCTCGCGATGCACGAAACCCGCCGCGCGCGGGTGGCGCAGCACGATGCGCCCGCCGGCCATGCCCTTGCCGACATAGTCGTTCGCGTCGCCCTCGAGGTAGAGGTTCAGGCCGCCGGCGTTCCACACGCCGAAGCTCTGGCCCACGTTGCCGGTGAGGCGCGCGGTCACGGGCGCATCCGCCATGCCGCCGTCACCCCAGCGCCGCGCAATCTCGCCCGAGACGCGCGCGCCGATCGAGCGGTTGAAATTGTTCACCGCGTAATGCCACTCGCCACCGCTGCGCGCCTCGATCGCCGGGAGCATCTCGGCCACCATGCGCTCGGCGAGTTCGCCCTGGTCGAAGGGCGGGTTCGACGGCGTGACGCAGTACTGCGGCCGCTCCTGCGCGAGTCCCGCGGTCGAGAGGATCGGCGAAAGATCGAGCTTGCGCTGTTTCGGCGTCTCGCCCTGGAGGATCTCGAGCAGCTCGGTGCGGCCGATCAGGTCGGCGAGCCGCGCGACGCCGAGCGCCGCGAGGATTTCACGCACTTCCTCCGCGACGAAGCGGAAATAGTGCATCACCATCTCGGGCAGGCCGATGAAGAACTTCGCGCGCAGCACGTTGTGCTGGGTCGCGACGCCTGTCGCGCAGTTGTTGAGGTGGCAGATGCGCAGGTACTTGCAGCCGAGCGCGACCATCGGGGCCGTGCCGAAGCCGAAGCTCTCCGCGCCGATGATCGCGGCCTTCACCACATCGAGGCCGGTCTTCAGGCCGCCATCGGTCTGCAGGCGCACCTTGTGGCGCATGTCCATCAGGCGCAGCGTCTGGTGCGTCTCGGCGAGCCCCAGTTCCCAAGGCGTGCCGGCATAGTGAATCGAGGACAGCGGGCTCGCGCCCGTGCCGCCGTCGTGGCCGGATACCGTGATGAGGTCCGCATAGGCCTTGGCGACGCCCGCCGCCACCGTGCCGACGCCCGGCTCGGCGACGAGTTTCACCGACACGAGCGCCTTCGGGTTCACCTGCTTCAGGTCGAAGATGAGCTGCGCGAGATCCTCGATCGAATAGATGTCGTGGTGCGGCGGCGGCGAGATCAGGCCGACGCCCGGCCGCGCGAAGCGCAGCCGCGCGATCATGTCGTTCACCTTGTGGCCGGGCAGCTGTCCGCCCTCGCCGGGCTTGGCGCCCTGCGCGACCTTGATCTGCAGCACCTCTGCGCTGACGAGGTAGCCGGGCGTGACGCCGAAGCGGCCCGAGGCCACCTGCTTGATCTTCGAATTCTTCTCGGTGCCGTAGCGCACCGGGTCCTCGCCGCCCTCGCCGGAGTTCGAGCGCGCGCCGAGCCGGTTCATCGCCACCGCGAGCGCTTCGTGCGCCTCGGGCGAGAGCGCGCCGAGCGACATCGCGGCGCCGTCGAAGCGCGCGATGATCGCATCCACCGGCTCCACCGCGTCGATCGCGATGGGAGCCGCGCCCGGCTTCAGGCGCAACAGGTCGCGCAGCGCCGAGACCGGCCGTTCATTGACGAGCCGCGCGAATTCGCGATAGCGCTCGTAGTCGCCCGTCATGACCGCCGCCTGCAAGGCCGCGATCACGTCGGGGTTGTACATGTGGTACTCGCCGCCATGCACGTACTTGTGGATGCCGCCCTGCTCGAGCGACTCGCGCGGATTCCACGCGCGCGCCGCCAGCTGCGCGACGTCGGCCGCGAGGTCGTCGAAATCGGCGCCCTGCACGCGGCTTTCGGTGCCCGCGAAGCACAGGTCCACCACCTTGTCGGAGAGTCCCACGATCTCGAACAACTGCGAGCTGCGGTAACTCGCGATCGTCGTGATACCCATCTTCGACATGATCTTGTAGAGGCCCTTCCTGATCCCGGCGCGATAGCGCCGGCCGATCTCGAGCCGCTCCGCTACCTCGAGCTTGAGGCGCCCCTTGCTCATCATGTCGAAGAGCGTCTGGTAGGCCATGTACGGGTACACGGCCGTCGCGCCGTAGCCGATCAGGCAGGCGAAATGGTGCGGATCGCGTGCGGTGCCGGTCTCGACGAGGAGGTTGCACTTCGAGCGCAGGCCGGTCTTCACGAGGCGGTGATGCACGGCCCCCGTGGCGAGCAGCGCATGCATCGGCAGCTTGCCCTGCGCGAGGTAGCGGTCGGACAGCAGCAGCACCAGCGTGCCTTCGCGCACCGCCTTCTCCGCCGCGTCGCACAGGCGCAGGATGGCGGCCTCGAGCGGCTCGCCTTCCGGATACTGCAGGTCGAGGAAGGCGTGCGTGACGCCGAAGTCCTCGAGCCCGAGGATCTGGCGCAGCTTCCTCTGCGAGAGGATCGGCGAGCCGAGCACGATCTGCCGCGCATGCTCGGGCGCCGGCACGAAGATGTTGCACTCGGGGCCGATCTGAGTCTGCAGCGACATCACGATCGCCTCGCGGATCGGGTCGATCGGCGGATTGGTGACCTGCGCGAACTGCTGGCGGAAGTAGTCGTAGAGCGGGCGGTTCCTGTGCGACAGCACCGGCATCGGCGTGTCGTCGCCCATCGACCCCACCGCCTCGCTCTCGTCGGCGGCGAGCACGCGGATGATCTCGTCGCGCTCCTCGGCCGTGAGGTTGAACATCTTCTGGTAGGTGCCGAGCGTCTCGCGATCCATCGGCTCCGCCGCGAGCCGCGGGTCGATGAGGTCGGTCTCGAGGTAGCGCACGCCGCGCTTGAGCCAGGTCTTGTACGGGTGGCGCGACTTCAGCAGCTGGTCGATGTCGCGCGTCGAGAGGAGCTTGCCGGTCTGCAGGTCGAGCGCAATCATGTCGCCGGGCCCGAGCTTGCCCTTCGTGACCACGTCCTCCGGCCGGTAGTCCCACACGCCTGTTTCCGAGGCGATGGTCAGGTGGCGGTTCTTCGTGATCACGTAGCGCGCGGGGCGCAGGCCGTTCCTGTCGAGCAGGCAGGCGGCATAGCGGCCGTCGGTCGTGACGATGCCCGCCGGTCCGTCCCAGGGCTCCATGTGCGTCGCGTAGTACTCGTAGAACGCGCGCAGGTCGGGATCGATCGAGTCGAGCGTCTGCCAGGCCGGCGGCACGAGCATGCGCATCGCGTGCAGCACGTCGAGGCCGCCCATCAGCAGCACCTCGAGCATATTGTCGAGGCTCTGCGAATCGGAGCCGGTGAGCGACACGAGCGGCTGGATGTCGGCGATGTCCGGCAGCAGCGGCGAGCGGAACAGCGGGCCGCGCGCCACCGCCCAGTTGCGGTTGCCCTGGATCGTGTTGATCTCGCCGTTGTGCGCGAGGAAGCGGTAGGGGTGCGCGAGGCGCCACTGCGGCAGTGTGTTGGTGGAGAAGCGCTGGTGGAATACCACCACCGAGGCTTCGAGCCGCGGGTCGACGAGGTCGGCATAGAACTCGCCAAGGTGCTGGGGCATGACCATGCCCTTGTAGACGATCGTCGAGGCGGACAGGCTCGGCACGTAGAACACCGGGTCCGCGGCTTCGAGCGCCTTCTCGGTGCGGCGGCGCGCGAGGAACAGCTTCCTGTTGAAGGACGCCTCGTCGATGTCGGCGATGCGGCAGTTGACGAACAGCTGCTCGATGCGCGGCAGGGTCCTGAGCGCTTCATCGCCGCAGGCGCCGGCATCGGTCGGGGTGAGGCGCCAGCCCGCAACCTCGAGCCCCTCGCGATCGAGCTGCGCCGAGAACTCGGCCCTGGCGGCCGCGGCCTTCGCGGGCTCGGTATGCAGGAAGACGTTGCCCGCAGCGAAGCGCGCGGCGAGCTTGATGCCGGCATCCTTCGCGACGGCGCGCAGGAACTTCTCCGGCTTCTTGATGAGGAGCCCGCAGCCGTCGCCCGTTTTGCCGTCGGCGGCGATCGCACCGCGATGCGTGAGCCGCTTGAGCGACGTAATGGCGGTTTCGATCAGCCAATGGCTCGGCTGATCGTCAAGACTGGCGATCAGCCCGAACCCGCAGCTGTCGCGTTCGTAGCTGTCCCTGTAGAGCCCGCGATCGGGTGCGGTCATGTGCATGGCCTCTGCGTCGTCGAAAGCGCGCTGGGCACACCGCCCCCCGCGCTGCAGGGTACCGACCTGCAACGGCAAATCTTTCAAAGGGTTATCGTGGACCGCCGACCGCTCGGACCCGAGGCCATGGGGGTAGCCCGAGTGGGACGCCGTGCAACACCTTAAACTGCTATGCGCTCGATCATACCGGCCACGCCCTCGTGGTCAATGAGGGATCACTGCTATGCGTTCGAGTCGGGTGTTGCTGACGGGCCTGATGGCCGCCCTCCTCGGCTCCTGCGGCGGGGGAGGAGGTGGTGGCAGTGGCGGCGGCCCGCCGATCGGCGGCGGCTCGGGCTTCACGCCCGGCGTTTTCGCGGCAGCCACCTCTTTCGAGGCGCGCTGCTCGGCGCCACGCAGCGGCAGCGATCCGCAGGGTCGCCCCTGGCCCGACCGGCTCGGCACGGCGCTCGACGAGAAGAACTGGCTGCGGTCGTGGACCCACGAGCTGTACCTCTGGTACCGGGAAGTGGCCGATCGCGATCCGGCTGCCTTCAGCGTGCTGGACTACTTCGACCTGCTGAAGACGCCCCAGTCGACAGCGTCGGGGCAGCCGAAGGACCGGTTCCACTTCGCGATCCCGACCAATGCCTGGCTGCAACAGTCGCAGCTGGGCTCCTCGGCCGGCTACGGGCTGCAATGGGCCATCCTCGCCGACACCCCGCCGCGCGAGCTGCGGGTCGCCTACATCGAGCCCGGCGCCACCTCGCCCGCGGCCGCTGTCGGCCTCGCTCGCGGCGCGCGGGTGCTCGCGATCGATGGCATCGATCTCGTCAACTCGACCGCCGGCGCGGACATCGACCGATTGAACGATGCCCTGTTCCCTTCGGGCACCGGCCAGTCGCATTCCTTCACCGTGCAGGACATCGGCGGCGGGCCGCAGCGCTCGGTGTCGATGACCTCCGCGAACGTGACGGCGACCCCGGTCCAGAACACGCGCAGCATCGCGACCGCGAGCGGCCCGGTGGGCTACCTCCTCTTCAACGACCACATTGCGACCTCCGAGGCGGGCCTCGTGCAGGCGATCACGACCCTGCGCAACGCGGGCGTCGTCGATCTCGTGCTCGACCTGCGCTACAACGGCGGCGGATTCCTCGACATCGCGAGCGAGCTGGCCTACATGGTCGCAGGCAACGCGCGCACGAGCGGCCGCACGTTCGAGCTGCTGCAGTTCAACGACCAGCACCCGACGCGCGACCCGGTCACCGGCGAACTGCTCGCCCCACTGCCCTTCCATTCGACGGCGGAGGGCTTCAGCGTGGCACAGGGCACCGCCCTGCCCACGCTCAACCTCGGGCGGGTGTATGTGCTCACCGGCGGGGCCACCTGCTCGGCGAGCGAGTCGATCATCAACAGCCTGCGCGGCGTCGACGTCGAGGTGATCCAGGTCGGCTCGACCACCTGCGGCAAGCCCTACGGCTTCTATCCCACCGACAACTGCGGCACGACGTATTTCTCGATCCAGTTCCGCGGTGTCAACGCGAAGCAGTTCGGCGACTATGCCGGCGGGTTTTCACCCGCGAACACGGTGGGCGCGGCCGGGGTCCTGCTGCCCGGCTGCTCGGTGGCGGACGACTTCGCGCATGCCCTGGGCGATGCCAACGAGGGCCGGCTGGCCGTGGCGCTGAACTATCGCGCGACGAGTGGCCAGTGCGGCGTGGCACCGAGCGGGGTCGCGCCGAATGGCGCTGCTGGCAAGGCGGCGCCGCCATTCGCCGAACCCGTGGTGCGCAAGTCGCCATGGCTCGAGAACCGCATCCTGCGGCGGTGACGCGGGCGCGCCGGGACCGACACGTGAAATCTTTGTTGTATCGCAGCCCGCACCGGCGTAATGTCCGCGCCGCGTTGCGGGGTGTGGTACCGCCCGTGACGCCCAGAAATGGCGGTCAGGACCCCTTGGAGGTGTGGAACCCCAGAGATGAACAAGCGCAAAGTGTCCGCCGATAGCGAACCTGAGCCTCGTCTCCGCAAAGTCAGCCAGTATCTCGAGAGGAATTTTCCCGACTTCTTCGCCGAAGCGCGATTCCAGGTCGGCGACGACGACTACTTCCTCTATGCCCGCTTCGGGCAGTACCTCGCCCGTTCGATCGAGCAGCGGCGTGTTCCCCGCGACAAGATCGCGCGCGGCTTCACCGTCCTCAACAAGATGGCCCGCATCTCCACCCGCGACCCCGGCGTACGCCGCATGCTGGTGTCCGGCCCGCTTGAGTACCTGGTCGATGCGCCGAAAGCGCGCGCGCTCGCGCGCAAGCGCCTCTCGCCGGTCGCGCAGGGGTATATGGAAAGCCTCTGCGAGTAGGCGCTACCTCCAGTAGCCGTTCGTGCGCCAGGCGTGCCAGGCGGTGCGCAGCCAGCGCAGGACGGCGAACGCGGCCCACACCGACCAGGCGAAGACGAGCGTCTTGAACACCCACAGCGGCAGGCTCAGCACCATCGGCCGGGGCAGCGCGCCGCTGCTGCGATCGACGAACCAAGTGAACTGGCCGCCGTGGGAGCCCGGCCCCATGACACCCATGTCGGGCGTCGACAGCAGGCCGTCGCGAATGCCCGAAAAGAGCAGCGACGTGACGGCCACCAGCGTGAGACCCGCGAGCAGGACCTGCATGAAGTTGAAGCGCCAGCGCGATACCTCGCCCGCCCAGCCTGCCCGCCATTTCATGACGAAGAGCCACAGCGCGACGAGCGCCAGCACACCCCACGACAGCGTCGAGAGGCCGAGGCCGAGCAGCACCCACTCGTGCGTCGCGAGCGGTGAGCGGCCGCTGCGGCCGATCAGCCACGCCGTGAGCAGGAACGCCACGATCTCGCCCCAGTAGAGGATCGCCGGGCCTACCCCCGCTCCCGTGGCGTACAAGGCCCAGCGATCGGCAGGCAGCGCGAGCGTCGTCGTGATGTTGTTCGCCGCCGCGCCGAGATCGAGCGCCGCGGGGCGCGCGAGCGTCTCGATACCCTGCGGCTGGGTGCTCGACACGGTGACCGTGTGCTCGCCCGGCAGGATCGGAATGGACAGCTCGCCATTTTCGGGGCGCAGCGCCACGACCCCATCATTGATGAGCACCTCTGAGACTCGCGCATCCGGGGGCAGCTTTATCACTTGCCGCCCGCCCTGCGTCGCACGATAGCGCACGGTCAGCTCGGTATCGGTCGCGCGCTTGCCGATCGACAGGTTGCGCGTAACCGAATCGACCGCAAGCGCCGCCCCGGGCACGGCGGCCGGCCGCGTGAAGCGCACAGCCAACTGCTCGCCGGGTCGCGGGTGGAACTCGAACACCCAGCCGTCCTGCAGGTTCTCCGGCAGCGTCGCGGCAAGGCCCTCGAAGTCCGCATGCCATTGGGGTCTGACGGCGAACTCCCAGACCTCCACATAGCTCGCATCGGCAGGCGCGGCCGTGAGGGCCAGGGCGTCCGCGCGTGGCAGCGAGGAACTCCACCCAGCCGCGCCGGCGCCCGCAACGAACACCGCAAGTGCCGCGCGCCCGTCCCGCACCTCGACGGCTGGAGTGAGCACCGACTCGCCCGCGACCAGCGGCACCGCCAGGGAAAACGCCGCGCGCTCGGGCGAGATGCGCAGGACCCGCGTCTCGACGCGATTTTCCGTATCGATGGTGAAATGACGCAGCACGCGCACGAAAGGCGGGAATTCGGCGGAAGTTTCATCCGTCGCCACCTTGCCATCCAGCACACCGGTCGACCGGCGTCGCGAGAAATCGAGCGAGCCTGCCGGCATCCTCCCGTCGACCACACCCGCCGCGTCCCAGCCGGACGCATTGACGGACACGCGCTTCGCCGGCCACGGAAAGACGAGCTGCAGCGAATCGGCCGGCGCCACGCGACCGGAGAGCGTGATGGTGTGCACGCCCGTTGCCAGCGGCACCCAGAGCGTCGCATCGCCTTCGCGGCGCAGCGCAGGGCTCGCCACGCCGTCGACGGAAACGCTGTCGACGAGCCAGGCGCCCGGTGCAGCGGGCACCGGCACGGCCAGCCTCGCGAGCGCACTCGCCTCGAGCTCGAGGGTGAGGCGCGAGGCGTCGATCGAAACGCGCGCCGCGAGCAGCTCCGCGCAGTTGGGCAGGCAGGCCGCCGGCTTCGTGAGCCGCGCCTTCATCTCGCCGAGGAGCTGCGCATCGGGCAATTGCGCGGCCGCGGGCCGGGCCACACCCACTGATACGAGTGCCACCAGGATCGCAAGGCCCGGCGCCGCCCCGCGCGCGAAGCCGGCGCGCAACCGTGCCGGCAGAAACTGCTGCAGCCGCGGCCCGGTGCCTGCGAGCAGCCAGGCATAGAACGCCGCAAGCAGCAGCACGCCCGCGACGCGCCACAAGGACATGGCCATCGGGCCCGCGATGACGAAGCGCACCGTCTGGGTCGGCTCGACCGGCCCGGACCAGGAATAGGCATAGCTGCGGTATTGCCACGAAGGAATGCCGGGACCCGCCTGCACGATGGTTCCCGGTGCATAGCGCTCCACGCGCGAGCTGGCGTAGTCCCTCGTCGGCGGGGCTTCGACTTCCGACTTGCGAATGGCGTCCGCCGCCATCGGCGCCTCCATCGCCATCGCGATGGGCGCAGATTCAGGGCGGGGGGTTGCCGGGGATTCCGGCAAGGCAAAGTACATGATGTCGCTGTCGAGCTGTGGATGGATCGCGAGCCGCAACTGCTGCCACGCGAAGGGCAGCAGCGCGAGGGCGAGCACCGCAAAACTCACCGTGCTGTAGCGCTCGGCGAAGCTGCGCAGCTTCCCCTCCGGCGCCGCACGCACCAGCGCGAGGGCGGCAAGCAGGTTGGCCCACAGCCAGATCACCTGCGGCGAGTCCTGGTAGGTCAGCAGCAGCGCGACGAACGCGAGCGCGCCCCCGACCGGCCCGCCGATCCAGCCGGCGAAAACGGCCACGATCACGACGCCGAAGAGGTTCCACAACCCCCAGTTCCCGAGCCAAGCGCCGGGCGCCGAGTCGACGCCGAGGGCCGCGATGAGCCGATGCCCCGGCGGCAGGTGGATCTGCCCGCTCACGCTTTCGAAGCGCGCGTCCCAGCCTGTTGCGGGCAGCGCACCGCGCGCCGAACTACTGCGCGCGACAGCCTGCAGCGACAGTTCCGGCGCGCGCAACTCGACACCCGTGCGATCCGCACCGCCGCCGCGTGTGACGAGCAAGGGCTCATCGTTCAGGCGCACGCTGCCGAGCGCCCAGGGCGCCACCATGTCGAGGCGCCAGCCGCTGCGCAGGCTGCCGCTCACGCGATCGACCGCCGTGAACCCCGCATTATCGAAGTCGAGCCAAAGCGCGCGCTCGAGCTTCAAGCGGTTGTCCTCGCCGCTCGCCAGGCCACGGCTGCGCTCGATCACGGCGAGTGCCGAGCCGCCGAGTACGCGCAGTGCAGGCAACGCGCGCCATTCGGGGGGCACGCCGGCCTGCGCAGGGTCGATGCCCTCTGCGCCCTCGAGCGCGGCGACGCGCAGTCGATCGTTTCCCTGCCAGCTCCAGATTTCTTCCGCGGGCCACGGCTCGGCCGCCTGCGGGCGCGAAACCTTCGCGAGCTCGCCCGTCGCGCGCGCCGTGAGGTCGATCGTGAACGTGCCGGCGCGCAGCTGCACGCGCAGCCGACCGTCCGGATCGACCCGGGCCGGCAGCGGCGAGTCGAGCGCAATGGGCGCAAACTGCGCGGGCAGCACGGGACCGAGCAACACTTCCCGGCTGGCACCCGTGGCGCGCAGTGCGAGTCGGGTGACGAGCGTAGCCGGAACACCGTCGCGTAACAGCCGATGCACCTCGAAATCGAAACTCGCCGCCTGCGTCGCGCCCGGGCGCGCACCGAGCAGCAGCGCGCCTCCCGTGCGCGCGGGCGATCCGACGGCCACGCCATCGACCGTGAGATCGATGAGACCCGTGTCGGGCGGCACGGCGATCGACTCGGGTCGCGCGGCCCACTCGAAGCGCCCGGCAATCTGGTGCTCACCCACGCCGAGGCGCGCCTGCGGTACCCCATTCACCGCAACGATGGCGCCCGGCCGCCCGTCGATCGAGACGTCCTGCGGCCAGCGCTCGAGGTTGCCGGGCAGCGTGACCCAACCATCGGCCTCCACGCGCCAGGTTTGCCGGAACTCGCCCCCGCGCGCACCCACAGAGAGCGTGAGCCGGCCAGGCCAGGCGCAGCGCCACGCGCTGGCATCGGCCGGCGCGGCGCCGGGCGTCGCGAACCAGGGGCACTGGCGATACTCCTCGCCCGTGAGCACCCAGCCGCGCCAGTCCTCGAGCGCGGCGGGCAGCGGTGGATTGGCCGCGCGCAAGGGCGAGGCCAGGAATGCAGACACGACCAGCCAGCCGGCGATGCGGTTCAGATGCACGGTTTTGCCCCCGTCGAATTTGCGCCATGATCCACGGCTGCGGGGAACGCGTCGAGGGGTAGCAGCCATGGCCATCGAACAGATCATCGCGGGTCGCACGCGCGATCTCGGCGGCTTCAGCATACGGCGCGTACTGCCGGCGCCGGGGCGGCGCATGGTGGGTCCGTTCATCTTCTTCGATCACATCGGGCCAGAGACGCTCGCTGCCGGCCGCGGCGTCAACGTGCGCCCCCATCCGCACATCGCGCTCGCCACGGTCACTTATCTCTATGCGGGAGCACTCCTCCATCGCGACAGCCTCGGCTCGGTGCAGGAAATCCACCCCGGCGACGTGAACTGGATGACGGCCGGGCGCGGCATCGCGCATTCCGAACGCACGCCGCCCGCCGCACGCGCGCAAGGCTCGCTCATCCACGGCATCCAGTCCTGGGTCGCGCTACCCGACGGCCATGAAGACATCGCGCCCGCCTTCGCGCATCACGATGCCGCCTCGCTGCCCCATCTCGTGGTCGACGGCTGCGACCTGCGCGTGATCGCGGGCGAAGCTTTCGGGCGCCGATCCCCGGTCGAAGTGCTCTGGCCGACGCTGTATGTGGATGCCTCGATGCCCGCAGGCGCGGCGCTCGAGCTGCCTGCCGATCACACCGAACGCGCCGTCTATGTCGCCACGGGCGAACTCGAGATCGACGAAAAGGTCCTCGGCGAGGCGCAGCTCGCGATGCTGACGCGCGGGCTGACCGTACAGCTACGCGCCCGGCACAACTCTCGCGTGATGCTGCTCGGCGGCGAGCCTTTCCCGACGCCGCGCCACATCTGGTGGAATTTCGTCGCCTCGAGCCGCGAGCGCATCGAGCAGGCGAAGCGCGAGTGGGCGAGCGGGCGCTTTGCGCCGGTGCCAGGGGAGAGCGAGTCGATCCCGCTACCGGACGACTAAGGCCCGATCCTCTACCTCCGCGTGGTCCGGAGAAGCTAGGAGGTTAGCAGGCCGATGCAAAACGCGGCGACGCGAGCGGGTTGATGGCTGCATTCACGCGATCAAGCCGATTCGGCAGGCCTTTCGAGGTCTGTTCCGTTGATCCCAAGCCCGTGACCATGCTCCTCACCTCGCGGTCATCCGGTGCGGATTGGCACCATTTGCGCTGAGCTGCTTGCCTTTGCAGGACAACTTTCAGGGTTAACTTTCGGCTCCACACCGCACCCTCAATCTCCCACTTTTGCCTTCCGGCGCACCCATCTAATCGCGAAATGAGAAACAACGGCAAGAACGAATGGAGCCGGGAGAATCCAAAGACCACCCCGCGCGCGAATCGCCTCGCTGGAGAATACAATGAACATCCAATAGATCCCAACTGTCACGAACGCAGCAACGAGAAAGATATGGAGAATGCTACTAAGCATTTCGATCATTCGCCTCATTGCCAGAACCTGCCCCAGAACATCGCATATCCACTTGCCATCCACGCAACAAGTGACAGATATGCCAATCGAGCCAAGTGACAATCGGACCTTAGACGAACGGCATGTTGATCATCCACACCCAACAATTGGCAACGCGCGCTTTCGAGCCATATCAACTTCATCGCATCAGACATAGGCGCTTCTGCCGCCCGAGGAGAAAGCAACCAACAGCGTCGCATCCGACTGGCGGAAATTGTCGCTAGACATAGACCACTCGATACCCAGAGTACAAACAGCCATGCCATCGACTCACCCTCACTGGTTAGTGTTGCCCGGAGTCACAGAACAGCGTTCCAGTCGCTGCTCCGATGCTTCCATAAGGCCCAGCGTATGCACCGGCATATCCGCCGAGAGAAACATGACCACGACCACCACGGTAAGGTGGCAGAGGAGCACTGCCGCCTCCACCATCGGCCATCTGCCCAGAGATCAACGCGCCACCGCCGGGCGAAACGACACCACCGAATGCCGTCGAACCTGTCTCAGTATTTCCCGGTCTTGATCCGCCTCCATAGGTCATACCGTTTCCGGTACCAAAGGCTCCTCCTACGCCCGCAGCAGCACCGAGACCTAGTCCAATGCCGAAACCGCCAGAAAGCTTGATGTATATCTGACCACGCGTAACATCTAGGCCGACTTCAATAGAAAGTGTTCCACCAAGAATCGTCGCGCCCACTTGCGCCTCCGCAGAGAAACCAACTGTCTTGCCAAGAGCAGAGCACTTGCCGAAGTCCTTCGGACCTTGCGGCTTCTCAGCAGTCACCTCGACCACTTCCAGCTCTCCATCGTCTCCGTCACCCTCTCCGCCTCCGCCACCTTCGCCTCCTTCGCGATATCTGCCTCCGCCAGGGTGCGGGACGTCAAGTAACTGAATGATGCTCAGGTTTTCCAAAAAATCGGACAGGTAAGAGCCCTGTCGGCCATACACCATCGCGGTTTCACGCCCGTCAAATCCTTGCACGATTTCCACGCAGCAATCGGCTATGTTGTCGCCGTTGATGGGTTGTCTAACGACCTTATTGTCCGTGAATCCGCTCGGATCAACAGCGGACAGCGGGTTGCCCATCACGTAACTGTACCGGTTCCATCCCTGGGAACTCAGCGCCCGACTGACGAACGGATCGGCACTGACGAAGCGCGCGATGAACGGATCGTACACCCGCCCGTTCATGTGGATGAGGTCGGTGGAGTCGAGCATCTCATGGCCGGTGTAGCCGCGGCGGGTGAGCCCGTTGATGGTGGATAGGTCGCCTGAGGACGGCACCCCGCTCCAGGCCGTCCCCCTTCGCTGCCCGAACGCCCCGAAGCTCTCGCGCACGGTGACCGCCCCGGTGCTGCCCGCGATCACATCGACCGAGCCGAGCGCATCGCGCAGCAGATAGGAGAGCGTGTTCACACCCGAGGACTTGCGGGAGTAAACCGCCACCGCCTGCCCCT